>OAXJ01002014.1_pt1 | contig 11340 bp, 10 predicted proteins | sample 1517241 | NCBI WGS metagenome assembly OAXJ01 (sample SAMEA2580293, study PRJEB22360) | human gut metagenome | biome: human gut; feature: human-associated habitat; material: faeces | place: Denmark | collected 2008/2010 | reverse complement strand
AGGAATTTCACCTCAAACAGACTTGCGTTTGGCGGCTTGATCGTATTTTTAGTTATCTTTTTGATCGTTTTAATCGGACCAATTTTTAATCCGATCGACTTAAGTGAAAAAGAAGAGACACAGATCAACGTGGCTCCGGGACTTAATATGATGAAAGTACCGGACGGTTTGAAAGGAAATGTAAAAGAGATTTCCACAGGTGCGACATTCAGTGTAGGCGTTGACAATGATGGTAAAGTCTATGTCTGGGGTTACACCAAGATCAGTAACAAGATCGATATTGCAAAGAAGATGCCAAAACAGAAAGAAATGGGAAAAGTGGTATCTGTATCTGCAGGATTTGACCATGTCATGGCACTCAATGAAGATGGGGAGCTTTTCATCTGGGGTAGTGACCGTATGGGACAGTGTCAGGTTCCGATGGAAGTAAAGCATGAGAAGATCAAACAGATCGCAGCCGGTTATCAGATTTCTTATGTATTAACCGAGGACGGCGAAGTGATCGCATGGGGAAATGAAAACTTAAATGATGTGCGTCTGACCAGAAGAAACGGTACCAGCCACATTGCAAAGATTTCCGTAGCAAATACAACTTTAATGGCGCTTACAGATGATGGCGAGATCCGGCATTTAGGAAGCCAGAAATCCGATATCTCCAATATTCCGGAAGACCTTGGAAAAGCGAAAGATATCGTGACAACCTCCGATGCCTGTGTGGCATTGTTAGAGGATGGCTCTCTTAGAATCTGGGGAAAAGCCAACAAGAGTGAGAAAGAGATTCCGGAAATGGATGGAGAGATCGTTTCCATGTTTGCCGGAAGATATCATATTACAACACTGACAGATAAAGGAACTGTTTACTCCTGGGGAAGCAATGCAAAACACCAGACAGATGTTCCAAAAGCAGCAAAAGATGTGACTGCTATCTATGGCGGTACTTACCAGAATTATGCAGTGACCAAATCCGGCGATGTAGTAACCTGGGGATTAAAAGGTTATCTGCTCGGAAGCGATGAGCTTGGACGTGATGTATTTACCCGTATCTTAAATGGTGGACGTATGACTATGACGATCGGTGCAATCTCCGTTATCATTTCCACGATCATCGGTATCATCATTGGTGGTGTGTCCGGTTTCTTCGGAGGCTGGGTTGATATCGTGTTACAGCGTATCACAGAGATCGTTGCATGTCTGCCGTTCCTTCCGATGGCGATGATTTTGACATCTATCATCGGAAACAGCATGACAGAGAGCGCAAGAATTGCCCTGATCATGGTGATCCTTGGTATATTAAGCTGGCCGAGTCTTGCAAGACTTGTCCGCGCACAGGTGCTTGCAGAGCGTGAGCAGGAGTTTGTAACCGCTGCAAATGCGATGGGTGTAAAACGTTCTGTGATCGTATTTAAGCATATTATCCCGAATGTAATTTCGGTTATCATTGTATCTGCAACGCTTGATTTTGCTTATTGTATGCTGACAGAGTCTACGTTGTCCTTCTTAGGATTTGGTGTAAAACTGCCGCGTCCTACATGGGGAAATATGTTAAACGGCTGCGTAAGTTCCGTTGTTATCCAGAACTACTGGTGGAGATGGGTATTCCCTGCCATCATGTTAGGTATCTGCGTAATCTGTATCAATATGGTCGGAGACGGTCTGCGTGATGCCATCGACCCGAAATCAAATGAGCGTTAAAGGAGGAAACACAAAATGGCTTTATTAGAGATTCATGACCTGCATACCTTCTTTAAAACGAAAAAGGGTATTGTAAAGGCAGTAAACGGTGTTTCTTACTCGGTAGAACCGGGAAAGACACTTGGTGTTGTAGGTGAGAGTGGAAGCGGTAAGAGTGTTTCCGCCATGAGTATTTTAAAATTATTAGACGGCAACGGTTATATTGACAGCGGTGAGATTATTTTTGACGGTAAAAATCTTGCAGATGTATCGGTAAAAGATATGTGTAAGATCCGTGGAAATGAGATTTCTGTTATCTTCCAGGAGCCGATGACAAGCTTAAACCCGATTTTTACCGTTGAGCGTCAGCTTTCCGAGCCTTTTATCATTCATCAGGGAATGAATAAAAAAGAGGCAGCCGAGAAAGTGGTTGAGATGTTAAAGGATGTCCGTATCCCGAACCCGGAGGCAGTTGCAAAACAGTATCCGCATCAGCTTTCCGGTGGTATGCGCCAGCGTGTCATGATCGCCATGGCACTTGCCTGCCGACCGAAACTGTTGATCGCCGATGAGCCGACGACGGCTCTTGATGTAACGATCCAGGCGCAGATCTTAAAGTTAATGAATGATCTGAAAAAAGAGAAAGGAACCTCCATTCTCTTTATCACACATGACCTTGGTGTTATCAATGAGATGGCAGATGATGTCGCTGTTATGTACTGTGGTCAGGTTGTGGAAAAAGCTCCGGTGCGCAGCATTTTCGGGGATAACTCCTACCTGCATCCGTACACGGAGGGACTGCTTTATTCCATCCCGCGTCTTGATACACCGACCGGAATCCGTTTAGAGGCGATTCCGGGTGCCGTACCGCATCCGCTGGATCTTCCGAAGGGATGTAAATTTGCACCGCGCTGCAAATATGCAACGGACAAGTGCCGTGAGATGGAACCGGAACTGAATGAGGTAGAACCGGGACATATGGTACGCTGCTTTTATCCGAAGAAAGGGGAAAGAAACTAATGAGTGACGAGAACAAGGTATTACTGCGCGTTTCGAATTTAAAACAGTATTTCCCGATCGGAAAAAAGAAGATGGGAAAACCACAGTCATTTGTAAAGGCAAATGATGGAATCAGTTTAAATATTTACGAAGGCGAGACATTTGGTCTGGTAGGTGAGAGTGGATGTGGAAAATCCACATTCGGACGTACGCTGTTACAGCTTTACCGTCAGACCGGCGGACGCACCGTATATTACGGACGTACGGTTGAAGATTTTGATTTAAAATATGTTGAGGAGATCTTCAGGAATCTTCCGGATAAAAAGAAAAAATGCGAGGAACTTTTAGATAAAGTAAAAAAATTACAGGCTGACTATGCAAAAATGCCGGAGGGCACTGAGGAAGAAAAGATTGCTAAGAAGGTAGCCGGACAGCACCTTGCCGAGATGGAGAGTGAGGCAAACAACGATCTTTTGGATATCACTGCTTTGATCGGCGGACTCTATACGTTAGATGAGTCTGCACTTGCAGAGGCAGGCCGTCATTATCTTGCCGAATATCTTGCCATGAAAGAGATCCGAAAGATCAATGCACAGGCAGACGAGTTTGAGAAGAACGGAAAATCTGCGAAAGCCGGGGAAGTAAAGAAAAAGATTCCGGAGCTTCAGAAAAAAGTACAGGCTGAGTTAGCAGAGATCGATAAGATCCGTGACAACTGCAAAAAGGATGAAGATTTTGAAAAATATGAGGTACAGAAGGACGACGGCATCAATCTTGCAAACTTAACCGATGCAGAGATGCGTTATTTACGCCGTGATCTTCAGCTTATTTTCCAGGATCCATATTCATCCTTAAACCCGCGTATGACCGTAGGGCAGATCATCGGCGAGGGACTGATGGCGCACAATATCTTCAAAAAAGGTGATCCGAAGATGCAGGATTATATCATGGAGATCATGGAGAAGTGTGGACTTGCGTCCTATTTTATTCATCGTTATCCGCATCAGTTTTCCGGTGGACAGAGACAGCGAATCGGTATTGCGCGTTCTCTTGCAGTACATCCGAAGTTTGTTGTCTGTGATGAGGCGGTATCTGCACTGGATGTTTCCATTCAGTCACAGATCATTAACCTTCTGTTAGACTTAAAAGAGCAGAATAATTTAACCTATCTGTTCATTTCCCATGACCTTTCTGTTATCAAATACATCAGTGACAGAATCGGTGTAATGTATCTGGGAAATATGATGGAGCTTTCCGATACGGAGCATCTGTTTGCACATCCGTACCATCCATATACAGAGGCATTACTTTCTGCGATCCCTACAACGGATGTGGATGGCAGGAAAGAGACGATCATTCTTGAGGGAGATATCCCAAGCCCGATCAACCCGCCGAAGGGATGTAAGTTCCATACGAGATGTCGTTACTGCACAGAGATCTGCAAGAATGTGACTCCGCAGTTCGAAGAAGTAGAGCCGGGACATTTCGTGGCATGTCATCATAAATTAGGTGTGCCGGAAGAAAAATAGTGACTGTTCAGCTATTGTGTGAGATGCAGTGAAAAATAAAATAGATACAATTTGACAGATGATAAGAGCTGGCTTAAACTGGAAACATAGTGTTTTTTGGTAAGAGCCGGCTCTTATTTTATAAGCGGCTGGCTGTGATTTGTTTTGCAGCAGTATCTTTACAAATAAGTACTTTTAGTAGAAATGGAGATTATATGTTATTTCAGAGAAAAATAGATGGAGCAATGAAGAAGCTGCATGAGAGCAGTGATGCGGCGGAGGAAGAACGCAGGAAAGATGCAGGAGAACCGTATGAGGAGCTGGAACGCCCCGAATTAGAAAAGGGGGATATGCTTGCGATGATCATTGCGGCATTTATCACGTTTATACCGGTTGCTATTTTGGTGCTTGGCATAATTCTTGTGGCAGGATATTTCCTGTTACACTGACTGGCAGGAGACCACCGGCGCAGACAAAGATTACTGTGTTAAAACCAGGCGGGAGTTTGAAGGGGGAGAGAAAATTGCTATTTGGGGATAGTGAGCAGAAAAAGAAACAAAAGGAACAGCGCAGCAGGGAAAAGGAATGGAAGGGGAAACTGACTGGTGCCGGGATGGAAAAGGGAGCTGCCGGTGAACTGGCAAAAATAATAACTGAGGCACAGAGGTCAGGAGAAAGTCTTCAGGAAGGCTATAAAACATCAAGGGAACATTTAGAACGTGCACAGCGTAAGATAGAACTTTTACTGGATGAAATGACGGAGGAACCGGAACGGGATGTAAAAAAAAGCCTGGATTCTTTGATCGTGGATTTAGATCATGTTTATCACATATGTTCGATCCGGGAGGACGATCCGGATTACGGTTCAACGGTAAAGTGTTTAAAGACGGCATCATCGGAGCTTGGAATGCCGGATGCAAAGATCAGCACACTTATGCTGCGCAGCGAGCTGGAAAACATACAGGCAGTGTTAAAGGATGCTGCGGCATGGGAAGCACCGGATTTTTTTGCACTTGCATTTTATTTGATTCGTGAAGAGAAAGATACACTTGCTGATATGGAAAATGGACAGCGCAATCAGTTCCTTTCGGATTATCTGAAAGAAAATTTTACGGACCGCTATGCAGACAGCATCGAAGCAGCAGGGTTAAAAGAGGATATGGATGTTTTTATTCGTATGATTCATGCTATACATAACTAAAAGTTATGAAACATGTCACTTTGTATAATTATGATTAAAATCCATCAAGAATTTAGGTGAATCTGAATATTGTGCAAAGTGTATATTTTTGCTATTATTGCAACAACAAGTTTCAGAGCTTTCGCAAATGTATGAAATATCATGACAATATAAGGTGCGGAAGATGAATGGAGGAAAAAGTGTGAAAAATTACATTTTTCACACACAAGATTTGTGTTTGAACACAAACTTGTGATGCCCTGAAAAATGGGCAGGAATGGAGGCTATTATGAAAAAAGCGGTAAGTATGTTTTTAACAGCAGCACTGGCAGTAAGTTGTCTGGCAGGCTGTGGCAGTTCAGCAGGAAACACATCAACAGGCAATGCATCTGCAGGAGCAGACAGCAGCGCATCAGACGACAGTGCAGCAGACGGTTCTGTATTTAAGATCGGAAGCATCGGACCGACAACCGGTGATGCAGCAATTTACGGAAACGCAGTTATGAATGCAGCACAGATGGCAGTGGATGAGATCAATGCAGCTGGCGGTGCAAACGGATATCAGCTTGCATTCAAAGCAGAGGATGATCAGAACGATGCAGAGAAATCCGTCAATGCATATAACTCATTAAAAGACTGGGGTATGCAGATCTTAATGGGAACTGTTACAACAACACCTTGTGTAGCAGTTGCAGACAAGACAGCAGAAGATGGTATGTTTGAGATTACACCATCCGCATCATCCACAGATGTTATCACAAACGATAATGTATTCCAGGCATGCTTTACAGACCCGAACCAGGGTACAGCTTCTGCACAGTACATTGCAGACAACAATTTAGGAACAAAAGTTGCAGTCATCTATGACAGTTCGAGCGTATATTCTTCCGGTATCGAAGCTACTTTCGTGGAAGAGGCACAGAATAAAGGACTTGAGGTTGTAGCTGAGGAAGCGTTTACAGCAGATTCCAAGACAGATTTTTCCACACAGCTTCAGAAAGCGCAGTCTGCAGGCGCTGACTTAGTATTCTTACCGATTTACTATACAGAGGCATCTATCATTTTAACCCAGGCAAACGGTATGGGTTATGAGCCGGCTTTCTTCGGTGTTGATGGTATGGACGGAATCCTTGGCGTTGAGAACTTTGATACATCTTTAGCGGAAGGTGTTATGTTATTAACTCCATTCGCTGCAGATGCAGATGATGAGAAAACAAAAGCATTTGTTTCCACATACAAAGAGAAATATGGCGATGTTCCAAACCAGTTCGCAGCAGATGCTTACGATGCAATCTATGTTATCAAAGCAGCTATCGAGCAGGCAGGTGCAACACCGGATATGAGTGCTTCTGATCTGGGCACTGCATTAACCGGAGCAATGACATCTATCTCTGTAGATGGATTGACAGGTGAGGGAATGACATGGCAGGCAACCGGAGAGGTCAGCAAGGCTCCTAAGGCAGTAGTGATCAAAGATGGTGCTTACGCAGCAATGTAAATGAAATAAAAAATAAATAGTTATTTTATAAGGAAAGAAAGGGGTTGTTTGCAGACGAAGCTGTCGCAGTCAGCCCCTTTTATACTTATGACAGAATATTTTTAAACGTCACATTGTGGCGTTTTTTGAAACAAAAAGATTGTATACAAGTATTTCAAATGGTATAATAAAAAAATCAATGTATTAACGTTATAAAGTAAGAATGGAGGATTGTTATGAATTTCTTATCTTACCTGATCAATGGTATCAGTCTTGGAAGCGTCTATGCGATCATTGCACTGGGATATACCATGGTATACGGTATCGCAAAGATGTTAAACTTTGCACATGGAGATGTTATCATGATCGGCTGTTATGTGGTATTCCTTGCCATGAACGGTCAGGGATGGCCGCCACTTGTGGCAGTTGTTCTGTCTGTTATTGTTTGTACGGTTCTTGGTATCGTCATCGAAAAAATTGCTTACAAACCACTCAGACGTGCTACCCCGCTTGCCGTATTGATTACAGCGATCGGTGTCAGCTACTTTTTACAGAATGCCGCACTGTTATTATTCGGTGCAGACACAAAGTCCTTTACAAATGTTGTAACACTGCCGTCCTTAAAACTTGCAGGTGGAAGTCTTACAATCTCAGGAACCACGATCGTGACGGTTCTTGCCTGTGTCATCATCATGGCTGGGCTGATGATTTTTATCAAAAAAACAAAAGCCGGACAGGCTATGCTTGCTGTTTCTGAGGATAAAGATGCAGCACAGCTGATGGGTGTGAATGTCAATGCAACAATTTCACTGACCTTTGCAATTGGCTCCGGGCTTGCGGCAATCGCAGGTGTGCTGTTCTGCTCCGCATATCCTACACTGACTCCTTATACAGGTTCCATGCCTGGTATCAAAGCATTTACCGCAGCGGTATTCGGAGGAATCGGTTCCATTTCGGGAGCACTGATTGGTGGTATCCTGCTTGGTATCATTGAGATCTTAGGACGTGCTTATATTTCGTCCCAGTTGTCAGATGCAATCGTGTTTGCAGTACTGATCATTGTACTGCTTGTAAAACCGACCGGTATTCTTGGAAAACAGATCCACGAAAAAGTATAAGGTCAGATTGGAGTAATGATATGTCAAAATTAAATGTAAAATCAATGAAAAAAAGTACATTAGACCATCTGATTACCTTTGCGATGGTAATTGTGGCCTATCTCATCGTCCAGATACTGATTGCAGCCGGAGTGTTGTCCTCCCTGATGCAGGGACTTTTAGTGCCGATGTGCACTTATTCCATTGTTGCGATCGGATTAAATCTGTGCGTGGGTTATTTAGGGGAACTCAGTATCGGACATGCAGGATTTATGTGTGTCGGTGCTTTTTCAAGTGCATTTGCAACAAAACTTTTACAGAATGTGATCCCAAACCAGATCATTTTATTCATCACTGTTTTGATCATCGGAACAGCGGTAGCAGCGTTTTTCGGATTTCTGATCGGTATTCCGGTACTGCGTTTAAGAGGTGACTATCTTGCCATTGTAACACTGGCGTTTGGGGAGATCATCAAAAACGTGATCAATGTGCTTTACATTGCAAAAGATACGGACGGTTTTCATTTTGCGATTTCAAATGGAAATGCAATCAAACTTTCCGATGAGGGAGAGTGGCTGATCAATGGTGCAAAAGGAATTGCAAAGATTCCGCACTTATCCAGCTTTACCGCCGGCGTGATTATGATCCTGATCTGTCTTTTCATTGTATATCATCTGGTAAATTCCAGAAGCGGACGCGCCATCATGGCAATTCGTGATAACCGTATTGCAGCTGAATCGGTTGGTATTAACATTACAAAATTTAAATTGATGGCATTTACGATCTCTGCAGCGATCGCGGGAGCAGGCGGTGTTTTATATGCGAACAATCTGTCTACTGTTACAGCGACACCTGCAAACTTTGGTTACAACATGTCGATCATGATCCTTGTATTTGTTGTATTAGGCGGTATGGGAAGCTTCCGCGGTTCGATCATTGCGGCTGTGATCCTGACATTGCTGCCGGAGGTACTGCGTGGACTCTCCGATTATCGTATGCTGATTTATTCCATCGTACTGATCGCAATGATGCTCTTTAACTGGGCACCGAAATGTATTGAGTTCAGACAGCGTGTAGCTGCAAAACTGAAAAAGAACACAAAGAAAGGAGTACAGTAACATGAGTTTATTGGAAGTAAAAAATCTTGGTATCTCCTTTGGCGGTCTGCGTGCAGTAGACGGATTTCATATTTCGATTGAAAAAGGACAGTTATACGGACTGATCGGGCCAAACGGTGCCGGAAAAACGACCGTATTTAATATGCTCACCGGTGTATATACACCGAATGACGGATCAATCACGTTAGATGGAGTGGATATCACAGGGAAAAAGACGATCGATATCAACAAAGCAGGGATTGCCCGTACATTCCAGAATATCCGTCTGTTTAAAGACCAGTCCGTACTTGATAATGTAAAAATCGGTCTGCACAATCAGATCACTCATTCCACACTGACCGGAATTTTGCGTCTGCCGAAGTACCATAAGGCAGAAAAAGAGATGAATGAGAAGGCAATGGAACTTTTAAAAGTCTTTGACCTTGAGAAGGAAGCAGATTTTCTTGCGTCCAATCTCCCTTATGGTAAACAGAGAAAACTTGAGATCGCAAGAGCACTTGCAACGAATCCAAAACTTCTGCTTTTAGATGAGCCGGCTGCCGGTATGAACCCGAACGAGACAAAAGAGCTGATGGAGACAATTCATTTTGTGAGAGATGAATTTGATATGACAGTGCTTTTGATCGAGCATGATATGAAACTGGTATCCGGTATCTGTGAGAAACTTACTGTATTAAACTTCGGACAGGTTTTAGCAGAGGGTAAAACGACGGAAGTATTGAATGATCCGCAGGTCATCAAGGCATATCTTGGAGAATAGGAAAGGAGATTTTAAGTTATGGCAATGCTTGAAGTAAAAAATCTGGAAGTATACTATGGCGTGATCCAGGCAATCAAGGGAATCTCCTTTGAGGTCAATGAGGGTGAAGTCATTGCGCTGATCGGTGCAAACGGTGCCGGAAAGACAACAACATTACAGACGATTACAGGTATGTTAAGCCCGGCAGCAGGTGAGATCATTTTTGAGGGATGTGATATCTCAAAGATTCCGGGACACAAGATCGTATCCATGGGAATGGCGCATGTGCCGGAGGGACGTCGTGTATTTGCAGAGTTATCCGTATATGAGAACTTAAAACTGGGTGCATACACCAGAAAAGATAAACAGGAGATCGCAGAGTCATTAGCAAAAGTATATGAGAGTTTTCCACGACTGGAAGAGCGTAAAAACCAGCTTGCAGGAACCTTAAGCGGTGGTGAGCAGCAGATGCTTGCCATGGGGCGTGCGCTGATGTCAAAACCGAAGATCATCCTGATGGATGAGCCGTCTATGGGGCTTTCTCCGATTCTCGTGGAAGAGATTTTCCACATTATCCGTGAAATCTCTGCGGGTGGAACAACCGTACTTTTAGTAGAGCAGAATGCGAAGAAAGCGTTATCCATCGCTGACCGTGCATATGTACTGGAGACCGGCAATATTGTTCTCTCCGGTGATGCAAAGGAAATGATGAATAACGAATCGATCAAGAAAGCATATCTTGGAGAATAGGGGGATGCAGCAATGAAAAAAACAGTGATTACAATCGCAAGAAGCTACGGCAGCGGCGGACGTACGCTGGGTAAGCTGCTCGCAGAAGAACTTGGAATTAATTGCTACGACAGAGAGATTTTAAGAATGGCATCCGATGACAGCGGCATCAATGAGGCGCTTTTCGGACAGACCGATGAAAAATTAAAGAAATCACCTTTGTTTCGTATTGCACGCAAAAATCCGTATAAGGGCGGTGTGATTCCGCCGGAGAGCGCAGATTTTGTATCGGATGACAACCTGTTTAATTATCAGGCAAAAGTGATCCGTGAACTGGCGGAGGAAGAGTCCTGTATCATTATCGGAAGATGTGCGGATTATGTGTTAAAGGATGATCCGAATGTGCTCCGTCTGTTTTTCTTTGCACCGAAGGAAGATTGTATCGTCCGTGTAATGGAGCATGACGGAATCACCGGGCGGGATGCGGAGAATAAGATCGAAAAGATCGATAAGCACCGTGCGGATTATTATAAATATTATACCGGGAAGGACTGGTATGATGCGAGAAACTATGATTTCTGTCTGGATACGACTTCCATGGGATATGAAAAGCTGGTGGAGGTTGTGAAGAACTTTATTGAGGTGTACCAGAGTTAAGGTGCGGGAATGAAAAAGCAGGGCATGGGTGGCTCTGCTTTTTTTGTGGGAGTGGGGTGGCTGGGGTTGCCGGCTGGTGCGGTGTGCCGATCGCCTATGTACCTGCATGAAACAGAGATTTCGCTTTAAAAAATAAAAGCCCCTGTTCTGCCTGTGAATTCCAGG
>OAXJ01002011.1_pt1 | contig 11356 bp, 8 predicted proteins | sample 1517241 | NCBI WGS metagenome assembly OAXJ01 (sample SAMEA2580293, study PRJEB22360) | human gut metagenome | biome: human gut; feature: human-associated habitat; material: faeces | place: Denmark | collected 2008/2010 | reverse complement strand
ATACCGTATTGGTTCCAATACAGTGTGAATACTATGCCCTGGAAGGATTAAGCCAGGTTCTGCGCACAATTAATATTGTAAAAAGAAAGATGAATCCTTCTTTGGAGATGGAAGGAGTAGTATTTACAATGTATGATGCCAGAACAAATTTGTCTCTGGAAGTTGTTGAGAATGTTAAGAATAACCTGAATGAAAAAATATATAAAACAATTATACCACGAAACGTACGTTTGGCGGAGGCTCCAAGTCACGGAATGCCGATTAATATTTATGACAGTAAATCGACAGGGGCAGAAAGCTACAGGCTCCTAGCCGCTGAAGTAATCAGCAGAGGAGAGGAACTATAACAGATATAGAATGTATAAAATTACATTTGTTACTTCTTCATAAAATAGAGCATATAGTAATAAAAAATGAATGGATGAATAAACAACACAGCACAAAGGGAGGAAACAATGTCGAAGAGGACAGGACTTGGAAAAGGATTAGGAGCTTTTTTCGGTGACGATTATGATATTTCCCAGACAAAACCAAGGGCTCCGGAAGCTGTTAATGAGGAGATAAGAACAGGAACCCCGGAAGAGCCGGCAGATCATGCAGATAAGAAAGCTAACCTGGAGAAAATGGATATGGTACTTCCTGTTGCCAAAAAACCTCAGAAAAAAACGGAACCGGCTGCAAAAAAGACAACAAAGCCGGTACAAAAAGTAAAAATCGTAGAAGTTGAAAAGGAAAAATTCCTGAACATCACGAAAATCGAACCAAACAGCAGCCAGCCCAGAAAGATGTTCGATGAAGAACAACTGAATGAACTGGCAAATTCCATAAAAGCATATGGTGTATTGCAGCCTCTTCTGGTCCAAAAACAGCCCATGGGGGATAATTATGAGATCATTGCAGGAGAACGCCGCTGGCGGGCTGCAAAGCTGGCCGGTCTGAAGGAAGTTCCTGTTATAATAAGAGAATATACAAGACAGCAGACAATGGAGATTGCACTGATCGAGAATGTCCAGCGTGAAGATTTGAATCCCATAGAGGAAGCTAAGGCATACCAGATGCTGATCCGGGAATTCGGTTTAAAACAGGAAGATGTAGCCGAGCGTGTTGCTAAGAACAGAGCGACAATAACAAACAGCATGCGTCTTTTAAAGCTGGATGAGAGAGTACAGGAACTGTTAATACAAAACAGGATTACAGGCGGCCATGCAAGAGCGCTTCTTGTCCTGGAAGATGGGGAACAGCAGTATCAAATTGCCAATAAGATTATTAATAATAAATTAAGTGTCCGAGAAGTGGAACGATTAGTTAAATTATTAACAAAACCTGCGAAGATTAAAGAAGTTAAACCGGAAGAAAAGGATTTCAATATCTTTTATCAGGATCTGGAAGACAAATTAAAAGCTGTGATGGGTACAAAAGTTATTATTAATAAGAAGGATAAAAATAAAGGGCGTATCGAAATTGAATATTATTCATCTGCGGAACTGGAAAGAATAGCAGAGCTTCTCCAGTCCATTAATGGTTAAATATTAATTTTTATGAATTTTATTGCACACTTTTCAATGTCATAGAAATTAAAGAACTGAAATGAGGACATAAGATGGAAAATAGTATATTGAATAACATAGGATTTGATCCTGGATTTTTGATTATCGGGTTAAGCGTACTAACTTTAATATCATTGATTGTCACCATTATCTGCCTTTCACAGTATAAGAAGCTGTACCGCAGATATGATATGTTTATGAGGGGAAAGGATGCGGAAACTCTGGAGGATACGATTTTGGATCTAATGGATGAAGCTGCGTTTCTCCGGTCTGAGGACAGAGCAAATAAAGATTTGATCGAGTCCATGGAGGAGCAGGTCAAAGCCGGATACCAGAAAACAGGAATTGTAAAGTATAATGCTTTTAAAGGAATGGGCGGAAACCTGAGTTTTGTAATCGCTCTTTTGGACGATAATAATACAGGATTTGTTTTGAACTCCGTACACAGCAGGGAAGGCTGTTACCTCTATATGAAAGATGTTGTGGAGGGGAAAACGGAAGTGCTTCTGGGAAGTGAGGAAAAGGAGGCCCTCGAACGGGCTCTGGGTTATCACTAAACCCATTGCAAGCCTCCGGTCTGTTGCAGTGAAAATAGCTGTTGCTGAGAAGAATCGGTCAAAAGTATTGCAAATTTCCGTGTTTTGTAGTAAAAGTAATAGATACAAAAAAGAGCAACAATAAATTTAAAAGGATAGAAGGTGAAAGAATGCATAAGTTTTTACGCGCTGCGGGATTCAGCATGTATCAGAAGAAGAACGACATAAGGGCGCTCCTTCGCTGCCTCTCTAAGGAAGCGGTGAGTTCCAAGTGTATACAAATAGACAGAGATACCAATTTGTGTGAGATGAAGACAGAAATTGCCCCGGGTTTGGGAATCGCCATGTACGGTGAATTGAATGAAAAAGATGAACTGGATGTGGAATACTATTTTCCCTATATTTCCAACGATACTGTCACATCGAAGGCGGAATGTTCCATACAGCGCCATGCAGAAAAAGAAACATATGCAGGTCTGCTGGATGAATATAAAGTGGGAATTTCATTAATATTTTACCTTCTTAACCCAATGGAATACAGGGAGAGGACCCAGAAAACCAATTCACCGGTCAAGGTGGAATCGGCCAGCCTGTCAGCGCTGTCGGTCCATGGAAAGATTCTTCTTCCAATTAAAAAAACAGCCATGCAGATAGAAAAAGCCAAGGTAGCTTCACGGAACAGGGACAGTCTATTGGAAGCGGCGAAGAATGGTGACGAGGACGCGATGGAATCATTAACAATAGAGGATATTGATCTTTATTCCCAGGCCTCAAGACGTGTGGTGAAAGAGGATATTTATTCGATTGTAGATACCTGTTTCATGCCAAGCGGTATTGAATGTGACCAGTATTCAGTGGTGGGCGAGATCCGCGATATCGATTTGAAGAAAAACAGGATAACCGGTGAAGAAATCTATGATATGAATCTGGAATGTAATGATTTATTCTTCCGTGTCGCCATCAATAAGATGGATTTGCTGGGTGAACCAAGTCCCGGCCGCAGGTTTAAAGGGCTGATCTGGATGCAGGGAACAGCTAATTTTAAAAACAACGGAATTTTGTGATAGAAACAGGCGTATTTTTTACAAAGGGACTTGACTTAATCAGGGAATATGAATTATAATTGACATCGTGCCTGTGATGAATAGGGCAGTAGACAGAAGAAATTCTGTATGAATTTATTCATCAATCCTAATATGTGTTTCTGTAGCTCAGCAGGATAGAGCGTCCGCCTCCTAAGAGAACCTACTGCGGACACATTTTGGGGATTCGCCCCATCAAAATTTTATATGCGTTTCTGTAGCTCAGCAGGATAGAGCGTCCGCCTCCTAAGCGGAAGGCCAGCGGTTCGAATCCGCTCAGGAACGCCAGTACACAACGCCGAAAGCCTTGATTTATGAGGTTTTCGGCTTTCCTTTTTCAAGAAAGCCGTTCCCCTTTTTGCTAATACGAAACAATTTCTGCTAATACATTTTTAGTTGCTAATAAAAGTTGAACGGTCATTTTGACTAAAACCCTTGTTTCTGTCTTGCTAATAAAACGGCGATTTTGGAGGGCAAATTTACCGAATAAAATTTGACTTTGCTAATACGGCATTTTGCCCCCTCATTTTTTCTGCTAATAAATTTAACTCTTGTTAGCAGACTGGATAGACTTAACGATTTCCATTAGCAAAGCAGGATCGGCCTGGGCCAGTACCTTGAGGACCTGTTCGGTGTTTGTTGGCTTGGTTTCCTTCTCAGTATTTCCTTCCAGGAAATCATCCATCCTTTGGTTAAGCCTTTCTCTATCATTTGCAAAGGAATGGGCGCCGTACCGTCTAGTTAGCATCTCCAGGTTGGCCCAGCCGCCAGCTTGCTTTACGGAATTATAGTCTCCATTGGAAAGCGTCAGTTTTGTGGAAGCACTGGTGTGGCGGAGGCTGTGGAACACAATTTCTTCCGGATCAATTTCCGGGTCATTCATCTCCGCTAAAATGTCCTTGAAACGCTTGTTAAGATGTTCTGTCATAATAGGGCGCCCATTAGCTTGACAAATAACCAGGTTATAATCCATATAACCGTCTGCCCCCAGTTCCTCTTTCAGCTTGCTCTGTATTTCTTTCAGGACAGATAACGCTTCTAAAACATTGCTGGGGGATTTTACCACTCGTACACTTCCCTCCGTTTTGGGCTGCTTCAGAACAATCGTTGTTTTGGTGCCAGGATAAAGATTCGGAAAAGTGTACATAATCTCCATTTTGGACAATTTCTCCATATTCTTTTTGCTTACCCGGTCAATAACCCTGTCGATGTTCATGGCCTGCTGGTCATAATAAACCCGATCCCATTGAAGACCACCGATTTCGCCGCCGCGGAGAGTACATCCCACAGCAATTAAAATTGCACAGTGCATCATGTAGTAGTCATAGTATTCGGGTCGGCAGGTAAATTTCAATACGCGCAGAACCTGCTCCGGACTTAAAACCGCCCGTTCCTTTTCCTGATGTTCGGGAAGTGTGGCATTCAAAAAAGGATTTTTCCCGATGTACTCCCATCTCACCGCAAGGTTAAAGGCACAGCGTAAAACTTTATGAATATCATGGATTGTAGATGCTGTGATGTGCTCCCGCATAGGCCGTCCCATGTTAGTCGCAGGTTCGGCTTCCGTTTCAAGGAAATGATAGTAGTCATCTACCGTCTTTGTTTTGACGGTTCGGAGTTTTTTATCTCCCAGATAAGGATGGACGTAATTTTCCAACAAACCGGTATTGCCGTCATAAGTGGAAGCTACCCATTTTTTTGCCCCGTATTTTTCGATGAATTCGTAAAGAAATTCACTGACAGTCATATCCTTTTTGTCGGGGTTTCCCTGTTCACTGTTAGCCTGTTCTAATTCAATTTTAGCTTTCCGGGATTTGGCTGCCGTATAGCTCAATCCAGACTCCCAGACCTGTTGGCGCTTCTTTCCAACGCCTTCATAATACACAACGGCATAAGATCTGCCTCTTTTTACAATAGATGCCATGCTGATTCTCCTTTTTAATTTTGGTTGTCAAGCCATTCATCAAAGGAGGATTTGGATACTCTTACATATTTACCGATTTTTACAGTTTTGAAAAGCTGCTGCTTGCACAGGTTGTATGCCATGCTACGGCTGATCTGCAAGATATCCGCAATTTCTTGAACTGAATAGGTTCGCTTTTCTGAAATGGCTTGAATGTTATTGTTCTTTTCTTCAGCTGCCATATATAACTCCTTTCTTTGCAGTTGAAGCGGAATCAGCACATCCATGTGCTTTGGCTCTCTATAATACTTATACGATTTGAACTAAGCACTTTTCAACTGCAATTAGCAAAAAAATTGTTATTGTTATTGCATGGTGTCTCAGGTCATTTCCTACGCCGGTGTTCCGCCGCGTATTTGCAGGCTACCGCTATGCGGCAATTCAGCAGTGGGCACGCTCCGTGGTCATCGCATACTATCCCCTGCTCCTGTATAACTCCTGAGTCATGTTGTAGATTTATCAAGGTACAAAAAGGCGTGGGGCTACCGGTATTGTCCGATTTGACCCATACGCTAAAAAAAGAGGGAGAAATTAATATTCTTCTGCAAAGTTTAAAAAAAATATAAATCTATATATTGTGTTGCGGTCTTGACTAAACATATATATTGTGCTATCCTTATTGCGTAATTGATTTTTGTGCCTCCCTTTAAGGGAATACAGAGCTTTTTCTGTAAGCGGTAGTGCTCCGCATTGCACACGTTGTTAAGTTTGTAATCTGTCAGTGGTATTACTGCGCCAAATTGGCCGGTGTATTGCTGGCTTTTTTTATTTTCAGGGTTTTCCCTGTTTTGAAGCGAGAATGACTTTGGTTCGTGAAATTCCTATATCACGGACGTCAGGCAATTTTTTGCCCTTAGTTGTTCTCGCTTTTTTTGTTGCCCAAATGCCGGGAACGGCTTTGAGGATAAATCAATCAAAATAGAAAGGCAGGTAATGTAAATGAAAGTGAATCAGAAAAAGAAGTATGGTAACACCATGAAAAAGCAGGCGGCTTTGGCTGGCTATCCTAAAAACAGTAAGATACCGGACAGAAATCGGAATATCCATACTGTATCCAAAGCAATCCTTCCCCGACGTACACGCAGAGGGATATGACTATGGCGTGTAACAGCGTAACACAAAGAACACGGAACAAGCCTCTTGTACTGGTGGATACAGAAAATCTGCCCAGAGAAGAATGGCTGTCATACAGGCGCCGGGGAATCGGCGGCAGTGACGTAGCCTCAATCTTTGGGATTTCTCCTTTTCGGACATCCAGGGATCTTTACTATGACAAGCTTAACATAGTATCTGTCGAGGTGGATGAAGGTAACTGGGTTGCCATGGAAATGGGAAACCTGCTGGAACCTCTGGTGGCAAAGATTTTCGCAAAAAAGACAGGATATAAGGTGTACCAGATTAAGAAGATGTTTTACCATCCACATTACCACTTCATGCTGGCAGACTTGGATTATTTCGTGGAGCTGCCAGACGGTACGACTGCCATCCTGGAAATCAAGACCACAAACTATAATGCCAGGGATAATTGGTGGCTGAATGGGAGAGAGACGGTACCTGTCTATTATGAGAGTCAGGGACGTCACTATATGGCGGTTATGGATATTGACCGGGTTTTCTATTGTTGTCTTTATGGAAATACAGAGGAGGAAACAATTATCCGGGAAATCGAAAGGGATTATGCCTATGAAGAAGAAATGATTTTCTTAGAGAAAGAATTTTGGGAAAATCATGTACTGGCGAAACTGCCGCCTCCGTATTTGGAGAATGGCGACCTCATTATAGACAGCGCCCGCAAACATTTTGGACCTGCCGACCCTGATGCACCGGTGGTAGAGCTGAATACAGGCATGGCTGTCAAGCTGATGCGCTATTTGCAGCTCCAGGAGGAAAAGAAAAAAGAGGAGGTGAATTCTAAACAAATTGATAAGGAACTGCAGCGTCTGAAAGGGATTTTGGTTGCAGAGATGGGAACTAGCTGTAAAGCCGTATGCAAAAGCAAAGGGATCAGCTATACCATTACTTATAATCCGGTTCGGAAGCCAACGATTGACAAGGATAGTCTGTTGCGTCTGAAACTACAATATCCTGATATCTATGAGAAATTTGCTTCAATATCGGAATCCCGACGTTTTTATGTGAAGACATCTTTATCCGAAGTGGCCTAAAACTTTTACGAAAGGAAAATGTATATGAAAAACAAAATGCACAAAACAGGAATCAGTATTGCCGGTGTCCTGACACTGATATTTCTTGTTTTGAAGTTGACAAGATTAATTGATTGTAAATGGAGTTTTATTTTTTCCCCCTTGCTGATTGTTTTTATTTTGCGGTGGCTGATGCCAGGAATTATACTTCTTGTTGCATGGTACAAATGGAGGTTTAGGAAATGAGCTATATAGGCACTTACGATGGAACCATATTTTATAACCCATCAAATAAGTACTGCGTCATCACCGTAAAGACGGCTGATCAAAACATTCCGCTCCAGGCACGTTCTTCCAGACAATATAAGGACCACTTGATTCGGTTTGTGGCCGTAGGTTATGAACTGCCCCAAACTGATGCTGTTCAGATTGAGATGGATGGCGAATGGCAAAACAGCAAGCACGGCTATCAGCTTCAGACGGAGCAATGGCGTGAAATCATTCCGCGGACTGTAGATGGTGTAGAAGGATATTTGTCTTCCGGTCTGATTAAAGGCATTGGACCTAAAACAGCGACCGAAATCGTCGCACGTTTTGGCGTTGGTGTGCTGGACATACTGGAGAAGCACCCGGAACGTCTGCTTGAAGTTAAGGGTATTACAGAAAACAGGCTGGAAGATATAAAAACCTCCTATGCCGAAAACAGGATGCTGCAGGAACTTATGACCTTGCTTTCACCGTACAAAGTAACCCCTAAGACGGCCCTAAAAATTTATCAGTATTTTGGTCCGGACAGCGTGGAGGTCTTAAAGAATAATCCCTTTGACCTTTGCCAGATTTCCGGATTTGGTTTTCGCCGTGTAGATGCTATCGTCCAAAAAAATGGAAATGACCTGCATGACCCTATGCGCATCAGAGGCGCTCTAATCTGTATTTTAGATGAGATACGGGGAAAACAGGGACATCTATATTTGAACACTGAAAGTCTAATCAATCTCGGATTAAAGATGCTGAATGAGAAAATACCCATTCCGGGAATGCACCTGTCTAAACAGGAAGTCGAGGATGTGCTTCAGAGTATGATTTTAAGCGGCACAGTGGTTTTGTGTCACGATAATATCTATCTGCCCCGCATTTTCGATTTAGAGGATAGCACGGCTCGCCAAATAGCAAAACGTCTTGTATCAACATCTGAGGTTGAGCATATTGCCCCTCTTATGGAGCAGATTAAAAAGGAGATAGGCGTTTCCCTGTCTGCAAAGCAGGATAAGGCTGTTCGTATGGCATTCCGACATAACCTTTCTATTATTACCGGTTCCCCTGGTACTGGTAAGACGACGGTACTGAAAACTATTTTAGAGGTGTACCGGCGCCGGCATCCGGATGGAAAAATCATGCTGATGGCACCTACCGGACGGGCAAGCCGCCGAATGGCGGAAAGCACAGGCTTCGAGGAGGCTAAAACACTACATAGTGGTTTGGGACTTGGAAGCGAGGAGGATGAAAACGGCAGAAAAAAAGAGGGCTCATTGTTGACTGCCGACTTGATTATTGTAGATGAATTTTCCATGGTGGACATGTGGCTTGCCAAACAGCTTTTTGAGAGACTGAAGGATGATTGCCGCATTGTTCTGGTAGGTGATGCCGACCAGTTACCAAGTGTGGGAGCCGGAAATGTGTTCCATGAGTTGATTGAATGTGGGCTGATACCAGTAACTATGCTTGATGAAATATTCCGTCAGGCAAAGGACAGTCTGATTGCTCATAATGCAAAGTTTATAAATGAAGGCAGCACAAATCTGTATTACGGTCCAGACTTTGTATTTCACACCTGCAGCAATCAGAATGAGGCCGCAGAAAAAATCATGGAGTGCTATTGCAATGAAATTGCAGAGAGTGGAATCGAACGGGTACAGATACTGTCGCCTTTCCGAGCGGAAGGCGCTGCATCGGCGGAACAGCTCAACGAGGTAATCCGTGAAATGGTAAATCCTTTTTGCTCTGCAGAGGAGGAAATTAAACTTGGACAGAAAATCTTCCGTGTAGGTGATCGTATCATGCAGACAAAGAACACAGATAAGGTATCCAATGGCGATCTTGGCTTTATCAGATACATCAATGAAACAGAGAACGGCAAACGGATTGGTGTGGATTTTGGACCAAACCGGGAAATGGAGTACGGTATGGAGGAACTGGTTAATCTGGACCTATCCTACGCTACTACGATACATAAGGCCATGGGGTCGGAGTATGAAACCGTTATTATTCCACTACTCAAGGCACATATGGTAATGCTTTACCGCAATCTGCTCTATACCGCCATTACCCGTGCAAAACGCCGTGTAGTGCTGGTGGGACAAAAGGCAGTGCTGTTTATGGCAATCCACCGCAATGAAATCAGTAAACGAAATACATCTTTGGGTGAACGAATCTGCCTGTATTATCGGGCATTTGCTAAGAGTGCAGGTATAGCTATTCCTTCTATCGTGGAAGACAAATTGAAAAATGCAGGTTAAAAAAGAGAGACGGAGTGCAGAATTTGCGCTCAGTGTCTCTATTTATTTTGAAAGGAGCAAATGATTATGAACGAACTGGACAACAGAAGAAACATGATGTATGGAAATAACCAGGCGGTTACCCATCTGAACAAGGTGTCTGGCTTTGACCCGCTGCAGTTTCTGCGGCCGGCCATCTCTGAAAAGACGCAGGAAAAGTTGATGAAGCTGGATCTGCGTTATCAAAAGCTCTGGTTCCGCCTTGCCCATCCCCAGGGACGCATGAAGCTGACCGCATTGAGGATAACCGACCAGATGGCAATTTTTGAGGCCAAGGTTTTTCTGGACCGGAGCGATACCGAACCGGTCAGCAGCCTGGTTGCCAGCCTGACCCGCCAAGATACCCTCAATTATATCAAGGAGGCACAGGATACAGCCTTGAGCACCGCTTTGGAAAATGCAGGCTTTGGCTTGCAGTTTGCAGATGTGAGTGTTGGAAAGGATGGCGAGCGCTATGGTAGCGTTATCCCCGTAACAAATGTACAAGGCAGTGAAAATCCTCCTGCAAAGGAAGTGCCGGCTCAGGCTGTCAGTACCACCATAGAAACGCCACACGCTTCGGTTAGGGCAGCATCTGTGGAAGAATCCATGACACCACAGTCAGCACCTATGGCTGAGAAAACGACGCATTCCAAGGTAGAAAGTGAGTCTGTCGCACAAAGTCAGAATGTTGCTGTGAGCCTGCCGGCGAGAGGGGAAAAAGTGGCGCAGGAAGAACATCTGCCTGTTGGGGAAGTTTTGCGGAAACCTGTATTAGAGGAAAATTTGCCAGTTGTCCCAAAAGCACAGGCTAATGTTACAGAGAGCCAGTCCGTCAGCCTTTCCAGTAAAGCAGCAGAAATGGAGGAGCAGCTGCCTGTGGCCCCTGCCGCGAAAACGAAACAGAAAGAAAGTCTGCCAATAACCTCTGCCGAAATGCCGACAAAGACCGCACAGGTATCTGCTGAATGCAGGACACTGCCGTTTGTAAGGCCGGCTGCGGACCCCACGACGCTAAATCCGGAGCCTGCTGTTAAGGTACAGAGTATGCCTGCGTCCTCTGAAGCCTCTGCTCCTGTTCTGGGGCAAAAAACCGAATCTACCGTAGCACCCCGGTATACTGCTGATATGCCGGTAGATAACATTGCCGCGCTAATGACAGAGGAAGAAGCCCGGGAAGTGAAGGTTGATACGGGAATTTGCAATGGTTGGACGATTGGACAGGTTGCGGATCAGCGGACACCCAGTCTGAAGTATTATCTTTACGGCTACAAGGGAAACAACAATATTCTTCGAGCAGCAGCTAAGGTTATGCTGGAATCTCTGACGGAGCAAAAAGCTGGCTGATGTGGTGGCCGTGTGAGCTTGGGAAGGGAGTGAAAAGTGAATGGACTCGTACCCACAGGATTTTCCCTTTGGGATTATGGATGTAGTGGAGCTTCTGCACCTTCATATCCGGCGCAGGCAGGCAAACAGCGTTTATGTGGACTGCCCCTTTTGTAATGACCGCCGAGGCAAAATGAATGTAAATTTCATTAAGAATGTCTGGC
>OAXJ01002007.1_pt1 | contig 11366 bp, 12 predicted proteins | sample 1517241 | NCBI WGS metagenome assembly OAXJ01 (sample SAMEA2580293, study PRJEB22360) | human gut metagenome | biome: human gut; feature: human-associated habitat; material: faeces | place: Denmark | collected 2008/2010 | reverse complement strand
GTGCTATTCGGAGAACTCTTTCACGTTAAATTCAACTAAGCACGGAAAGAACCAATTAAGCGCTTACTTTAGATGTGTTCATAAATGAGGGAACTCAAAATATATCGTGTCCACGGTTATGGGTACATTATAGGGATCATGGCGTTTTTGCAGGGAAAAGTGGAAGATACAGAATGAAGGACTAGAAAAACTGGATTTGAGTGAGAAAATTTCAGGAAGTTAAGGATTTCTTAGTGTTGTACATAATGATGCTATGTGGTACAATAATTGTAATTTCAAAACCATGATCTCGGAATAAGAGTTTTATCAGAAAAGCGCATATGCTGTGACATGGGGATTATATTTTACGAAGAACATGATTATACGAGTAGGAGGTTTGGACATGAAAAAAGCATTGATAGTTGGATTGAATAAGTATCCAGGGTGTGCGTTAGATTGGTGTGATAATGATGCGGTGGCAATGAAAAGTTTAATTGAATCCAATGGGGATGGATCACCGAATTTTGAGGTGGTTCCAATTACCGGTAGCTGTAGCAAAGATGCGTTATTCAATGCTATTAAAAAATTATTTTCAGATGATGCGGATATTGCACTTCTCTATTTTTCGGGGCATGGAGCTGATGCAGATGGTGGATATCTATGCACAACAGATTTTACGGATAAAAATTTAGGCGTGAAAATGACAGATATATTACAACTTGCTAATAATTCTCGATGCAAAAACAAAGTAATTATTTTAGATTGTTGTTTTTCAGCAAAAATGGGAGAATCGATACTCGTAAATAATAATTCTGTCCTTGGAGAAGGGGTAACTATTATTGCAGCAAGCCAAAGTTGGCAGACGTCTGCTGAAAGTGATGAGAAACAACATGGTGTGTTTACCGAATTATTAATTCAAGGATTAAAGGGTGGTGCAGCGGATATTGGCGGAAGCATTACCCCGGCAAGTTTATACTCATTTGTAGATCAATCATTAGGAGCATGGCAGCAAAGACCTGTTTTTAAGACAAATATTTCCCAGTTTTTACCATTACGCATTATATCAGCAAAAGTGCCAAAGTCAATACTAAGAAAGTTAAGTGTGTATTTTAAAAATCCTACAGATGAGTTCAAATTAGATTCTTCATATGAGTATACTAATGCATTAGAAGTGGAGCATCAAGTAGTAGAACCATATGCTGATTCAGCACATGTAGCGATATTTAAGGACTTACAACTATTTGAAAGTGTAGGATTAGTTGAACCAGTTGGAACAGAACATATGTATTTTGCTGCAATGGAAAATAAAGCGTGTAAGTTGACGGCATTAGGATTGCATTACTGGAGATTGTCTAAAGATAGACGATTCTGAGACTGTAAAAATATTGATATGGGGGAAAATAAAGATGATTAATGTATTTATACCGCATCGTTGGAATAATGATGATTATTCTGAAATTAGTTCACTTTTGGATAGAACAAAATTTGTAGTGAGAGATTACTCGGTTCAGAGTAGTTCTCCATTTGATAGTATAGATAGACGATATAATGTCGATCCGAAAATTCAAAAACAAATAAAGCACGCCAGTGTAGTAGTATGTTCGAATCGACCAGCAAATAATTATGGTATGTCTATTGACGAGATACGCTTTGCGATTGATATAGGAAAACCTGTGGCTGCTGTAAGAATCACTGATAGTACAAGTTCACAAATTGCAAATCTGAATATTCCAGTAATTTCTAAACGAAAAGATTCATTAGAAGCATGGATTTATTTGAATGTGTGAGACATTGTTTTGATTAAAGAAATCATGTTGGAGGTAAGAGAAAGTGAAAATATTTATTTCACATAAACAAGAAGATGCATTAGCGGCAAATCAGATGGCAACTCAATTAAGAGAAATGAAGGTTGACTATTATCTTGATTTGCTTGATTCATCCGTAGTACAAAGTGGAAAAGAGCTTACAAATCATATAAGAAGAAATCTCAATAACTGTACAGATATTATTGTTATTATGTCAAAACTTACACGTTTTTCACAGTGGGTACCGTTTGAAGTTGGGATGGCAGCACAAATAGATATGCCAACAGCTACTTTTTTACAGGAAGATGTATCATTACCTGACTTTTTACAGTACTGGCCCCGACTGAAAAAAGTATCTGATATTAAGAAATATGTTTATGCAAGAAATTATGTTGATCAAGAATATGAACAATATCGTTCAATATTTGAATCAGCTACTTATCAGAAGCCAAAAACTGAGAGATTCTATGAAGTTTTAAAACAACGCCTGGAATAATAGTCATAATTCTGATAGTGACTGTTTGGTTTCAAAATAATAATTTTTATACACGAAAAGGAGAATACATATGGCTTCAGAGAAGGAGAACTTTAAAAGTTCAAGTAATGAAAAAATAAGGGCGATTGACTTTTCATTGCAAGCAAGTGCAACAAAACCGTTTGATATTACTCGGATGATGGGAAAATCCTCTGAAGATAATCAGACTGATGCTTCTGACACGCCATCTGAACAGGAAGGTAACTAGAGTTGGAAACCATTTCACAAATTCTTGAGAATCTTCCATTGTTGTTACAATATTATCTGCCAGGATTTTGGACTATAACTGTATTTAAGTATTTTTGCTCTAAGGAATTAGAAAAAGGGTCACAAACTATAATGTCATGTGTTATAAGCTATGTGCTGTTGGCAAATTTAGATTTGCTAGCTAATATACCCTTATTTGACTTTGTTCAGAATTCTGTATGGAAAAAATCTGGGATGGCTGTAATCGTTGGAACTGTATTGGCACTTGCTTTCTCTTGGATTTTTAATTCTAGATGGTTTTCATGGATAATGGTAAAAATGTTTCATAAAACACCAAATGATAATATTTGGCGAGATATATTGGACTTAAGCAATGGTTCAAATCTAAAATTGTATATTCGTGAGGCTGATTATTATGTAATAGGTCATCATCGAAACATTGAAGAAAAAGGTGATGATTCATGGATTGTATTAACTGGATTTATTAAATGTGGAAAAGCAAATAATAAAGAAATAGAAAGCCATGAGGAAAGTAATAATGATATGATTGCCATTCGATTAGCGGATGTAGAGTACGTAGAAATTTATGACTGATTAATAGGGTCTTTTGAAAATATAAAATGCCAAATAAATCAAGGTACATATTGAGATCAGCCCCACGTACAGAGTGTATTGGAGTCAGATTTTATAAAGAATGAATAAAAATGAATCAGTTCTAAAAGTTGTATAAAAGAAATATAAACTCTCTTGTTGAGTCGCGACATTGATGGAGTAATCCTGAAATGTAAGAATAAATGGAAAAGCAATAATGCTTGTAATACTGATTTTTGGGACGAGTAGTAATAAAAGCCTTTGAATAGTAACGTTTTGAGACATTTACAAATGAAATAGAAAATAAATAGTAGAGAAAGATGATAATTAGTGGTAAAATAAATGCAACTTAGTTGCTCGTAATGAGAATGGAAATTAATTTACGATGTGAACCTTTGAAAGAATTTTTATAGATTGCGGATTTGAAACTGGTTTATGCGTTTACCCCTGAGAGTTAATTTTATAGAAGTTTACATATCAATATTTGATGAAGTTTTTTATAAATATAAAATAATGTATGAAGAGGACATAATCCGGTTAATTAACCTGAATTATTCACGGAACAGTACCTGAACTGATAACTGCACCATGAATCTGAAAATTGATCCATGCAGTTATAACATCACTCAATTAACCTGTCAAAAGGGTATAAAATCCCTATGGCACAGTTCTGAGCAATTGTTAAACTGTCAAGGTTCGTTAATAGTTGCTATTCCAGCTGTACATTCAGCTTGCCGATATTTGAAAGTGTCTCATAGAATTCATTCTTATAAGGGCAGCTGCTACACAGTTTGAATGTGATATATCTTGCTGAATGAACTACTTTTGCAGCAATCTTCAGCAGTTTTAAACGGACAGTATCAATGCGTTGTTTTCGCATGTTTGCTGATAACGCCAATCGTCTAAACCAATTAAATATGTTATACGCAAGAGCGTGTACCTGAAGCCTGTTGGCATTTACGATTCTGGTATGACTGTTTACGGAAGCAAAATCAAAGCCGGATTTACTTTCTTTGATGAAGTTCTCCATCAATCCTCTTTTGTAGTAAAATTTGATGAGATACTCTGGTGAGGAATCCATGTTTGTGACAATAAATGTGTACATGTAAACCATCTGGTTTTCCGGCTTTTCAACCTTGCATACCACACGCCTTTCATAAGGCCATGGACCTGCTTTGTACATGAATTCGCCATAAACTACCGCATAATCCACTTTGTTATTTCTGGTGATTTCATCAAACTCATTCACAAGATAGGATGCCTTTTCACGGAGAATACCATTCTCTTTTAACCGGATCACATAGCTTGTACCATTTTCCTCGCACTGCTTATAAAGAACAGGCGTAGCGAAACCGCTGTCACCACGAAGCAGGATTGGAACTTCAGGATAATCATTCAGGTATTCATCCAGTATCGGCTGCAAAAAGTCGACCACTCCGGTACAGGAATACTGAGTTCCATCACGAAGCTGTATTTTTATCAGGTCTCCGGTCATTCCATCATAACAGACAAGTGGATGATAACCATTGCTTTGATAATGAAAGTTAAAGACTCTGCCTTCTTGTCTGCCGTATGCATCAAGGAGAGTGGAATCCAGATTCAGAATAACAGTCTGTGGCATCTGAATGCTGTAAATTTTCTTCCGAAGCACTCTGTTAATCGCAAGAAACTGATTTAAGGTATCTTCATCCATGCGATTAAAGAATCTTGATACAGTAGGCTGTGATGCAAGGGTATCTTTTTCGAGTACAGACTTGAATACGGGATCATTTGTCAGTTCATCGGAAGCATCATCTTCGAAATAACCGGCAATGATCATATATATCATCTGGAGCAGATTTTCCTGATCCGTATGATATCTGAATAATGCAGGATCATTGGTCTTGAAAGTTTTGTCTAAAAGCTTATCAATACCAAGCTTGCTTATGAATTCTTTGATAAGAAGCAGACCTGCATCGGAGGAGAGACCTCCTCCATCAAAATTTATTTTAATCTGTCTATTGCTTTCTAAGGCTAAGGTGTTTACAATACTCATAAAGGGCTCCTTTGGGTTATTTTTTAAGATTCGACACCTTAATTTTACCACAAATGGACACTCTTTTTTCATTCACTTGATAGATGAAAAGCAATATTCAGTTAAAACGTAGTAACTATGCGGATTTCAAGCACTTTCACGGCACAGCTGTGAATAATTCAGGATATACTATTTAATAATTTTAAAGAAATTTCCGAAACTAGAAAGGGAGTGTGATTTTAGACTGGAAAATTATATAGGATTAAAATATGAGGAGGAAAGAATCAATGAAAACGGAATATGAAGTAAGAAAATTAGATGTCTCTTTTGAGAAAATTATTCAAAAATTGAATAGAGTCGGAGCAAAGAAAGTGGGTGTATATCATCAAAAACGTTATGTATATGATTTTATTCCTGCTCAGAAGGGACGATGGATTCGCCTGCGATCTAATGGAAAAGTTTCTACACTTACAATAAAGGAAGTTAAATCGTTGCATGTTGATGGAACAAAAGAGTTGGAAATAATGGTATCAGATTTTGAAGATACTAATGAAATACTAGCAAAATTAGGATATATTCCGAGGACTTTTCAAGAAAATTTCCGCATAGAATATACTTTGGATGGAGTTAACTTTGATCTGGATAAATGGCCTATGATACCACCACATCTTGAAATTGAAGCAAAATCAGAGGAAGATGTCTTAAAAGCAATAACTTTACTGGGATGGTCTGTAGATGATGTAACTACGCAAGATATAGATGCAGTTTATTCAAAAATATATGGAATAGATCTTGATTCTATAAAAATGCTTAAATTTAATGAGTCGGAGAATAAATTTATTAATAACTATGAATCCATTTAATAAAATTTGATATAGAACTAGGAAGGCGAGATTTATGAACGAATTAATATTTACATGTTCCGAAGCTGAATATGAATTATACAGTACATTGAACAGATATTTTGAAGTAGAAATTCTAAATAATGATAGTAACAATGGTGAAATGGGTATGCTGGATGCGTTAAAAGTATTAGTAGAACCAATCTCAAAGACAGTGGAAATGATTGGAAATATTATTATTGCGTTAATTAGCAAGAATTCTTGCACTATTAACATAAAGAACGGAGATAAAGAAGTTTCTTTTAACGGTCAGATAAAAAATATGAGCACTGAGGAAGTTATGGAGATGCTTAGCAAAGTAATAGAGGGATAGAATATGGCAGTTAAGTGGTGTGTCGTTTGCTCAAGCCATTACAAAGATAGTAAAATATCAGAATTAGAGGGAGCTTTAAATAGTGTAAAAAAATTGCAATCTGTAATAGTCTCTGAATTAGGTGTTTCGGAAGAAGATACACTTTTTATTTATGATAAACAAAGACATGAAATTACTAATGAAATAGTGAAATTTGAAGATAATATTCAAAAAGATGATGTGGCCATTTTTTATTTTTGTGGTCATGGAATAAAAATAGGCAATGAATTATGGCTTTTAGCAAATGATACGGTTAAGAATAATATAGAGATGACAGCACTTAATTACAGTGTAATAATTAAGAGTCTCAGAAACAGATCCTCAAGGAAAGTTCTCGTTATTTTAGATTGTTGTAATAGTGGGGCTGCATTAACAATGGGGGACGAGAATGAAAAAAATATAAAAAAAGAAGTTACCTGCGAGGGAGAAGTTATATTATGTTCATGTGCTGAAATTGAAAGCGCAATTCAAGCAGAGATAGATCATGAATTGAATTGTGTATTCACATATACTTTTGCGAAAGTGTTATCAAAAGGTAGTATAGAACCCAAAGAATTCCTTTCTATTAGTGATGTTGTATATTTGTTAAAAAAACAATACGAAAGTATATCTGGAAAAACATTATCAATAAGTAGAAAACAGGATTTAGACACATACGGCATTATTAAAAATATGGAGTACACACGAAAAACGGCTGAAGAAAATAGTGAGGAATTGACTAAAATAAGGGCCCAGTTTAAAAAATGGAAGAAATGGAAAATTTTATTAGTAAAATGTGATATAAAATATCCAACACGTGGCATAGATTTTGGCGTTCCATTAGGATTATGGGTTATAAAAAACTATATCACATTATGTAGACCCAATGTGCAAGTTGACATATATGATGAGAGATTGCTTTCCATTGAAAAAAGAGAAAAAAATTTTGATACGTTAATTGAGGAATATGATATTATAGGTATTGGCATGTGTACTTGTGAAGTACCTATGGCAATAGATAAATTTAGAATTGCGCATACTAAGGGAAAAATAACTGTAGCAGGAGGGATTTTTACATATTCGAATGAGAGATATCTTATCAATTCTGAAGTGGTTGACTATGTTATTCCTGGTGTGGGAACGGTGCCATGGATAAGACTTATAGATGCATTAATGATTAACCAATGGCAGGAAACAAAAAAACAGTTTGTAAATGTTAATAATGTATTTTCGAAGAATAACTTGGATACAACAGTTTGGTTAACAGATACGATGCCTGGAATTGAACTACATGAGTGGGATGATATTCTAAAGAATTATGGATCATATATTAGAAAGGAGATTTATGTAGGGGCGAAGAAAATTAGTGTTCCGAAGATAGATATTGTAACGTCTCGAGGATGTAATCAAAAATGTAGTTTCTGTTCGGTTCGCTTTGAGACAGGAAGTTCTGTAATTAAAAGATTATCAACTGTTATTGAGGAAGAGATAGATTTTCTTTATTCTAAGGGAGTACGTTATTTTTCAATAAAGGATGAAAATTTTTTTATTCATGGAACAAATAGAGTGAAGGAAATAATGCAACATTGTAGTCAATATAATGATATTCATTTTAAAATTCGAATGAGATTAGATGATTGGAATAGAACGGACATAAATTTAGCAACTCTTCGTGAATGGGGAGTAGATGAAATTCAGTATGGAGTCGAGTCTCCCCAAAGTGATATATTAAGTTTGCTCCAAAAAGGAATGGCTTTTAAAAGAGGTAAAATAGTAGACTTATTTAAAGCACATTATGAAAATGAGATTAAAGTAAATGCTTCGTTGATTTTAGGCTGCTCAGAATTAGAGGATAATGAATATTATGAAAATTTGAAGGAGTTTATCAAGGATATTTATGATAAGGACTATCTTATTCCATATTTCAATTTTTATACTCCACATCCGATAAATTCATCGTTTGTAAGTGATAAATATATAGTAACTACTAATGATCTCAATTTTTATACGCATAAAGTTCCAGTAGCATATCCGCAAAATATGCGTCAACCAGAAAGAAGTAAAATGTTAGAAACTTATGATGAAATAACACAAATGACAAATTCAAGAGAGTATAATCCCTCGATACCAGAGGAGGCAAAAGATGTTTTTGTTAAAGGAAAAGCAGTAGACATTAGAAATTATAGATAGGAAATCTGTTATGCAACAAGAAGAAGGAAAAAAATATATTATTTCGCAGGATAGATTTGTCAAGGTGCTAGAAAATATTTTGGATTTGACAGGTGGTCGAAACGTACATGAGATTATGTATGAGGAAATAATGCATAGATCTATCTTTGGAAGTAACAGAAATTTATCAAAACTTGAAGAAACTGTTGAAGAATCATCTTGGATAAGGATTCGTGCAGGAGATATAAACTGCGATGGGATAGCACCTGTTACTGTAACATACAAAAATAAAAAGCATGCTAAAGATAAAACAAATAGTTCTCAATTCATAGCGGAGGATTATTATTCAGTTGTCCAGTTTTTTAAAGATATGGGATTCCCACTTGTATCTGAACAAGAGACATTGCGTTCAAAATATATTTTTCACTATGAAAATGTAAAATATGTTATTTGTTTTGATAAGTGGCCGCATATTGATGATATGTTGTTTGTTACAGTAATTGCATCGGATAATGTTTCCCAAGCAGATTTTTCTCAGGTATGTAATTCATTACAACTTTCAAATTTAGCAATGCAAGTGGGATATGTTGATATTGATAAGGCATACGAAAAAAAAGTGGGAAAAAAAGCTAGTGAGATTAGACAAATACGATTTAATGTTCCATTGGAAATGACGCAGGAGAATGCCGGGGTCAGACCCCAATGTCACTAAGATAGGACATTGGGGTCTGACCGCAATGTGGTCAATTTACCGTCAACTTAAGGAAAATCGTCAGATTTTATCCTAATTATATACTATGATTTACCGCAAAAATGCAGGATTAATCCTCAACCAGTTAGAAAATTCACCAAAAAGGCGCACTTAAATAGAGCTTAAATGTAACAGTGTTTTTATTTACAAGGCAGCTTTCTTATTTCTAAAATGTGAACGTCCTTTTGACTTTAATTTTTTTCTTGGAAATGATCTTCCAGGAAGGATCTGTGAACGGCACCGGACAGCTTCTTTGTACAGCTTCTCAATAACTGAGAGTTTAGACAGATCACAGAGGATCTTTGGAAAGATGATCTTGATCCGTCCGATGATAAATGCGCGATTAGCCTGATAACGAAATTTATTGGAACTTTTGGAAGTGATGTCTATTTCTTCATCTGCGTCATTCTTGATAAGGGAAACAAGATTTGAAAGAAGCATATTGATATAAAATTCCTGAATGATAGAAGTTGCAGTAGCACCGGAAAACTCTTCCATAGCAAAGCGGCTCTTTAATTCTTTGTATTTTAATTCCACCGGCCAGCGCTGAAAATAAAGTTCCTTAAACATATCTTTTGTAATGGCAGGATCAAACAGGTTTGTAGCAAGGTATTCCCTGCTTCCATCATCCAGCACTACTTCTATGACCCGTATGGAAAGATCGGAAGTCCCTTCTTTTTTACTGCCTGGAAGGACAGAGATGGTATCACCGCTGCATTTTTTTGAAAGATTGAGACATTCTTTGAGTCTCAGGACACAGAAATAGCCATGTTCGACACAGTAACGGAACATGTCTTCAGAATAATAGCCTCTGTCAAAAATAATAATGCTATCCGTATGGATCCCCATATCTTCCAGTACTTTGAGATGTTCCAGTGCAGCTGCACGTTCAGAGGATAGGAACTTATGTATAGAAGCATGGACAATATAATCATCAAGGACATCATAAATAATAGAAGCCAGTGCCATGGTATAGCGCCTGTCAGGGTCAGGAAAACTGGACATCTCACCGAAAAAATCGAATGTTGACTGTGAATTGGGAAGTTCAATTCTGGAACCATCTACAGCAAAGAGATGATAACCATTCCATAGTTTTCTGGAAGGGATCTGCTTGTAAAACAGGTCAACTGAAAGATAATAGAGTTCCTTGAAAAGAGAAGGATTAATAAATTGGCGTGCTTTGGAAAGAGCCTGTTTGGAAACGTCAGGGAATGAAAGAGCAGAAAGATCATCCCGGATGCGGGAAAGATTCTGGAACATGGAAGCCTTTGAGGAATACAGAAGATAAATAATGACATGTAAAAGAGTAAGTTTTCTCTTTCTTACGAAATGTTTTTCTGCCCGATGGGGTTCCAGTTTAACAGGATCCATGATATAATCTTTAATGGATTGGATAATATTTTTGCAGATGTTGGTTCGATCCATATGACATACCTCCTAGATATTGGATAGATAAATATTTCGCCGGTAACGTAATATTGCTTAATCTATAAACCACATATTTAGGGGGATATGTCAAGATATTTTGGTAAAAAAGTGTAAAATATAAGCCCAGAAATATTGAAATATCAATGTTCTGGGCTTAAGTTGACCACATTGGGATCTGACCCTATGAAGTACATTACAAGAGGAAGTCCTATGCCAATAATATCTGCTACTTCTTTTAATTTCAAATCCTGAAAATAATGTAGAATAACTACTTCCTGCAAATCTTCTGGAAGTTTTTTTATTGATTCGTCTATATCTATTTTATTCTCAATTACAGCAATTGGATTTTCCCCCTTATCTGGTAACTCTTCCATCACAATATCTCTTTTTTTCTTATAACTATCCCAACATAAATTTCGAGCAATCACATACAAATAATTAGCAGTCTTTCCCACATGATGATACGATCTAAATGATCGAAAAAAGTGTTCAAATGTTGCTTGAGTAATATCTTCTGCATCACAGTCTGTGTATGTATGTAATCGACAATAATTCCGTATAGTTGAATAGTATTTTTTTACGAATACCTCTATAGCTTCGTAAGCGATGAATAATCCACCGGTTTTTCAGTATCCAAAATTTATGAGATAATCC
>OAXJ01002001.1_pt1 | contig 11407 bp, 9 predicted proteins | sample 1517241 | NCBI WGS metagenome assembly OAXJ01 (sample SAMEA2580293, study PRJEB22360) | human gut metagenome | biome: human gut; feature: human-associated habitat; material: faeces | place: Denmark | collected 2008/2010 | reverse complement strand
AGTTCTGGCTGCGATTGTATTTCTGTTCGCCATGGTCATCGCCACTGTGGCTCCTGCAGTCACGGCTCCGATGGCCTTCGCCGACAGCAGCACCAGCTCGTCCAGCGTTGACTACGCCACCTGGGCCGAAGTCTCCAAGGCGATGGACAAGCAGCTGAACAGCGGTCTTGAGACGTACAAGGATGGCAACACCGCTGGCGCCACCTCCGATTTCATGGGCGCGTACAACAAGATTTACGTGGCCTCCAACTTCACCGCGGTCGTGCACGACACCATTGGCGCGGACAAGCAGCTCGCCCAACAGCAGGCATTCCAAAGCGTTCAGAATCTTTCCTACACGCCTGGCAACGACGATCAACTGACTCAGCAGATTGATGCGTTGACCGCCGATCTTGACGCCACGGCCCAGCAGCTCGACACCAACGCCGATCTCGCCAAGCCGAAGGCGTACGCCGAAGCGCTGCAGGCGCAGCTGGCCAAAGAGCGCAAGGAGCTCGACGCCAAGAAAAAGAAGAACCCAGGCAAGGGCAATCGTTCATGGACCGACGTGGCCAACGAAATGACCCCGATTCTCGACAATGCATACAAAGCTTACGAAAAGGGTGATGGTGCCAAGGGCGCCACGCTCGTGAACAACGCGTACTACCAGTATTACGAGAAGCTCGGCTTCGAAAAGAACGTGATGAACGCCATCAGCGGCAACCGCGTCTCGCAGGTGGAATACCAGTTCAAGATGTGCCGCAAGTCCATGAACGCCGGCGCATCCCTGAAAGACACCAAGAAGCTGATCGACGACCTCAAGGCCATGCTGATCAAGGACGCCGGCATTCTTGACGGTGGTGCCGCCGATAAGGAAGACGGTTTCACCAAGCTGGTCACCAGCTCCTCCGGCCAGGCGTTCCTCGTGCTTATCCGTGAGGGTCTTGAAGCTCTGCTGGTGGTTGCAGCCATCGTCGCCTACTTGGTCAAGTCCGATAACAAGCGCTTTGTCAAGTGGATTTACTTGGGTGTGCTCGTCGGTCTGCTCGGCGCCGGCTTGGTGGCTGTGATCTTCGTGTTCGCCTTCGGCGGCTCCGGCCCGATTCAGGAGATCATGGAAGGCACCTGCGCACTGATCGCCATGGGCATGCTGCTGTGGACGAGTAACTGGATGCTGAACAAGTCCAGTGTGGAAGCGTGGAACCGTTACATTCGCAAGAAGACCGAGGCTGCTGTGGCTGATGCCGAAGCCGCCGCAAGTGCCGACAACGTGACGCTGAAAACCGTGGTCTCGCTGGCTATGCTGAGCTTCCTCGCCGTGTTCCGTGAAGGCGCTGAAACCGTGATCTTCTACGAGTCCATCTACACGATGAGCCGCGATACTCGCGGTATGTGGATCGGTGGTCTGACCGCCGCGGTGGTGCTTGTCGGCATCTTCCTGCTCTTCCGCTTCACCTCCGTGAAGATTCCGATTGGTCCGTTCTTCCTGGTCACTTCGATTCTGATGTCTGTGCTGGTGGTGGTGTTCGCCGGCGGCGGCGTCCACTCGCTGATCGAGGGCGACTTGCTGCCCGCCTTCTACCTGAACGGTGTGCCGACGAACGATTGGCTTGGCCTCTACCCGTACGTCGAATGCCTAGTGGCGCAGGCCATCGCAGCCGTTGCGGTTATCGCGCTGTTCGTGGTCGGCTTCATCAAGCAGCGCAAGCTGAAGGCGCAGGCTACTGCCGAGGTCCCGGCCGTGAAGGCGTAGCCCGTCTAGCTCGTCCGTTTCCTCCCATAACTGCAGACAACTGACAGACTTGCGGCACGGCCTCGGATCGATGCCAATTCCTCCAGCCCACGCCGCACTTATCTCATAACTGAATAATTGCAATTATCTAAGCGTGAATCCTAATTCACCAGAGATAGAGAAAAGGAATAACAATGATGAAGAACAAGAAACTGGCCGCTCTGCTCGGCCTGCTGCTCGCCGGTTCCATGACCGTGTCCATGGCTGCCTGCGGTTCCACCAACTCCGCATCCGACACTAAGGCTGACTCCTCCTCCCAGTCTTCCGACTCCTCTTCCTCCGATTCTTCCTCCGATTCCGGCGCCGGTTTCGAAGAGGTTCCGGTTGGCCCGTCCGGTACTGCTGAAGAGCAGGATCAGGACGCCGGCCCGCTGACCGTGGGCGCTGTGTACTTCCAGCCGATCGATATGGAGCCGTCTTCCATGGGCCTGAAGGCTGCTGACGCTTCCTTCCACCTCGAGGCCGACATCCATGCCAACCAGAAGGGCACCGAGCTCGGCTACGGCAAGGGCGACTTCGTGCCGGATCTGACCGTGAACTACACCATCATCGATAAGTCCACCGGCAAGGAAGTCGAGGGCGGCACCGCCACCTCCGGTACCTTCATGCAGATGAACGCTTCCGATGGCCCGCACTACGGCGCCAACGTCAAGCTCGACAAGGCTGGCACCTACCAGCTGAAGCTCTCCATCGAATCCCCGGCCTCCAAGGGTTGGATGCTGCACGTTGACCCGGAGACCGGCGTCAAGGGCCACTTCTGGACCGAGCCGATCGAGGTCACCTTCGACAACTGGGATTACACTCCTCGCCAGTGGTGATTGACTAAGCAGAAAGCCCCCTCGTCAGAGGGGGCTTTACGCCGCTTTAGGGAGATAATTCTTAGGACGGTCTAAAACTCCCCTCAGTCCGCTTCGCGGACAGCTCCCCTCAGAGAGGGGAGCCTAAGGTGAACAGAGAAAGGACGCGAATGCTTGAACAATTCGTGGCAGTGATGCCGGGCACTTTGGCCCCCGCATTGCTGGTGATGAGCCTGAGCGTGATGCTCACGGTCGGCGAGGGGCGAGATAAGCCGATAAGCTCGCATTGGCGTCTCATCGGCCTGATCGTCGGTCTGATCGCCGCCATCGTATTCGCCGGCCTGCGCGCCTCGGCCGTGATCAATCAGCGCACGTTCGTCAACTACCCGGTGTTGTGGTGCGCGATCATTGCCGACATCCTGACCATCGTCGTGGTGGTGTTCGCACGCCGCATCACCACCAATTGGCAGCAGCACAAGGTGTTCATGCACATCGCTAACGCCGTGGCCGCCATCGACATCGCACTCACCCTGTTCTACGCGCTGCCGGACGTGATTCTGCAGCTCACCATCTGGGTGGAACCAGGGGAGACCGCATTCACTTCGGCCATGCTGCTGCGCGCTCTTGGTTTCCTGCTTGGCGTGGCCATGTCCATTATTGTGGCCGCCATCTTCCGCACGATGCGCACCACTGCCGTGCGCTGGGCGTTCACCGTGGCCGTCGCGGCCATGATGGTGATTCTGCTGATTCAACACTTCACTGGTCTTGCCCAGATTCTGCAGGCGCGAGGCTTCCCGATGAACCATACGATGTTCGTGGCGCTGGCTTGGTCCATCAACCAGAACTCCACGATGATTATGGCGCAGGCGCTGGTGTTCCTGATTCCCGCCGTGGCCTCCATCGTGGCCGGTTTCCGTATGAAAACCCATGATGTGCCGGGAGCCAACGAGGCCACGTTGCGCCGGCATAAGGTATTCCGCCGCCACGCCATCGCCGCTGCCGTGTGGAGCCTTATCGCAGCCATCGGCGTCACAGCAACCCTGACCGTGGGCGTTGCCGCGACCCATCAGACCATCACCCTTTCGCCGCCGGAAGCCTACTCGCTCAAGGACGGCGTGGCCACCATCCCCTTCAGCCAGGTCGAGGACGGCCACCTGCACCGCTTCGAATACAAGGCCAAGGACGGCACCGTCATGCGCTTCATCATCATCCGAAAGAACGGTGGCGCGTACGGCATCGGCCTGGACGCCTGCGAGAACTGCGGCGACGCTGGCTACTACGAGAAGGACGGCAAGATCATCTGCAAGAAGTGCGAGGTGGCCATCAACCTGGCGACCATCGGCTTCAAGGGTGGCTGCAACCCGATACCATTCCCGTACAAGACCGGCCACGGCAAGATCACCATTCAAACTACGGATCTGGACGCGCTGAGCGCCCACTTCCGGTGAGTCAGGCAGGAGACAAGAATCATGTTCTTTCTGCGCATGATTACTCGCTCGTTCACCCGACAGCTGCGCCGGCGCCTGCTTATCGCGCTGACCGTATGCCTGTCGGCGACCGTGTCCGTATCGATGCTGGGCGTCGTGTTCGACGTGGGCGACAAGCTCAACGCCGAGCTGTCCACCTACGGTTCGAACATCACCGTGCAGCCCAAGGCGGATGCGGTCGTTTCCGACCTGTACAACACCGAGTCGGGCGGCGCGACGTCCACCAGCGACCCGACCGCTTTTCTGAAGGAGTCGGACGCGGCCAAGATCAAGACGATCTTCTGGTCGTTCAACATCACCAGCTTCGCGCCGCAGCTCAACATCCACGCCACGGTGAACGGTACCAACGTGCCGGTCGTCGGCACGTGGTTCAACAAGAACCTCAAGATCTCCACCGGCGAGACTACCGTCGTGGGCGTGGAAGGCATGCGCTCGTGGTGGCAGCTGGACGGCAAGTGGCCCAAAGACGATTCCGACCAGGGCGTGATCGGCAAGACGCTGGCCTCCGAACTCGGCGTGACCACCGGCGACACCATCACCCTCAACAAAACCACCGCCTCAGGCAAGAAGAACGAGCAGAAAATCAAGCTCACCGGTGTCTACGATTCCGGCGACGAGGACAACGGCTCGCTCTACATCGCCTCCTCCACGGCCCAGGTACTCGCCGACCTGCCCGATTCGGTCGACAAAATCGAGGTCAAGGCCCTGACCACGCCGGAGAACGACCTGGCCCGTAAGGCCGCCGCGAACCCGGCCGCGCTGAGCCAGGAGGAATGGGAGACCTGGTACTGCACCGCCTACCCGAGCTCGATCGCCTATCAGATCGAAGAGGTGATTCCGGGCGCGGTGGCCAAGCAGGTGCGTCAGGTGGCCGCGTTGCAGGGCAATGTGCTGCAAAAGACGCAGGCCGTGATGATTCTGATGACCGTGCTGAGCCTGATCGCCGCAGCCGTGGCCGTGGCCAACCTGATGGTCGCCTCGATCGGCGAACGGTCGGGCGAGCTGGCGTTGCTCAAGGCGCTCGGTGCCACCGATGCCGCGGTATCCCGCCTGATGCTGGCCGAAACGGCGGCAATCTCGCTGCTGGGCGCGATTGTGGGCGCGCTGCTCGGTTCCGGCGTGGCCCAGCTGATAGGCCGGGTGGTGTTCGGTTCCGGCATTACGATGCGGCCGATGGTGTTCGTGCTGGTGTTCGTGCTGCTGGCTGTCACCGTGCTGCTGGCGTCCGCCTCATCGATTCGTTCGATTCTGAATCTCAAGCCCGCGGAGGTGCTCCATGGTCGCTGAGTTTATCTACGTAGGTGTGGAAGGAGGGAACCGATGACCAACACCGGTATGTTCTTCAGAATGCTGTTCAGCGCCGTGTTCCGTCGGCGTTCGCGCGCGGTGATGGCTGTGGTGGCGTCGCTACCATCGGCCGCCACACTGTTCTGTCTGGCGATGATCTGCCTCGCTGTGCCGCAGCAGATGAACGAGGAGATGCGTGCGTACGGCGCGAACCTGATTGTCACGCCCACCGAATCGACCAATGCTGACGGCAAGGCCGGCATCGACAAGGCGATGGTGCAGCACACCACTGAAATGGTCAAGGCCAAGGGTTCCGCGAAATACGCCACCTACCGCTACGAGAACGTGCGCGTCAACGCCTCGCCGTACGTGATGGCCGGCGTGAATGCGGCGCAGGTCAAGAACCTCAACCATCACTGGGTGGTCGACGGCTCGTGGCCGACCGACGGCAAGGTGCTGGTCGGACGCGACATCGCCGACGCCATCGGCATGAGAATCGGCTCCGCCATCCCCATCGGCTACCGTGCATCCGATAACGCCAGCACCAACGGCACTTCGTCGAACTCCTCGATCGACCAGCAAACCAAAGACGGCCGTGTCTCCAGTGACATCATGGACACCTCCGGTACCGAATTCCGCGTGGCCGGCATCGTGGACACCGGCGGCAGCGAAGACTCGATCATCTACGCCACCAACGCCGACGTCAACAAGCTCACCGGCATCACGCGCGGCGTGGACGTCATCGAGTATTCGGCCGGCGCCAGCGACCTCGCAGGCCTGGTGTCCAGCATCAACGACATGACCTCCATGCACGTCAAGGCACAGCAGGTCACCAAGATCACCGCCTCCGACACCCGCATCATCACCATGCTGCAGACGCTGTTCTGGATCGTCTCGCTGGTGGTGCTGGTGCTGACGCTCGTCGGCGTCGGCACCACAATCAGCTCGATCGTCTCGCAGCGACGCAACGAGATTGGCCTGCGCAAGGCCCTCGGTGCTAGCTCGCGTGCCATCGGCACCGAGTTCTACATCGAATCGTCGCGCTACGGCCTGATTGGCGGCCTCATCGGCACCGCAATCGGCTACGGACTCGCCAGTTGGCTGTGCGTGGCGGTGTTCGAACGCTCCATCGTATTCAACTGGTGGCTGGCCCTGATTTCCGTGCTGTTCAGCGCGCTGGTCGCCATCGTCGCCTCCATCCCGCCCGTCCACCGCGCCACCCGCATCGACCCCGCCGTCGTGCTTCGCGAAGAATAAAGAAAGAGAAACGTCATGCTACTTGAACTCGACCACATCTCGAAGATCTACGGCGACCTGCGTGCCGTGGACGACCTCAATCTGACCGTGCCGGAAGGCGAATGGCTCCCCGGCGAACGGAGCCCCCGCGGGCCTCCATCGTCGGCTCCTCCGGCTCAGGCAAGACCACGCTGATGAACATGATTGGCTGCATGGACACGCCCTCCAAGGGCTCCGTGAAGCTGGAAGGCCGCAAGCTGGAGGACCTGAACGCCACGCAGCTGGCCGACGTGCGCAAGAACCTCATCGGACTGGTGTTCCAGAAGTTCTATCTGGTGCCGCACCTGACCGCCGTGGAAAACGTGATGGTGGCCCAGTACTACCATTCGGTGGTCGATGAGAAGCAGGCCATGGAGGCGCTGGAAAAGGTCGGCCTGAAGGACCGCGCCCACCACCTGCCCGGCCAGCTCTCCGGCGGCGAGCAGCAGCGCGTGTGCGTGGCCCGCGCGTTGATCAACGACCCGAAGCTGATTCTGGCCGATGAGCCCACCGGCAACCTCGACGAGAAGAACGAGAAAATCGTGCTCGACCTGTTCCGCAAGCTGCACGAGCAGGGCACCACGATTATCGTGGTCACCCACGATGCGCTGGTCGCCAGCTGCGCGCAGCGCGAGATCATGCTCAACCATGGCGTGCTCGTCGGTGAGAAGTGGAATGACGAGGATGCGCGCAAGGCCTACGAGGCGGCCGGCGGCAAGCCCGCCTCCACGGGTGCACAGGTCGAGGGCGCGCAGAACGGCGAGACCGCCATTGGTTTCACTGACCCCACCAAGGCCGCGAAAACCGGCGGCGAGGAGTAGGGCCGTCAGGGGCATCGAGCAGTATGTGAGGAATACATGGCAAGCTGATGGTCTCTCCCCCAGTCAGCTTCGCTGACAGCCCCCCTCGTCAGAGGGGGGGCTTAAGGAGCGTGAATATGACCGAAAAGAGTACGTTGAAGAAATCCGCGACATTGGCGGCGGCCGGACTGGTCGTGGCTGGCGCGCTGCTGGCCGGATGCGGCGAATCCAAGGCCGCGCCGATGGACGATGCGTACGCCGGCAACTCGGGCGAGACCGAGAAGTCGCAGGAAGAGCAGTCGCAATCCCAGTCGAACGGCTCCGATAGCTCCGACGGCTCCGATTCCAGCTCGTCGCACAACGACCCGTCCACCACCACGTCCGACAAGAAGGACACCGGCAACTACAAGGACGGCAACTACTCGATCAACGGCCAGTACGGCCCGGTAGGCGAGGATTCCATCGACGTCCATCTGACCATCAAGGACGGCAACGTCGAGACCGTCAATATCATTGGGCACCCGTTCACCACGATTTCCAAGAACCATCAGGACGACTTCGCCAAAGCCATTAACGGCGTGGTGGACGGCAAACCTCTGAAGGGTCTCAAAGTGGACAAGGTCGCCGGCGCCAGCTGGACCTCCGACGCCTTCAACAAAGCCCTCGAAGTCGCCCGCCAGGAGGCTTCGATTCAGGAGTAAGACCGCTACTTCAGCAATGCTGGCCACAGCAGATCGGCCATGCGCGAGGCCCAGGCGGTGTCGTCGTCCATTGCTTTGCCCTCGATGGCCTCATACGCCACCAAAGATCCGATAATCGTGGACAACAGCAACTTCTCGTCAACGTCCTCGCGAAACACGCCCTGCGCGACTCCCTGCTTGAGGAACGCCCCCACACGCTCCAGCCACGGGGTCACCACTTGGTCGACGATGTGCTGGAAGAACTCGGCCTCGCTGGACAATACAATGCCCACGCGCTTGACGTCGATGTCGTTGTCGCGCACCCAATCGACCAATCGCTGCAATAGTTGCGTGAAATGCTCACGCGTGGGGCTGGGCACTGGGTCGGAATCCGGGATGGCCAGATACATCGCGCTGATCTCGTGCAGCAGCTCGTCGGCATTATGATATCGGCGGTAAATCGTGGTTTTGGCCACACCGGAGCGCCGGGCCACCTCCTCGATGGTCACGCCGCTGATGCCGCGGTCCACCGCAATCTGCAGCGTGGCTCGCATGAGCTTGCGATCCGTCGCCTCGCGCGTGCGCTCACCGCGCGGTGTCGCCGTCGTGTCTGTCATCTCCGTCATCTCTTCTCTTCGAAATATGCTCCCGTACGCTCCCGCTGGCGAGAGCTGGCTGGCAAAGCCAGACTGAGGGTGGTAAGTCCATGCCGTTTGTAGGCAACTCCCGGATAATACCTACTAGCTCAGCACTTTAGTGCTCTCGACTTGGGCTACATACCACTGGTTGAACCGCACCAGTGGCTTCCTGAGCAACAGCCCAAGCAACAGTAGCGGCGGCACGAATGCCAGCAGCATTCCGGCGGCCCGCCAGTAATCCATGTCGTAGATGCCGGCGATGGCCGCACGCATCATCGTCACCGCATGGGTGAGCGGCAAGAGCGGACTGACTTTGGCGATGAAGTCGGGCAACATCTGCACCGGGTAGGCAGCGTTCGCACCCGAAATCTGCACGATGAGCATAAGCACGCCGATTGCCTTACCCACATTGCCGAAACTCACCACCATCGTATAGGTGAAGAACGAGAACACCAGCGAGGCCAGCCATCCAGACAACATAAACAGCAGCGGATGCACGGCCTGCACGCGCAGGAACAGCAAATCGCCACCGAGCGACACCGTGGATTGCAGCAGCGCAATCAGCGCGAACACCCCGTAATGCCCAAGGAAGAGCCGATGCGGCCGCGGATCGCCCAATGCTTTGCGCGTCCGGCGAGACACGGTGGTTTTCAGCGTCACCACCATCAGCAGCGCGCCCACCCACAGCGGCAGCAGCGTGTAGAACGGTGCCATCGACGAACCGAAATTCGCCACCGGGAATACGGCCTTGCGCCTGAGCTGCACCGGTGCGGCCAACGTACTGGCCAGCGTTTCGGGATCATTGCCCAGCACCTCTTTGACCATGCCCATATCGCCACTGTTTAGTGCGTCGCTCAGTGTGCTGTTGAACGAAGCCAGTTCGGCGCCGGCGGAACGCAGTTTGCCGGACACCTTGTCCAAGGTAGTGCGAGCGTCGCTGAGCATATCGCTGGCGTCGTCGGAAGTCCCTTTCAGGTCGCCGAGCGTGGAGTCCAACTGGGTGGCGCCGGAACTCAGTATGCCGGAGGCGTCAGCGACGGTGGACGACAGGGAGTCGATTTGCGGTTTCACCGTGGCCGAGAAATCTGACTTGATATTGGCAATACTGTTCTGCGCTTGATCAGCCAGATTCTTGACCTGCGCATGCTGATCCTGCGCGTCCTGATTGCCTTGGCGAATATCGGTCGCCGCCGTATTCAGCGCTTGCCGCAGCCTGTTTTGTCGTGCGATTGAACGGTCAATCGCCGTGATGATGGATGAGTCGTTGCCCAGTATGCCGGCCAACGTGTTGCGAATTTCAGTGTATTTCTCCGTCTGCTTGCCAATGGCCGTGGCTTGACGGTCCAATTCGTCGGCGACCGTGGTGGCACCATCATTCGCGTCGGAATACAGCTTGTCTATGGAATCGGACACCGCGCCGAAACTGGAGGCGCTCGCGTCCAGTGCGCTGCTCATCGCGTCAGCGGTGGTGCCCAGGGCTCCGGCCACGTCGGTGACTTCCTGTTTGGCGCTGGCAAGATCCTTGCCGCCTTGTTTGGCGGCAGAGGAAACCTGAGTGATTAGTGAGTTCGAGGTGTCGAGCAAGGCGCCGGCCGTATCGGTCAATGCGCTGTATGTGCCAAGCAGATCCGCAGTATCGTCAAGCTGTGTGGCGAAATTGGCGATGTTGGCGTTGAAGGTATTCAGTTGCTCTTTGGCCTCGGGCTTGGACAGCTGATCGGCCAGCGAAGACGCGATTTCCAGCCCGGCCGAAGTGATGGTCTTAGCGAACGTGGTGTTGATTTCCGCCGCAACCTCATCCGTGCCCTCGTTGAGCAGATTCGGTGCCAGCGCGTTCTTCTTCTCGTTGCGGTAATAGGTCAGTTCGGCATGCTGCACGTCGTCGGAGAAGAAGGTCATCATGTCTTTGCTGAACGACTTCGGAATTACGATGGCCGCGTAGTATTTGCCGGATCGTGCGCCCTCGACGGCATCGGCTTTGGACGTGATCGTCCAATCGAGCTGACTGTTGGCGCGCAGCGCGTTCACCACCTGATCGCCGACCGTGACTTTCACCGGGATCAGGTCGGAACGATACCCCTCATCCACATTCGCCACCGCGAATTTCAGGTTCTTCATATTCGAGAACGGGTCCCAGCATGCGGCCACGTTGAACCAGGTGAACAGGCCGGGAATCATCACCAAGCCGATCACGATGATGATGGAGACCACGTTGCTGGTCAGGCGTTTGATGTCGCCGGTAAACAGTTTCCACATGGTGTTCATCGTGCGTGCCTGCCTTCCTTGGTCGGCGGAATAGTGGGGATGATTGCGGTAACAGCGGCGCTCGGGTCCGCTTCTTCGTGGCGTTCGGCGGAGGTGTCGCGACGCTTGGCCTTATGCCCGTACAGCATGGCGCGGATCGACTCGTCGGAGAGGCTGCCGAGCTCGGTTTGGCGGCGGATGGAATCGCGCATGAATTCCACGACCATCAGGAAGCCCATGATGATGAGCACCCATGCCAGCCATGTGCCCATGACTACGATTTTCTCGCTGGTGGTCAGCGCAAACACGATAATGAGCGCGGCCGGCACCACGAATCCGGCAATAAGCGCACCCAGCAGCAGCCGGGGATAACGGTAGGCGAATTTGGCGGCCCGACGTTCGATGGCATGACGGTATTCGTCGTGGTC
>OAXJ01002000.1_pt1 | contig 11412 bp, 9 predicted proteins | sample 1517241 | NCBI WGS metagenome assembly OAXJ01 (sample SAMEA2580293, study PRJEB22360) | human gut metagenome | biome: human gut; feature: human-associated habitat; material: faeces | place: Denmark | collected 2008/2010 | reverse complement strand
AAAGTAGCGCAAGAATGGAGATTTTTATGTCACAGATTCAGGTAACAGATCTCACATATGGTTATGAGGGAAGTTTTGATACGGTTTTTGAAAACGTATCTTTTGGGATTGATACGGACTGGAAGTTAGGTCTGATCGGGAGAAATGGAAAAGGAAAAACAACTTTTTTAAATTTGCGCGGGAAAAAAGGGTTTATCCTGATATCGCATGACAGAGATATTTTAGATGCATGCATTGATCATGTACTGGTTTTAAATCGAAAGACGATCGAGGTACAGAGCGGCAATTTTTCAAGCTGGTGGGAAAACAAGACGCGGATGGATCATTTTGCGATGGAGGAAAATGAAAAACATTTGAAAGAAATCGCATCTTTAAAACAGGCGGCGGCAAGAAGCCGGAAGTGGGCGGATAAAAATGAGGCGACGAAGGTCGGCTATGATCCTGTCAAAGAGCATGACCGCTCGGTTGCAACGAGAGCATATATCGGTGCGAAGACAAAAAAGATGCAGAGCCGCGTGACACAGTACGAACGCCGGATGGAACGGGAAATACAGGAAAAAGAGGGCCTTTTGCAGGATATCGAGCAGCCGGTCAGCTTAAAACTTATGCCGCTGTCTTATCATAAGGAACGCCTGATATACAGCCAGGAACTTTCGGTGCGGTATGAAGGTGCAGAGGACGATGTATTGAAAAATCTGACCTTTGAACTGGTGCAGGGGGAGCGTGTCTTTTTACATGGAGAAAACGGATGTGGAAAATCGACGCTGATCAAGACGATTCTGCAGCAGGTAAATATCGGACAGGCAGGTTATGAGAGGAAAAATGTGCAGCAGATCAATACACAGCAGTCAGGCAGCAGTTATGCAAAATTGCTTGTGACAGACGGAGAAATCCGAACAGCTTCAACGCGTGTCGTGGAACTGTAAAGCTGTGATCCGACCGTTTTTGTAATCTGGCGATCAGAAGAGGAGGATAAAAAATGTTAGAACGGATTGAAAATGTAAATGAACAGGTAATAAAAAAAATGTTTTTATTATATGCAGAATCCATGGCGGATATGGAGGGGGAATTTAAAAATCGTGATGAAATGGAGGCATCATATGCGGCGTTTTTAAAGGAGTTTATCGAAAATCCAAAGCAGATGGTTTTTGTTGAAACTGTAGAAAAACAGTGGGTATGCGGACTCAGGGCAGTTGAGTCAGAGCCGGGGAAATGGTTTTTTGAGGCAGTTGAGACGAGGCCGGGGCAGAGAAACAGAGGATATGGTAAAAAACTGATACGTCATGTAACGGAGTTTTTGAAAGGCATAGGCGCAAAAAAGATAGATTGCATTATAGGAAAAAGTAATTTATCATCAATAAAAATGCATTCGGATTGTGGATTTAAAGAAACGAAGGAGCCGCCGGTAAATTGTTGGGGAGAGCTTGAGGAGGGAAGAATTCTTTTCCGGCTTGAAATTTGATCATATGCCATTTTGCACATGGTATAATCAATGAATTTATCTGCCATATGCTCAATCGCTGATACAGGAGAGAAAAGAGGAACACAATGATAAATATTATAGAAATCAAAGATCTGGATGCCCCGGAGCTGCAGATTTATTACAATTTAAATGAAGCACAGCTTTTTCACTATTTTGAGCCGAAGCCGGGGATTTTCATTGCGGAAAGTCCGAAGGTGATCGAGCGTGCCTTAGATGCCGGCTGTGTGCCGATGTCATTTTTGATGGAAAAAAAACATGTGGAGACACAGGCAAAAGAAATCCTTGCGCGCTGTGATAAATTACAAAGCCGAGATCTTACACAGGAGTCTTTGGTTTATAGGGAGGATGAGCATGTAATCCCGGTTTATGTGGCAGAAGTTGAAATGCTTGCAAAAATCACAGGATATCAGCTGACACGCGGCATGCTCTGTGCCATGTACCGTCCGGCACTGTCTTCGGTGGAGCAGCTTTGCAAGAATGCAAGGCGTGTTGCAATTTTGGAAAATGTGGTAAATCCAACAAATGTCGGAGCAATTTTCCGTTCTGCGGCGGCACTTGGAATGGATGCAGTGCTTTTGACACAGGCTTGTGCAGACCCATTGTACCGGAGAGCAAGCCGTGTCAGCATGGGAACGGTATTCCAGATACCGTGGACATATTTTGACAAAAGTGCATCCTGGCCGGACGGTGCGATGGATGTGCTGCATAAGCTGGGATATAAAACGGCGGCAATGGCACTTCGGGATGACTCCGTGTGTATAGATGATGAAAAAATGATGTCGGAGGAAAAGTTAGCAATCGTTCTCGGAACGGAAGGTGACGGACTGGCAGATCACACGATCGCAGACTGTGACTATACGGTGAAAATTCCGATGACACATGGTGTGGATTCACTGAACGTGGCGGCTGCAAGTGCGGTGGCATTCTGGCAGCTTGGGATGAAGTGCGAACAGTAACAAACTGACTTCTTAGAATGACAGGCATAGATCGGATTATTGTTTCGTCTGACGATAAGGTGACGGCAGGGGAAGAGAATTTTACAGTGGAAGTCAGCCGGTATATTTATGACACAGGTGATTTTCACGGAAAGATGTGATTATATGAAAGTAATAGCAGCAATCGATTCATTTAAGGGAAGCATGACGTCCATGGAGGCTGGAAATGCTGTAAAGAAAGGTATTCTGGCAGCAAAACCGGATGCAGAAGTAGTGGTAAATCCGCTCGCGGATGGCGGAGAAGGAACCGTGGATGCACTGATCGAAGGTTTGGGAGCAAAAAAAATACCGGTTACCGTGACAGGGCCGCTTGGAGAAAAAGTGTCGTGTTATTACGGTTTTTTAGAAGAGACAAAATCGGCTGTCATGGAAATGGCATCTGCCGCAGGAATCACGCTTGTGACAAAAAAAGATCCATTGCGTGCATCTACCTATGGAGTGGGGGAGATGATTGCAGATGCCCTGAAACGCGGCTGTAAAAATTTCATGATTGGAATTGGTGGAAGTGCAACCAACGATGGAGGCATCGGAATGTTAAAGGCACTTGGATTTGAATTTTTTGATGAAGATGGAAATGATGTGGGAGAGGGCGCGGCAGCGCTTGTAAAGATTGAGGTGATCCGGACTGAAAATAAAAATCCGCTGCTTTCCGGTGCAAAATTTCAGATTGCCTGTGATGTGAAAAATCCGCTTTGCGGCAAACAGGGTGCAACTTACATATTTGGACCACAAAAAGGTGTGACGGAAGAACAGAAAGAGCAGGTCGATGAAGCAATGAGACATTATGCGGATGTGACCAAAGAAAGTTTGGATTGTGACTTTGCGGACTGTGAGGGCGCTGGTGCAGCGGGAGGACTCGGATACGCGTTCCTTTCGTATCTTGCGGGAGAACTGATACCGGGTGTGGAACTGATTTTGCAGGCAACTGGTCTGGAAGAAAAAATGAAAAATGCGGATGTTGTGGTGACCGGAGAAGGACGTCTGGATGCACAGACGGTTATGGGGAAAGCACCGGTTGGTGTTGCTGCGCTGGCAAAAAAATATAATGCGAAAGTCATTGCATTTGCAGGGAGTGTTGCACCGGAAGCTTCCGTCTGTAATCAGGCAGGGATTGACGCATTTTTCCCGATCGTAAGAGGCGTGACAACATTAGAAGAAGCAATGAAAAAAGAAAATGCAATGGAAAATATAGCAGCCACGGCGGAGCAGGTATTTCGGCTGCTGTGAGGAAAAAGAAAGGAGATTCGTGTGAAAATAAAATTTTTCACACGCAAGAAAGGGGATTAATATGATTCGTTTTGAAGAAATTACAACAAAAAATGTCTGGGATGTATGTATGATGATGGTCTTTTGATTGGTTTTGTGATGCTGGGCTATGGGAAGACCGGCCATGAAGATGATCCTGAAATAGCAGAGAATAACTACTGCCTGTGCCTCACTTTGAATTGACGGAGTACTGGGCAAATGAATTACTTCGGCTGGTGTTAGAAGGTAGGTAGTCTATCAAAGATAGAGGAGTTAGTGTAAAAGTAAGATTTTACGCAGGAATGGAGATAAACATGAGATATAAGATCAGTCATGCCCTCGTGCAGTTTGGCGGAGATGTGATTTTACGTGATGTCAATTTTGAGGTGCATGATAAAGAAAAAATCGCCATTGTAGGACGAAACGGCTGTGGAAAGACCACGCTGCTGCGTCTGATCGCGGGCGATATTTCGATGAATAATTTAGACAGCGATGAGGAATGTGGTATTACGATGGCAGGAAAACAGGAGATTGGTTTCCTGCGTCAGGTTAATTTTACGGAAAAAGATGTGACCGTGGAAGAGGAAATCAAGAAAGTATTTGAGCCGGTGTTTGCGTGTGAAAAGCGGATGCGGGAACTTGAAAATGAGATGAAAACTTCCGCGGACAAACAGCTTTTGCGCGAATATGACAACTTACAAAGCCGTATGGAGGCAATGCGGGGATATTCGTGGCAGCAGGATATGGAGACTATGTTTCAGCGGTTCGGGTTTGCGTTAGAAGATCTGAAACGCCCGATCGGAAGTTTTTCCGGTGGACAGCAGACGAAAGTGGCATTTATCAAACTGCTGTTAAAACGTCCGGATATCATGCTGCTCGATGAGCCGACCAACCATCTGGATCTTCCGACAATCGAGTGGTTAGAAGGATATTTAAAGACTTATGATAAGGCGGTCATCATTGTTTCACATGACCGTATGTTTTTAGACAAAGTGATCGATGTGACCTACGAGATCGAATATCATGAGATCAAGCGTTATGCCGGCAATTATACGGCATTTATAAAGCAAAAGGAAGAGGCACTCATCAAGCAGGAAAAAGACTATGAGGAGCAGCAAAAGGAGATCAAACGTCTGACGGACTGGATCGAAAAATGGAAAAATACGCCGACGAAAGTGGCGGCGACACGTTCAAAGCGCATGGCGATCGAACACATGGTAAAAATCGAAAAGCCGAGACATTTTGATACGAAAGCATTTCATGCGAGATATGTACCGCGCATGGAAAGCTACACGAATGTGATTCATGCCAAAAATCTTGAGATCGGTTACGATACCGTCTTAAGTAAAGTCTCATTTCTGCTTCAAAAGAAAGACAGACTTGCAATCATTGGGGAGAACGGTAAAGGAAAATCCACACTTTTGAAAACCTTAGTCGGCGAACTGCCTGCGTTAGGTGGTGAATTTTCATTTGGACAAAATGTAGAATGGAGTTATTTTGACCAGCAGAAAGCAGTGCAGGAGCATTTCCGGGAAGATCAGACCGTGCTTGAAAATTTCTGGGAGGAATATCCTTCCTATATGAGGGAGGAAGTCCGCAGTGCACTGGGGGGATTTTTATTTTCCGGAGAAGATGTAGAAAAGAAGATGGGACAGCTTTCCGGCGGAGAAAAAGTCCGTCTCGCACTCTGTAAAATGATGCAGACCAAACCGAATCTTTTGATCTTAGATGAGCCGACGAACCATATGGATATTGTTGGAAAAGAGGCGTTAGAACAGATGTTAAGAGAGTACGAGGGAACAGTACTTTTCGTCTCACATGACCGTTATTTTATCAGCAGGATCGCAACCGGGATTTTGGAGTTTTCCGAGAGTGGTGTGAAACAATATGCCGTGAGCTATGAGGAGTATCTTGCAGAAAAACAAAAAGAGATGGAGATTTCCCCAAAAGGGCAGGTAATGTCACAGAGTGCGCGGCATATGGCAGGAAATTACACACAAAACCTCGCGGGGAATGAGAAACAAAATCAGAATCAGAATCAGAGTAGTATCAAAACAGGCAAAGATGTGCCGACTTTAACGGATGTATTTGACAAAAAAACATATTATAATCCGGGCAAGATCCGTTCGAGACTGCAGCGTCAGTTAGAAAAATATGAAAAAATGTTAGAGGAGAGCGAGGAAAAACTTGCAGAAATAAAAATGCAGTTCATGGATCCGGAGCTTGCCAGTGACTATCCGAAGCTGATGGAACTGCAGAATGCACTCGATGCGGAGGAAAAGAACCAGGAGAGTCTGTTAGAGCGGATGCTTGAGACGGAGACCGAACTTGCGGAATTTGAGGAGGAGTGAGTATGAAATAATTGGACCAAAAGTTCTTGGATGAACTTTTGGTCCTTGTTTATATCTATATCCGTTCAAACACTGGAATATGTTCGATCGGTGCGTCTGTTATGTTTACCCATTTTCCTGCAGGAAGATATACATCGCGTTTATTTATATCTGCGGAGAGAACCGGTGCTACAATGCTCATGTGCGGTAAAGTAACACACAGAGCTTGACAGACAGCAGCCCCCTATTCTGAGTGTCAGATACAGCTATTTTTGATAACTGTATCTGGCAATTTTATTTTGAGGGTTGACTATGAGTTTATAGATGCTATAATGTAACTGTACATTAAGTACAATCAAAAAAAACGAAGGCGGTGAGTTATGGAAATCATTATCAGTAATAACGCCAACAAGCCGATATATGAGCAAATCACATCGCAGATAAAAGCAATGATAATGAGTGGAGAACTGCAAGCCGGAGACGCTATTCCCTCAATGCGTTCACTGGCAAAATCTATTCATGTTAGTGTGATTACCGTCCAAAAAGCATATGAGGATCTGCAAAGGGACGGTTTTATTGAAACAACTGTCGGCAGGGGGAGTTTTGTATCGGCACAAAACAAAGAATTTTATCAACAACAACGTATTGCAGAGGAACATTTACAAGCCGCCGCAGAGATTGGACGGACAAGTAATATTTCCCTTGAAAAATTGACGGAGTTGTTGGCTTTATTCTATCAGGAGGACGAATGAGCATGGAAAATATTTTAGAATTACAACAGGTTTCCAAAACATTTTCTAAGTCAAATTTTGCGTTAGAAAATGTGACTTTTTCTCTGCCGTATGGTTCTATTTTGGGTTTTGTCGGGGAAAACGGAGCCGGAAAAACTACAACGATTGGCTGTATTCTAAATACAATCGCCAAAGACAGCGGAATGGTAAAGTTGTTTGGAAAAGAAATGACAGACGCAGATACAGATATGCGGGAAAGAATAGGTGTTGTTTATGACGGAGATAATTTTCCAGCTTATTGGACAGCAGCACAATTAGCGAAAGTTATGTCAGGATTTTATAAGCAATGGGACAATATTTTGTTTCAGAAATTTTTAAGAGAATACAAATTACCTGCAAATCAAAAGATTAAGCAATATTCCAGAGGGATGACAATGAAATTAGCGATTGCGGTTGCTTTATCACACCATCCACAACTGTTAATTCTGGATGAAGCTACTGGCGGACTTGACCCTGTTGTACGCGACGAGATGTTAGATACATTCCTTGATTTCGTACAGGAAGAAGACCACTCTATTTTACTTTCTTCCCATATTACAAGTGATTTAGAAAAAGTGGCAGACTATATTACATTCATTCATAATGGAAAACTGATTATGACCGTATCGAAAAATGATTTGGTTTATAATTATGCGGTTATGCGCTGCAAGGAAAATCAATTCCTTGCATTAGATCCGGCAGATATTATTGTTTATCGGAAACGTGATTTTCAAATTGATGTTCTGGTTTCAGATTGTAAAGCAATGCAGAGAAAGTACAAAGAAATCGTGATAGACCACGTTTCTGTTGATGAAATTTTTTTGCTTTTAGTAAGGGGGGATCATGTATGAAAGGTCTTTTTAAAAGCAATTTTCTTGCTGTATGGACAAATGCAAAAATTTTTTTGCTTTTTATGTTTGCAATGGGGATTGCCGTTATCATTATTCCAGACCAGACATGGCAAATGTATTTCATAATTATTGGAATTGTCGGATTAGCAGTAAATGCAGCTACCGTTATTGGAAATGAATTTTCCTCAAAATGGGGAAAATATAAACTTACTTTGCCAGTAAAGCGGATTGATATTGTAAAAAGTTTATATATAAATCAATTATTATGGATTATGATAGGAGTGCTTTTCGTTGGCATTATAATAGCCCTATCCTATCTGTTACATGGAATTACTTTTGAACAATTTGAGGGTATCTCAGGTGTACTTGTAATAGGAATTAGTATAAGTCTTACAATGGGAGCAATATTTATTCCTATGGTTTATTTAGCGGGGGAAGATAAAACCATTGTGTTTCTTATCATATCTTTGATTTGTGCATTGGGTATTGCCACAATGCTTTTTAATATACCGTTGTTCGGGCCGTTTATTTTAATTGGTTGTTCTATATTGTTATTTATCGTGTCCTTTCCTTTGACTGTATGTATTTTCAAGAAAAAGGAATATTAGGTGATAAAGCAAAACCAGACGAGCCAGTCAACGGTCATGATGCTAGAATTTTTCAGTGCTGATTGAAATGCTGTATAAATGATAAGATTTACAGCATGTATAGCTAGTATTTAATAGGGGTGAGAATACAGACATGAATCAATTAAAAAAGAACACAGCATACTACCATCTTCCAGGCCTGTTTGAGTTTTATGAATTGTACCATGTGTTTCTGCCATTATTCCGGGAACACAGAGAATACTTTTACGACTGGTGTGAGATAGGCTCTGTCTATGGTGCCCCGTCAGATTGTATCTGGGGTGGAGGCCGTACTTCGTTCGGGGATCACGACCCACAGGAGATTTTTGCGTTGATGCAGGAATACGGAATCTCAGCGCGGCTTACATTCAGCAATTCCCTGCTTGGGCAGGAACATCTTTGGGATAAGAAATGCAATCATCTCTGCACTTTATTTGAGAAAAGTGAGGGTGTCAGAAATGGTGTCATTCTCTATTCGGATCTGTTGCTGGAATATCTGAGAAAAAATTATCCGGGATTTTATTTTGTTTCATCCACCACCAAGGTTCTGACGGATTTTGAGCAGTTCGTAAGGGAAGTAAACAGGGAAGAGTTTCTTTATGTCGTACCGGATTTCCGGTTGAATAAGGTTTTTGATAAATTAAGTACATTGACAGGGGCACAGAAAGACAAAGTGGAATTCTTATGTAATGAATGCTGCTGGTTTGGCTGCGGGGACAGGAAAATCTGTTATGAAGCTGTCAGCCGCAAAAACCTTGGAGAAAATGGTTCGGATCACCGCTGTGCAGCTCCGGATGCAGGGAATGGCTATCGTTTTTCGAAGGCAATGGAAAATCCCGGGTTTATTGGAGTGGATGATATGAAAAACAGCTATCTGCCGATGGGATTTTCCAATTTTAAAATCGAAGGCAGGGGACTTGGCAGCGCCCTGATTCTGGAGTTTCTGCTCTATTATATGACAAAACCTGAGTATCAGCTGCAGGTCAGAGAGGAGATATATCTGGATAATATGCTGGATCTTTTTTAAATAAGTCCCTTTAACACTTTCTTGTTATGGTACATCATCTCATCTGCACGTTCACGCACTTTTTCTATGTCGGCATCATCCGGTGTGGCTAACGCATATCCGCATGCGATTCCAACTTCGGTTGGAATGATATTTTTATTATTGAGTATCGCAATATCCTGCTGCATCTTTTGGATAAAACGTTCTATCTGGAATTCTGCCGCATCCGGGATGAGGCAGCAGAATTCGTCGCCTCCGATACGGTAACATTTGCCAAACCGATCAAAAGTGGTTTCTATGATATGTGCAGAATGAATGATATAGGCATCCCCCGAACTGTGACCGTAGTTGTCGTTGCACATCTTGAGATTGTTAAGATCAAACGTTACCACCATATAATTTTTAATATTCTTTTCATTATATATAAAGTAGTCATAGGCATTTCTGTTGTAAAATCCTGTCATGGAATCATTCAGTGCAAATTGTTCGAGTTCCTCTATCCTGCGCCCTTTTTTCAAACTGGCGACAGCCTGTCTTGCGGACTCTAAACCGAGGATTATAATAAATACAAGGAAAGATAATCTTCCCCAAATTCCGGAATTATTTCTTGTTTTGTAATAACTGGCAATATCCACAATAGTTGCAATGACGACGAAGGCAAGAGCTGCCATGCAGACTTTCAGTCTCTGGTCAGCCTGTTTTTTTATAATTTTATATATGATAACTGTGATCAGATAAATCAGCACTATACAAATGGAAAGGTGAGTGCTCCAGACGCTTCTTCGAAACTCATAGAATCCGGTAAAGTGCAGCAAGCTGCAGACAACTGTCTGAAGCATACACAGATTGCAGAGGATCTTCCAGATTTTATCATCATTGATCTCAAGGAAGCTCTTTACAAACATCAAAAATGGGATAGGCATTATCATCAGAAACATAAAAGCAGCAAAAGCAGATGATCTTCTGTTTAGGAGCATCAGAGAACAAACATCTGTCTCATTGGTGGCCCAGAGTCCAAGCAATATGGAGAATATCCCCAGATAAAAAAGAGTTCCGTCTATATGGCTGCTGTTGTGAATAAACACCCAGTAACACGTGATAAAAAAACCGGCTAACAGAATAAATACACTCGCTATAAAAGTGGGCATAGACTGACGCAATATGCCTGTATAGATTTCATTTCCGGTTCCTATATAATATTGTTCAATTTGACCGGCTGTTTCCGGATAACAGGGTTTCAGCCTGACTATGACTGTTTCTGCATATGCCGGCAGTTTTACAAAATTCCAGACATTTCCTGTTGTATGCCCCCATATTCCACCGGAATCATCCAAATTGTATATTACGTTGTTTTTAGTAAAAACGGTCACATGCTGATGTGAGGTAAAAAATACAAGTGAGCCTCTGCTGTTTTCATTGCGGTTAATGTTAAAACTAAGCAGTACCATTCCATCATCCAGGTATTGTATTTTGTCAGGCTGACGTGCTTTGAGTTTGCTTACAGAGGCTGCATCCTGATTTGTAAATATGGTACAAAGCAGGAGCATGATAAATAATGTCAAAATTACGCCTGTCAACATTTGCTGTGCGTTTTTTTCTTTATTTTGTCTTAAGTTCATCTATGATCAGATCTCCACAAATAATACTTTTACTTTATTTTACCATGTTATGGGATAATATTCTATAATATTGCGTGGATTTTTGGTGGCGTTCAAGATATAATAAGACTGCCGGGCGAAGCTCGTGCAGATCATGATCATGAAGCATTGCTTCAAGATATAATAAGACTGCCGGGCGAAGCGAGTCAAGATACTTGTATAAGTGGCAAACGGCGAATTGGATAAATAAAGGAGCAAAAAATGTACACACTATTATTACTGTTAATTTACATGGCATTTATAAGTCTTGGCTTACCGGACTCTCTGCTTGGTTCGGCATGGCCGATCATGCATGAGGCATTTTCGGTGCCGCTGTCCTATGCGGGACTGGTCACAATGATCATCTCTGCAGGGACGATCTGTTCAAGTTTAATGTCGGAACGCCTGACAAAGAAATTTGGAACACAGATCGTTACGGTATGCAGTGTCCTGTTAACGGCAGCTGCCT
>OAXJ01001997.1_pt1 | contig 11426 bp, 6 predicted proteins | sample 1517241 | NCBI WGS metagenome assembly OAXJ01 (sample SAMEA2580293, study PRJEB22360) | human gut metagenome | biome: human gut; feature: human-associated habitat; material: faeces | place: Denmark | collected 2008/2010 | reverse complement strand
CCGGGTCGCGGGCCCGGCCTTCCGCGGCCGCCGGCGTTTCGGCGCTGAACACCATGTGCCGCCACAGGTACGGGATGCGCCCCGCGCCGGTGAAGGCCATGTTGCGGAACCCGGCTTCCCGCAGCAGGATGGCGAGCGTCCTGCGGGACCAGAATTTGATATGGCCGCCCTCCCACAATGCGCTGTAGTGGCGGTCCGCTTTGCCGGCGAGGGCTATCGAGAGGTTTTTCAGGTACCCGTGGTAAGGCGTGGTGAGTATGAAACGTCCGCCGCCGTTGGCTTCGAGGATGCTGCGGACGAAGGCGGCGAATGTCCGCGGGCTGTAAAGGTGCTCGATGACCTCCATCGAGATCACGGTCCTGAAGGGGATTTTCCGCAGTTCGGGCGGCAGCTCGCCCGTCGTCACGTCGCAGACGAAGAAACGGCCGGGATTCCCCCCCCCGTCCGATTGGCGATGGCTATGCCCTGCCGCGATGCGTCGATGCCGTAAACGTCGTAGCCCTTGCCGGCCAGATAATTTGCAGTGAAGCCGTTGCCGCAGCCCACGTCCAGAATCGGGGAGCCGTCGGCCGGAAGCAGCCGCTCGATGTATTTGCAGAGAAGTTCGTGGTAGAATGCGGGCTGAGCATCGCTCCAGCCGAATTCGCTGTAGTCTGTTGTCATGGGGATCGGGGGATTGTGCGGACGCAGTTTCCACAAAGATAAACAATTTTTCCTTGCGGACAAGCGAACCGGCCGCCGCGTACGGGGCTGCGGCTTTGCGACTTTCCCGCCCGTTTCATTCCATTTTCGTTTTTTATTTCTATCTTTGTTCTGGTCTATAAAAAACATGCATGAATGAACAGTGACAAATACGTGCTTCAGGAGGTCGTCACGCCCGCGCTCGAACGCGAGTGGCTCGACCTCCCCAAGAAGATTTACAAGGGCAACCGCAACTGGGTCTGCCCGCTGGATACCGATATCCGCAAGGTTTTCGATCCGGCCCGCAACGAGCAGTTCGCCGACGGCGAAGCCGTCCGCTGGGTGGTGCGCAACCGTGCCGGCGAGGTTGTGGGGCGCATCGCGGCGTTCTACAACCGCGAGAAGGCCGCACTCGAAGAGCAGCCCACGGGCGGCTGCGGATTTTTCGAGTCGATCGACGATCAGCAGGTCGCCGACCTGATGTTCGACGCTTCGCGCATGTGGCTGGCCAGCCGCGGCATGGAGGCGATGGACGGCCCGATCAATTTCGGACAGCGCGACGCGTGGTGGGGCCTGCTGGTCGAGGGCTACGAGTTCCAGCCGCTGTACGAGAACCCCTACAACCCGCCTTATTACAAGGAGCTGTTCGAGAACTACGGATTCCGGAACTACTTCAACCAGAACACCTACATCTGGAAAATCTACGACGACGACGTGAACGCCATGGTCCACGACCGGGCCAAGCGTCTCTTCTCGACGCCGGGCTACGGTTTCCGCCAGATCGACATGTCGCGCATCGAGGAGGAGGCCGAGAACTTCCGCATCATATATAATAAGGCGTGGTCGCTCTTTTCGGGCGTGAAGCCCATGACGCAGGAGGAGGCGATGAAGATCATGGAGACGATGAAGCCGATCATCGACCCGGAGATCATCTTCTTCGCCTATTTCAACGACGAGCCGATCGGTTTCTTCATCATGGTTCCCGACCTGAACCGCATCATCGGCAAGTTCAACGGCAAATTCGGACTCATTCAGAAGCTGCGGATGCTTTGGGACCTGAAGGTCCGCAAGGCCAGCGACCGCATTTTCGGCATCATCTTCGGCATCGCCCCCGAATTCCACGGCAAGGGCGTCGAATCGGGCATGATGCGCTTCATCCTCGAAAAATACATGCGCACGCCGCGCAACCACTACAAGACCATCGAATTCGCATGGGTGGGCGACTTCAATCCGGTGATGAACCGCATGATCGAAAGCTACGTCTGCGCCACGCGCCACAAGATGCACACCACCTACCGCTACCTGTTCGACCGGACGAAGGAGTTCCATCGCTGTCCGCGTCTGGGTGTCAAACGCCGCGAATAAAACCTTAAAATCCTGATATGAAAACCACTGCATTCACCAAGTACCACATTGCCGCGGGGGCTAAAATGGCCGAATTCGCGGGATACAATATGCCCATCGAGTTCACGGGCATCAACGACGAGCACATGGCCGTCCGCGGCGGCGCCGGCGTCTTCGACGTGAGCCACATGGGCGAAATCTGGGTCAAGGGACCTAAGGCCCTCGGCCTGCTGCAGCGCATCACGACCAACGACGTGTCGAAACTCTACGACGGCAAGGTGCAGTATACCTGCATGCCCAACGGCCGGGGCGGTATCGTGGACGACATCCTCGTCTACCGTGTCGATGCCGAAACCTATATGCTCTGTGTCAACGCCGCCAATATCGAAAAGGACTGGAAGCACATCTGCGAGCAGGGCCGGGCGTTCGGCATGGAGGCCGGCCACGGCAAGGAGCTTTACAACGCTTCGGACGAAATCTGCCAGCTGGCCGTACAGGGGCCCCTGGCGATGAAGGTCGTGCAGAAAATGTGCGCGGAGCCGGTCGAGGATATGGAATACTATACCTTTAAAAAGATGAAGGTCGCCGGCTGTGATGCCATCCTTTCGATTACGGGTTATACCGGATCGGGCGGCTGCGAGATCTATGCGGCCAACGAGGACGGCGACAAACTCTGGAAGGCGCTCTGGGAGGCCGGCGGGGAGTACGGGCTGAAGAACATCGGCCTCGGGGCCCGCGATACGCTGCGTCTGGAAAAAGGCTTCTGCCTCTACGGCAACGACATCGACGACACCACATCGCCCATCGAAGGCGGCCTGGGCTGGATTACCAAATTCGCCGAAGGAAAGGATTTCATCGACCGGGCGCTGATGGAAAAACAAAAGGCCGAGGGGGTTACGCGCAAGCTTGTCGGGTTCCGGATGATCGACCGCGGAATCCCGCGTCACGGTTACAAGATCGCTGCGGCCGGTGGCGGGGAGATCGGTCATGTTACGTCGGGTACGATGTCGCCCTGCCTGAAGGTTGGCTTCGGCCTGGGCTACGTGAAGCCCGAATATGCCCGCCCGGGCACGGAGGTCGCCGTCGTTATCCGCGAGAAACCCCTGCGCGCCGAGGTGGTGAAGATCCCGTTCGTTTAACCTGCCCGGCCGGATTGCACTCCGGCCTGCCCGGTTCGGGAATGTTTTGAAAATTAATGTAATTCTGTGATATGAAAGCAAAATACCTCGGACTCGACCTTTCGAGTCCCGTCGTGGTCAGCAGTTCGCCCTATACGGCCACGATGTCCAACATCGAACAGTGCGTGCGCAACGGTGCGGGCGCCGTGGTCCTCAAGTCGATCTTCGAGGAGCAGATCATCCGCCATGCCGCGGCCCTCGACTATGCGTCGCAGCAGGGCATGGGCGATTCGGGCGAGTACCTCGAACGTTATATCGGCGATGCCTACAAGGGTGAATTCCTCAAACTCGTCGCCGATGCGCGCACGACGGGCGTGCCCGTCATTGCCAGCATCAACTGCATCGCTTCGGCCGAAGCGTGGACCGACTATGCCGTCTCGATGGAGCAGGCCGGCGCCGCGGCGCTGGAGCTGAACATCTTCCTGCAGCCGACCGACCGTCACCGTTCGGCGCAGGAGCTGGAACAGGAGTACGCCGACGTCGTACGCCGCGTGGCCGAGGCCGTGAAGATTCCCGTGTCGGTGAAGCTTCCCATGCGCCTGACCAACGTGCTGGCCGTGGCCGATTCGCTGCTGGCGCGCGGCGCCCGCGGCGTGGTGATGTTCAACCGCTTCTTCGAACCCGATATCGACGTGGAGCGCATGACCTTCGTGAACGGCGATCCGTTCAGCGAGCCGGCCGAACTGCGCAACGTACTGCGCAGCGTGGCGCTCTGCACGACGGCCGTGCCGCAGCTCGACGTCTCCGTATCGACGGGCGTGCACGACGGCGAAGCGGCCGTGAAGGCGCTGTTGTGCGGCGCGAACGCCGTGCAGATCTGCTCGGCGATCCACGAGCAGGGCTACGGCGTGATCGTGGACATCAACCGCTTCATCGACCTGTGGGCCGAACGCCACGGCTTCGGGTCGCTGGCCGAGTTCCGCGGGAAGATGAATTACGGCAATGCCGAAAGCGACGTCTACCAGCGCGTTCAATACATGAAATATTTCCCGCACGACGCCGAATAGCGGCGCGCGGAACCGATCTGAGGAGGTGCGTCCCGGAGACCGTTGCGGTCTCCGGGACGTCTCTTTTCGGGCCGTTCCCGCCGCCGGGGCATGCGGAGCGGATTTTTTCATTCGTCAGGCAAAAACATCTTTTGCGGGTTACGTATTCGGAGCCGGATATGTGTTCTTAATATAGGCGTCGTTACGGCGGCGCCCCTGAACCGACCGAAACTCAACAAACCTTAAAATTAAAACGAATGAAAAGAATCTTGACTCTGATGTTCGCCGCTGCGACCGTTTTCGCTTACGGATGCAGCGACAACTTCGACGATTCGGCCCTGTGGAAGGACATCGACGGGATGTACAAGAGCCTCAACGAACTCAAGGCTCAGGTCACGACGATGCAGCAGCAGCTCGACGCGCTGGCCGCAGTCGTCAGCGGCGGTGCCGTCACCTCGATCACGCAGGATGCCGACGGGCACTATGTCCTCAGCTACAAGGATGCCGACAACGTGGAGCACACGATCGACATCGCGACCATGGACGACGCCAATACCCAGCCGATCATCGGCATGAAGGCCGACGGCGAAATCTACTATTGGACCGTCACCACGGGCGGCAAGACCTCGTGGCTGCTCGATACCGACGGCGCCAAAATTCCCGTTACGGGCCGTACGCCCGAAATCGGCGTAGACGATCAGGGTTATTGGACGCTCTTCGGCAAGCGGATAACCGACGCGTCGGGCAATCCGGTGAAGGCCGAGGGCAAGAGCGCTTCGGTGATCACCAAGGTCGAAATGAAGGACGACGGCACGGTGGTCTTCACGCTGGGCGACGGCGTGCAGGTCACGGCGCAGGTGCAGAACGGCTTCAATGTGCTGCTGAGCGTCGAACCCCGGACCGTGGTGACCGACGTCGCGCAGCCGCTCGTGATCACCTATACGCTCGTGGGCGAGACCGAAACTTCGGTGCTGACCGTCGAGAAGGCCGAAGGACTCGCGGCCAAACTCGATGAACAGGCCAAAACCATTACCGTGACCTTCCCCGACGGCTTCGAGGAGGGCCGTTTGGTCGTGATGTTCTACGACGGCGCGGACAACGTGATTATCAAGCCGCTGATCTTTACGACGATGGAGGGCGCGCCGACGGGCATCCGCAACGCCGACGACCTCAAGGCTTTCGCCTCGGCGGTCAATGCCGGCAAGAGTCTGGCCAAATATACGATCGACGGCGAAGTCTGCCTGATGAACGACATCGACATGGCGGGTACGGACTGGAGCGATTATGTGATCGGCGGAGTCGTAACTCCCAGCACCGCCGATGCGAACAAGGCTGTCACCTATGCAATGGGTGAAAATGTCTTTAATAAAGTGTTCAACGGCAAGAACTTCGCGCTGAAGAACGTCGATTGGACCTTCGACCTTGCGGACGGCAACGTCGCCCACGGTCTCTTCTCGGCCCTCGGCGCCGACGGCGAAATCAAGAACCTCACCATCGAAGGCGTCATCCGTCTGACGGGCGCGGCTCCGCAGGGTGCGGCGATCGGCGCTTTCGCCGGCTATGCCGAAGGCAAAATCACCTCCTGCACCAATAAGGCCGCGATCGCATTCGCGGGCAGCGACGCTGCCAACATCTCGGTATGTCTGGGCGGCATCGCCGGATATCTCCAGAACGCGACGCTGACGCACTGCGTCAACGACGGTGCGCTGACCTGCGGCACGATCGCCAACACGGGCAACGGCTCCAATTCGGGATTCCATCAGGGCGGCATCGTCGGTTACATGAAGACCTCGTCCCTGACCGAATGCACCAACAACGGCGCCCTGAGCGCTCCGTCGGGACGCGGCGGCGGCATCGTGGCCGTGGCTACCAGCGGTCAAGTGACCGCATGCGTCAACAACGGGAAGGTGCAGGACGACGTGAACGGTATTTTCGGCGCCAATCCGGGCTATAAGCGCATGGGCGGACTCGCCGGCGGCGCTTCGGCCGACGCCGCGTTCACTTCGTGCGTCAACAACGGCGACGTCTTCTCGCAGCTGGGCTGCCGCACGGGCGGCTTCGTCGGCCATAACGAGGCCAAGATCACCAAGTGCGAGAACAAGGGCGTCATCCTTTCGGACCACACGCTGTCGGGGACCAATTACCACGGTTCGGGCTGGGCGGCAGGCTACAACAAGAGCGCCGACCTGATTACCGAATGTGTGGTCGGCGGCCGCGTGGGCGACTATACCGCATACAAGGACAATCCGCAGTCGGCTCCCGAAGCGACCTATGCCATGGCGATCGTACACGGAAAATTCGATCCGACGCTCAACGGCCTGAGCGACCAGTACGAGGAGTTCTACGACTGGGAGGTGAAGGCGGAGACGCAGCTGGCCGAGGGTGTGAAGTTCTACCACTACGCGATGAAGAATTTCGCCCAGAACGTCTACGTCGTCGAGGCCGACCTGACCAATCCCAACGTGGTGCTCGAAACGGTCATGGCCGACGAACTCTGTCTCAACCCCAATGCCAACAACAACTCGAACAACGGCAAGAAACTGCGCGAAACGCTCTCCGAGACCTGTACGCGCCGCCGCGCCGAGGGCCGCAACATCGTTGCCGGCATCAACACGGGCTTCTTCAATTCGCACGACGGTTTCCCGCGCGGATTCCACATCGAATACGGCGAACCGGTCTTCATCAACAACCCGACCGTGCGCCAGTCGCTTTCGAACCACCGTCCCGGCTTCACCTTCTTCGAGGACCGTACCGTCAGCTTCGACAACCGCAGCTTCACGGGCTATCTCAAGGTGAACGATACGGACTACGAATACTACTCGGTGAACGATACGATCGTCCGGCTCAACAACACCGACGGTTACGACGCCAATCTCTATACTTCGCGCTTCCGAAAGGAGCCGCATCCGGGCATCTACAATCCGGTGGGCAGCGATGCGCTCTTCGTCGTGGGCCGCTGCTCGCAGCAGATGACCGTCAACGACGGCTGGTTCGATGCGACGGTCACGGCGATCGTGGACGGTCGCAACGGAGCCTCGGTCGAGGTGCCGTTCGTGAGCGAAAAGACCGACTGGGTGCTTCAGGTGACGGGCGAAAAGGCTGCGGCGCTGGCTGCGGCGCTCAAGGTGGGCGACGCTGTCCGGATCAACGCCAACGTGTCTATCGGCAGCGTCTCCAAACAGATTATCATGCACAACTCCAGCATGTACCGCTTCCTGAACGGCGGCAACTGGAATGCGGTGAACGACGCGACGCTCATGCCGGCTACCTGCATCGGAGCCGATCAGGCCGGCACGACCGTCAAGCTGGTCTGCGTGGACGGCCGCACGAGCATCGACACCGGCATGAACTACTGGCAGCTTTACATGACCATGAAGAAACTGGGGCTTCACAATGCGATCCGTTTCGACGGCGGCGGCTCCACGACGTTGTGGAAATGGGAGAACGGCGCCGGCGCGATCGCCAACAGGCCCTGCGACTCGAAGGGCGAGCGCAGCTGCATGAACTACATGCATGTCAGGATCAAGTAGCAAGGAACCCATAAACGACTAAATGAACAGAACGATGAAAAAGATATTGAATACGATCTTCCTCGCTACATTCCTGTTTGCAGCGGCATGCAGCGACGGATACGACGATACCCGTATCAAGAAGGACCTCGACGACGTGGGACAGATTCTCGATGAACTGGAACAGGCCGTGGACGGGCTCCGTACGCAGATGGACGCGCTCACGCAGCTGATAAACAGCTCGTTCGTGTCGCTCATCTCGACCGATGCCGAAGGCAACTACGTCATCACCTACATCGACCGCGGCGGGGAGAGCCGCACGCTCACCCTCGCCACCCAGAAAGAGGTCGTGACCCTGCCGATCGTCGGCATCGCCAAGGACGAGGACGGCGTGTGGTACTGGCGCCAGACCTCCGACAACGGCGAGACCTACGAATGGATACTTGTGGACGGCGAGAAGGTTCCCGCAGGCGGCGAGAAGCCCGAAGTGGGCATCGACGCCGAGGGCTTCTGGACGGTGAACGGCAAGCCGATCACCGACGCCAAGGGCAACAAGGTGCTGGCCGACGACGTCAGCAACATCCTCTTCAAAGAGGCTTACGTGGACGAAAAGACCGGCGAAGCCGTCTTCATTCTCGCCGACGGCACCGAACTGCGCCTGCAGATGTTCGAGGCGTTGTCCGTTTCGTTCGACTCGCCGACCTACACGGCCGTTCCGGACTATGCGTCGAAAGTGAAGATCAGATACACCGTCGGCGGTTCGCAGGCGGAAGGCGCGCTGGTGGATATCTTCACCGCCTATAACGTCGACGCCGAGATCGACGAATCCATATCGACGATCACCGTCTCGCTCAAGGAGGGCGCCCAAGAGGGCAATATCCTCGTCATGGCGCACGCCGGGGGCAATACGATTCTCAAACCGCTTTTCTTCACCTACGGCACGGCCGAGATTCAGGATCCGGTTTACAACGGTTCGACGGCCGACATCGTGCTCGAAGGCGACATGACGCAGTTCGAAGTCAAGGTTTCGGCCAGCATCGACTATGAAGTGACGGTCGAGGAGTCGGCGTCCAAGTGGCTCATATACAACTCGACCCGCGCGATGACGACCCTCACGCACGTCTTCACGGCCGATTACTACGAGGATGCGAGCGGCGCGCTCCGCACGGGCGAAATCCGCTTCTCGAATGCGCTTTACGACATCTCGGCGGCAATCGTCGTCAAGCAGTCGCCCAAGATTCCCGAAGGCGGCGGAGGCGGCATCTCGACCGCGGCCGACCTTATGGGCTTCGCCGCGGCGGTCAATGCCGGAGCCAGCACCGCACGCTGGGAGAACGAGGCGGGCGAAGTCGTGCTGCTGAACGATATCGACATGGCGGCCGTCGAGTCGTGGACGCCGATCGGCGGCGTGGATGCCAGCGAGTACAATACGACGACTCCCTACAAGACGGTCAATCCCTTCAAGGGCACCTTCGACGGTCAGGGCTTCGCCGTCAAGAACCTGAACTATACGGCCGACATGTCCACCGGCAAGTGGGGCTACGCGTTCTTCGGCTCGCTCGACGGGGCTACGGTCCGCAACCTGACGCTGGGCGATCCCGACACCGACATCACGTGGACCTTCACGGGCGACGCCCCGAAGGCGACGAGCGTCGCGTCGCTGGCCGTCTATGCGGTCAACTCGACGATCGAATCGTGCACCAACTACTACAACATCGACTTCGCCGGAGACAGCGGTTCCGAGGTGCTCTGCGTGGCTTCGGGTCTGGTCGGCGTGATGAAGAACTCGACCATCGGCGGCCGCGCCAAGTCGCTGGGCTGCGCGAATTACGGGTTCGTACGCACGGGCAAGATCACCAACAACGGCAACGGCGGCAACGGCATGCAGACGGCCGGTATCTGCGGCTTCATGGCCAAGGACGAAGGCAACCTGATTCAGTTCTGCGTCAATTACGGACACATCAGCTGCCCGACGGGCCGCACGGGCGGTCTGGTCGCTACGCTGATGAACGGCAACGTGAAGAATTCGGACAACCGCGGTACGGTCGAGGACGACATCGTCGGCAAGTTCGAGGGAGCGGCTGCGCAGAATTCCTACAACAGCAAGCGTATGGGCGGCCTGATCGGCGGTACGGACGACCTGAAGAAGGTGCTGACGGCGACCGTGGAGAGCTGTACCAACTACGGTAACGTGTTCACCCATATCGGCTGCCGCACGGGCGGATTCATCGGCCACTCCAACATCCGGATCATCGGCTGCGCGAATCAGGGCGCCATTCTGGGCGACGTCTACAATTCCGACCACGGTCCGGCATGGGCCTGCGGATATTCGGGCCAGTCGAGCGGCGAGTGGGTCAACGTCAGCAGCTGTACGATGGGCGGATACGTGGGCAGCTACACCACCTACAAGGACAATCCGACTTCGGCGCCTGCCGCGACCGTTCACAATGCGTTCTCGTACAAGAACGACGAGTACTACGATCCGACGATAAACAACTAAAAGGCTGTAATCCAGAAAAACGGAACGACAATGAAAAAGATACTGAATATCATCATACTATTTGCGGCCGTGGTCTTCTGCGGTTGCAGCGACTTCGACGATTCGGAGCTGCGCGGCCGGATCGACGGCTACAAAAACCGGATCGAAGCCCTGAAAGCCAAGGCCGAGACGCTCGGCAAGCAGCTCGCGGACCTGAGCTATCTGACCAATGGCAATGTCATCACCACCGTGTCGCAGGACGCCGACGGGAAATACGTCGTCACCTACAAGGACAACAAGGACGTCGAACATACGGTCGTGCTGGCGACGATGGACGACATCGTCGACGTGCCGATCATCGGCGTGAAGCTCGACGAGAACGGCGTCTATTACTGGACCAAGTGCATCGACGGCGAAATCACGTGGCTGACCGACGACGACGGGGAGAAGTTCCCCGTGAGCGGTTACACGCCGACGATTTCGGTCGATGCCGACGGCTGCTGGACCGTGGACGGCGTGCAGATACTCGACGCTTCGGGCAACCCGATCAAGGCCACGACCGACGCCACGTCGGTATTCCGCTCGGCGGAGCTGGACGGCGACGGCAATTTCAGCCTGACGCTCGGCGACGGAAGCACGATCACCCTGCGGGTTTTCAACTCGCTCAACCTCAAGCTGGACGCGATGCCGGTTACCACCGTCGCAGACCCTTCGAAGAGCATTACGGTATCCTACGAGCTTTCGGGCGAGGCTAAGGAGACGGCCATCGTGGCCGTCGCCAAGGCCGAGGGGCTCGACGCCGTGATCGACCGCGACGCGAAGACGGTGACCGTTTCGTTCGACGCTTCGTTCTCGCGCGGTACGGTTATCGTCATGGCCTACGATCTGGCCGACAACGTGATCGTGAAGCCGCTCTTCTACAAGGCCGCGACGCTCGGTACGGTCGCCATTTCGACGCCCGACCAGCTGGTCGCTTTCGCCGCGGCGGTCAATGCCGGCGGCGAGGAGGCGGCCGCCAAAGCCGTGCTGACGCAGGATATCGACATGAAGGACGTGGCGTGGACCCCGATCGGAAACGGCGCCTATACGACGGCCAACGCGATGACGGGACCGGCGTTTCAGGGCACCTTCGACGGACAGGGCCATGCGGTCAGGAATCTGAAGATCGTCGTTCCGGCCGACGCTGCGGCGGGTTCGGCTTGGGGACTCTTCGGCGTGCTGAAGGGCGCCACGGTCAGGAACCTTACCA
>OAXJ01001989.1_pt1 | contig 11470 bp, 12 predicted proteins | sample 1517241 | NCBI WGS metagenome assembly OAXJ01 (sample SAMEA2580293, study PRJEB22360) | human gut metagenome | biome: human gut; feature: human-associated habitat; material: faeces | place: Denmark | collected 2008/2010 | reverse complement strand
CTTTTCCGTCACGCCTTGGGTCCGCACCGCCCCGGAGCGTTCCGTCCGGCAGCATCTCTACCGCCTGTACGCATGGATAATCCATCCAGTCTCCGGTTTCCAGGACCGGGTGGCCCATGGCTTTCAGGCCTTCTATTACATTCTTGTCAATCCGTGTCTCAATCATGATCGTCTCGTCGCTGGTCGTCCAGTCGGAGCCTGCATGGATTCGCGGCGCTGAGATGGCGTCTTGAATGTCCATGTCAAAGTCAATCACATTGGAGATAACCTGGGCAACTCCGGAGATAATTCTCTGAGAGCCTGGGGCGCCGATTGTCATAACCGGTTTGCCGTCTTTCAGAATGATGGTCGGGGACATGGAACTCATCGGTCTCTTGCCCGGCTGTACTTCATTGGCCGTGCCGACCTCAGCATCAAAGTCGTCCATTTCGTCATTCATGATAAATCCGTATCCCTCCGGAACAATGCCTGAGCCGAATACATAGTTAACCGTCTTTGTCACTGCAACAATGTTGCCCTGCTTATCCATGATAGAGTAGTGAGTCGTCTGCGGAGACTCATAGGCCCATGCATCACCGTGTTCAAAGACCTGGGCCTTCTCAAGGTCGATCTGGGAAGCCAGCTCCTTCGCATATTCTTTTGAAGCCATTCCTGTCAGGGGCACTTCGATAAAATCAGTGTCGGCGGCAAAGAATCCTCTGTCCTTATATGCCATCTTCATTGCTTCCGTCAATACATGCAGATGCTCCTTCGAATTATGTCCCATTCCCTTCACATCAAAGTTCTCGAGAATGTTTAAAATCTCCACGATCGTTGTTCCGCCGGATGAAGGCGGCGGGGAGGAAAGAATCTCATAGCCTCTGTAGGTTCCGCTGACCGGAGTTCTGAGCTTGATATCGTAACCGGCCAAATCCTCCATTGTCAGAATTCCGCCCGATTCCTGAACCGCTTTGACCATAGCCTCGGCCACTTCTCCCTTGTAAAACGCATCGGCTCCGTTATCACGGATCATCGTGAGCGTCTTTGCAAGATCCGGGTTTTTAATCACATCACCTACCGAATATGGATATCCGTCCTTCAGATAGATATCGCCGCAGGCTTTAAAGCGGGTAAGAACCTCGAACTCTTCCATCATGTCCCTGTTCAATACGGCCGATACCTCATACCCCTCTTCAGCCATTTTAATGGATGGATTCATGACCTGTTCTCTGGTCATTGTACCGTAAGTATCCAGAGCATACAGCAGTCCTTTCACCTCTCCCGGTACTCCGACGGACGGGCCTCCCAGCCATTTAGTATCATCGGTCAGTTCACCCTCCTCGTCAACCGGCCACATACCGGGCTCTGCCTTTGCCGGAGCCGGCTCACGGAAATCCACGAAAACATTCTCACCCGTATCCGCGGAATGGATCAGCATAAATCCGCCTCCGCCGATACCGGATGACTGAGGCTCGCATACACCACAGCATTGCCGCCGGCCTCAATAATATCCGCGCCAATTTTGGATGCCTCATACTTACCGGTCGATACCACACCGTTTTTGCCGTTTCCGTCGCGGTCGTCTCTCTTAATCTGGCCATTTTCGTCGTAAGGTTTCCAGCCCTCTTCCTCCGCTTTTTCCGTTTCCGCTTCCGTTTCTTCCGGCGCCTGCGTCTGAACGGCCGATTCCGTAACAGCCTCTGTCGCTGTCGGCGCAGCCTTCTGACAGCCCGTTACAGACATGGACGTCACGAGTGCAGCCGTTAACAGGAGCGCTAAACTTCTCTTTCTCATATCCATTTCCTCCTATTTTCTATAAAAAGCCTCATTGTGAAAGGCTTCTTTTTATAATCCGGCGGTGAAACCAACATTTCACCGTACCGCCGTTTCGTCTAGTTCAGATAGCTTCCCAGTCTCGTTCCCCCCAGATCCGTCCCGTCTGAGCTGAGAAACAGCTCCGTATAGGTCGGAACCCCGGAAAATACCACCGGTTTATCGGGATACAACTGGTTGTAGGCATTGGTATATTCAATCACACCCTGAAGGTGTCTTCCAACTCTCTCCTCAATCGGATGACCGTTCTCGTCGTAGGGAACATAGAGAAATCCCTGCTTCGCACTTTTTACATATGCCTTATCTTTTCCGGTGAGAGCCAGAGCCTCATTTGTCGCTCCGCGCAGACGTCCCTGAGACGCATTAGCCGTCTCCATCAGCAGCGGAATCGTATCCGTATAGTCGCCCAGTTCCCTGTGGGTCAGTCCGTGCAGATTGACCGGAGACGGCTCCAGTGACATCTGGATTCCTCCCAGAGTCAGCTCCATCATACCCGCCGCCGCCAGCGACATCCCCTTTTCGTGGGATACAGTGGCGTTGATAACCGGGTATTCCGGTGATGCCTCGTGAAGATCGAACGTCTCGTTGATATCCTCCGCCCGGATCAGCTCAGCGATTGCATAAGCCGCCTGCTCCGTGGGGTTTCCGTCCGGTCTGCCTGGATAGGCCCTGTTAATGTTTCTTGTCTCCGAGCCGGAAAGCTGCTGGCCCGATGCCGCGTGGACATAGACATCCGGATCCGGCCACTGATCCACCGGATTAGAGGCCCTGGAGCCATACCGGAATTTCCTGACACCGCTGGGCGTCGTGATATTCAGGTACTGCGGGGATGCCTCCTGCGGGTCATTGTGCGTCATCCCGCTCCGGTTTGTATAGGGAATGACATAGACGGTTCCCTCCTCCACCTTTGCATTTTCGATAAATGTGATGGCAGCCAGATAGCCTGCCGGTTCATTTCCATGGGTTCCGCCGAGGATTAAGACTTTTCCTCCCGGTTTTTCCCCCTCCAGTATGTAAACTTCCGTGTCCATACTGCTTCCCTTTATTCCGTCAAAATACTCGGAAAGCAACTTTGTCCCTGTCACTCCGTCTCCCGGCTTAATCTCGCCCAGATCTTTGAGTGACGCAAAATTTAATCCTGTCACCACGGTCACAGCCAGCGCTGCCGCAAGGCAGACAGCCGCTGTTATATGATTTTTCTTCATGTCTGCCTCCCTATTTAATCATCAATAATCTTAAAATAAGCGGAATCACTACGAGCGCCGCGTTGGCCTGAAGCGTGATTTTCTCTTCGTCGAACAGGTTCCAAATGGTAAATATTAAAACAACTGCTATAATTCCTCGGTAAATCAATGTAATCATACCCGGTTCCCTCCCCCTCTACTTAATCACAATATACGGCGCCAGTGAATTTGCCAGGAGAATAAAGGCAATTCCCCATGCAATGATCATCAGGGAGGGGATCATACACTTTTTCAGCACTTTTGTGTATTTATCAAGGCCCACCACCTGAGCTGCGAAGATTCCGGCCAGAGCCGTAGGCGGCATCATATCTCCAAGGGATGCGATCAGCGAGATTGCCGCAGCGGTGATAATCTGGTTTTTGCTCAGAAATGCCAGAAGGAACGGGACTCCAAGGACAGAGGCCGATCCGTAGGAGGACACGGCTCCGAAAAGCGGTATCGTAATCGCCATCGCCACATATAAGAAGCCGTCCGGCAGGCTCAGGCAGGTTGTCACGATAAATCCGCGGACACCGGTCAGCGTCATGATCTGGATGAACATTCCGACTCCCATCAGGATACCCAGAACAGGAAGCACGCTGTTAACAGCATCCTTGCACACCTTTGCCACATTGATTTTGTAACCGGTAAACAGGCCGGTCACGGAAGCAATCATGAAAATCAGCGGCATCCCCAGGTTGGGAAGAGAAGGCACCGTCTTATTCACCACCATGAGAATCAGCGCCACGAAAATCGGAATATAGATTTTAAACCCGAATTTCTCTCCAGGCTCCTGATTCAGCTTTTCCCGGATTACATCGTATTCCAGTTTTTTCACATATTTGAGGCCGAACATCAGGGCAAAGATAAATGCCAGCGGAAATGTCAGAAGCGCCAGCGGAAGTTCAAAACCGACATAAGGTATGTCAATTCCGCCTCCGATAATCATGGCCGGTATATTGACCGGCGGCGCTATCATACCCAGGATGCCTCCCATAGCCAGGATACAGGCCGTCTCAAGCTGCGGAATTCCTATCAGCATCAGCACCGGAGCCATAATCGAACCGGCTGAAAGCACTGCTGCCGTGGAGGAACCCGTAATCATGCCGGGAAACATAATCACCAGCATAATCAGGCAGACCAGAAGCGACGGCGTCTTGTGGAATTTCTTAATGATCAGTGAGGACAGCGCGTCAAGCGCCCCTGATTCCTGGATTACCTTCATAAAAATCATTGCCGTCGTGATAACGAGAATCGTATCCACATAAGAGAACGTGCCCTCTATCAGATGACGGAGCGGAAAGCCGTAGCCTCCCGTCAGAGCGCCGATTACCGCCGCCAGCACCATGGAAAGGCTTACAGGAAGTTTCAAAAGAAAACATCCTGCCACGAACGTAATTACCATGGCTAAAAATATAATTAATTCGATGCTCATATGTACCCCCCGGACTGTTTATTTGAATGCGGCGCCAAGCTTTGGAACCACGTCGGCCATACTGCTGACCTCGTCAAACGGAATGCCCGCTTTAGCCGCAATCCCTTTCATAAGTCCGTCCTTATCTCCGTCTGCAACTACGATTGCATAATCCGCTTTTTCCAGGCTGGGAGCGATGAATTTATCGGAAAGCTCGCCTCGTCTTGCCTCTCCGCCGACATGTACCGCAATCACGATAATTCCTTTTTCTTTTGCCGCGTCAACTAATTCAGTCACCCGCTCCAATTCGCCGTTTGCATCGATTCCCGCTGCTCCGAGTCCTTTGGAAGAACCGCCCACTGCCAGCATCAGCGTCTTAACGCCGTCTAAATCGGCCGACGTGGCCAGGCTGTTCTTTTCACACTTAATATCATTCTTATCAAGCATCGTCTTTACCATTTCATAATCCGCGCTCTGGCCTGCCGATGTCAGAAGCACCGGCTCTTCTGCGATGGCCTCTGTCAGGCCCTGCACCTCTGCCTGCTCCTGTGCCGCATCACCGGCCGCCTGCGCCGTTACCGCCTGCCCGCCTTCCGGAGCCGCTTTCTGGCCGCAGCCCGCTGCCGCTAAAGAGATTGCCGCACACATTAAAACTACAATTGCTTTCTTTTTCATGATACCCTCCTGTGTTATGTTTTTGTTAAAATCATAGTATCATAGGCAACTTGAAACTTCTATTTTTTCTCTTATTTATCTCTCGTTGAAATATACAAAAAAAGAGCTGTTTTTTCGTGATTTTATCTATAAACTCACGCTAAAACAACTCTTTTTCCACCATATTAAACAGCTCAAATCAGCCGGTAGCTCTGTTTTGGCCTCCCTTTTTTTCCGTAACTGCTCTTCACATCCACCTTTTCAAGCGTGGTGAGGTACTGAAGATAACGGTATGTTGTCTGGTAGGCCAGCCCCGTCCTCCCGGAAATCTCCTCAACCGTCAGATACTGCATCTCACCGCTCATGGCATCTTTAATCAGCTCCATCGTGGAACTGCCAATCCCCTTAACCAGATACGGCCAGTTATCGTTCTTCTCCGTCCGTTTACTCTCCATCAGCCTGATATGGACACGTATTCTTGAGATAATATCAGGAGCCTTAATCGGTTTCGTCGCAAAATCGCTGGCTCCCGCTTCCAGGAATTTATCCGCGACGCCCTGATCCTCATCTATCGTGAATACGATGATCGGTATGTCCGGATCCTGCCTGCGGAACATTTTTACCCCCTCCACCCCATTGATATGCGGCATATGGTAATCAATCAGAATTATATCCGGCGAATCAGTTTTATAGATTTCCAATGCCTGTTTCACGTTCTGGGCAATCAGCCCGGTCCAGCCCTGTGTCTCAATCACCGCCTTCAGCGCATAAAGTATCTCCGCTTCATCGTCAACCAACAGAATTTTAATCTCCCTGCTGCTCATTCTGCTCCTCCTTATCCTCCGGCATCAAAAGTTCAATGCTCGTCCCCTTTCCAATCTCGCTGTCAATCTCTATCGTTCCCCCGGAATCCGTCACAACCTTTTTAACAAAGCTGAGTCCCAGACCATGGGAGCTGCGGGTGGAAAATCCCCGTTCCCAGATAAGCGACAGCGTGTCCCCGTCAATTCCCTTTCCATTGTCTGATATATTAAAACAGACCGATTCTTCCTCTTCGGAAATAACGGTGCTGACATCCAAATCAATCCTTCCCCCCTGCTCCGCCAGGGCATAAAAAGAATTCTCAATCAGGTTAATCAGCGCTCTTGAAAACCGTATTTTATTCACATGTATATATTTCTCCGGCGCCTGGTTATGGACATGTACCAGCTCCGAATATTCGGAAACTGAAATCTGGGCCAGAACCGAATCAAGTATTTCCTCCGTCGAAATCCGGGTCCGGTGGTTCTCATAGAGAATTTCCGATATCATGCTGCTCATCTTCTCAATCGACGATTCCACCTGGCTTAAATATCCCGACTCCTTGTCCATCTCCTTTTTATCGCAGGTCATCCGCACCACCCCGACCAGCGCCTGGGCCGAGGTCAGAGGCGACTTCAAATCATGGACCAGATGTCTCATTTCCAGATATGTGCGGTTTTCCAGCACCCGGAGCCTTGTGTCCATAATCATCCTCTCATTCTGCGCTTTCAGCTCATTCATGGCCTTCAGGTTATTCTCATCCCGGATGAGCAGGAACAGAAGGATCCCCATAAACATAAGCAGCGCGAAAAAGATCGCCACCGTACCGTTCATCTCCGGCTCCATCTCCAGAAATTCGGCTATCAGTTTGATATCCCTCGACATCTCCCCTCTGCCGGTAGGCAGTCCCTTTAAGCAGGGCATGATATCGAGAAACTGAAGCGCAGACAAAAACACCAGAATCAGCATGGCTTTCTTCCACAGGCTCACGTAATTGTAATCATTCTTTCCCAGCAGAATCAGCAGAATAATTAATGACAGGGCAGGTATGCCAAAATCATATTTAATCTGGTGGACATTGCTGATGATGGTATAAATGATTGGAATTATACAAAAGACGATTCCTGATTTCAGCCATTTGGTAATCTTATGATCGCTGTCCACCTCAATAGACTCGGCAATGATAAACGCCCCGAAATAATGGGGAAAGGCCCGGATCGAATTAAGCGCCCCCAGCTTCATTCCCGCTGTCCACAATTCCAGCTTATCCCGTGTGACAATTGCGTCATATGCTTTTTCCGGAATTTCCCACATATTTATGGTTAGAAAAAACGGCATGCATATCCCAAGAATCAGCAGGATGCAGCCGGATATAAACTTCTTTTTATTAAAATACCTGACCCGGATTTTCATAACATCCCCCATATGTATTACACCGTAAGTATCATGAAACAGTCTTATCATATCATATTGGACGGCAAAAAAACAGCTCCCCTTTTATTCCGATTTTTCACATCACTTCCTGCCTCTGTGCATTATGAGAGAAAGGGGACGCCACAGTCACGTGCCGGTCCCCTTCTTAAAAATCTTATTTTGTACCAATACTTCCGGAATCTCCGGCTCACAGCCTGCCACGATTGATGCCGCTCCCGAGCCAGAAACAGAAGCTATATCCTTTTTCTCCAAAAATCCGTCAGCGTTTTCCTGACATCATCTACGTAGGTGCGTCCAACTGGTAAGATTATATTATTTTCAAGCAATAGCTCATTCTGTCTCATCGTTTCAATATAATGCATATTGACCAGATAAGAACGTTCTACCATTATAAAGCTGTCGTCTATCCGCTGCAGACCTTCATATACCTCCTGAAGGGCTCTTCTTTCTCTGATTAGTTCCCCTGAATTTGTCACGAACACGGACATTTTTGACTCTTTATGACAATACATGATATCCTTACACGGAATTTTGATTCGCTTACGCGCAGAAGTAATAAAATAATGTTTTTGATTATCAGAATTAATCTTTTTTAAGGCGGCTTCCATGCAGTGATCAAAGCCGGCTTCCAAGTCCCCCTTCACCAAATACCGGAATACATCCAATTCATAACCGACGACCGCATATTGATGGTATGAGGAAATGATTATAAACAGACTGTCCGAATTCATTTCCCGTATTCTTTTCAGGACTTCAAGGCCGTTCATTCCCGGCATCTTAATATCCATAAATATTATATCATAATACCTCCCACTTTCCAGTTCCGTCAACAGCTGCATCTGGCTCTGGTAAGCCTCCACAACAGCCCTGATTTTATTCTTTTCAATGTATCTCCGAAGCAGCTTTTCTATCTCCCTGAGCGCCTCACGGCAATCATCGCAAATGGCAATTTTGTACATACCGATTCCCCCTTGTATGATATAGTTCATAGCAGAGATGTCTAACCTCTTCTTTCAGCCTGCCTATCATCCGGCAATTGTCTTCCTGATAGATTCTATGCTGAGTATGTTTCCGGTTTTATTTTATCATGGGCAAATAAAAAGGGCTGGTGTTATGTCATCTTTCTTTATCTAATATGGTATAATTTTAGAACTTACTTCCGTTCCTGATTCCAACGTTGCCTAAAAAAGGGATTCAAGTGGAATTATCTTATTTAAATAAATTCAATGAGTGGTAGCAATCATCCCACTCATCATTACTTCTAGTTCTAAACATATTCCCTTTTCTTGTTCTAGTTCATATGTGTCATAAACTTGAATATATTCTCCAATGTAGTTCTTGATTTTTTGTAATGTAGTCTATTCTCGTGCAATAAATGGAATCAGACTTTATTCTCTTTACTCTCATTATAAACGCTCCCTTTTCAATAATATTTCATTTTTTAGATGGATGATATTCTGGCTCGTTGAGCCAATGTGGATCAGAGGTATTTTTCCCCAAATTAACCAATATGACCAGGGTCGAAAAGTGTGCGGGTTAAAGGACGGGGGAATACATAAATTATATAATTTACGAAACCTGAATATCCGGCTCCCATTCTGTAATAATCTCTACTATATAATTTTCAGAAATTACCACATAATGTTTCAAATTTAAATACTCATATAGACCACCACTTATTTGTTGAATAAATCCACCAAAATCGCCCTTTATTATTTGGTATATGACATTAGCAAATCCAGTGTCTCGGAATTTATCAATCTGTTCATCGACGAATAATCCATTAAGTACTATCCCCTCATCTAATACTCGGAAAGCTATACCACTCCAAAATTCAATAGCACATTACATTGAGGAGAAACGAGTTTAATTATTAACCCCTCTTTTTCGCCATTTTGCAACAGCATTTCATACTGGCTTTTAGGAATTTTTCTTTTATATACTTCTTGCCACTGCTCCATCTAAATCACCTCCCTAATATCTGATTTTAAAGTTTTTTTATTGGATAAAGTACCTACTTTACCGGGCCCCTATTGCGTTTGTATATCTCTTACATTTGATGGGTTTAGTGCATTAAAATCTTCAATCGTTTTCTCAAATCCACCGGATTTTTCAAAGTCTGGAAAACGTATAACCTCTGGGGACATCGCCCGGCAAAGCCGGGCGAAAAATCACTCTTTGTACAATTGTCCCTCCTCATTAATACTCTCATATCGTTCTATTAACTGAGCCATATGCTGTATTTTATCCTCACTATAACCACAACTTTTCAGACCTGTAATTACAATACCCAAAACTCTTTTCCATTCACTAATAAAAAGAGTTTTCGATAGCTGCATATTAGACTTTTGATTTAATATATTTTCCAAATGTCCAACCGTACCTTCCCACTTCGATTGAATTTCCATGTTTTCGGCACTCCATTTGCTTATATAATTCCATACCAATATAGCATTCTCAGTATTTAATGGAAAGACACTTTCTATTGCATCAGATAGACTTTCATCATAAATATTTATACTATCTTGAAATCTAGGATTACTTGCCTGAATATAAAAGTTCAAACCATCACCTCCTTCTTTATGGCATTGGATATCCATGCCATGTACCAGTACCATTATTTCTAATCCACATTCGAGACGCTGATTGTGTAGTACCATCTGGCATATGGACAATTGATTGAGAGCCTTCGGGTAAGTCAAAATACCCACTTTCACCTGGTTTTAGTGTATTTGCCATTTTCCTGTAAAACCTTTTTGGACTCCAATTTGATCTAAACAATTGTCTTCAGCAATCCAAAATCTTGCATTTTCTACTTCTATCACTGAATCATTTTCTCTAAATCGTTCCTTAAAATCAGAGCCAATAATATTCAATAGCTGTTCTCTAGTGATATCTAATTTTATGTTGCCAATCCCAACACCAGGAACAATTGAACCATCGTCTATTTTCATCACTGCACCTGCCTTACATTAATAAAACCCTTTAAGCTTGTTCCCTCATAGAAATCAATAATTTGTCCTGTTTCTTTATTTATAATTGCCTGTTTGCCATCAGCCTTATAGCCATTGATCTCACCCGTAAACTAGATCTCTCGGCAGGTTCCGCAGGTCTTTAGTCTTACCTTACTATTCTCGTGAAGAAAAATGGAATCAGACTTTATTCTCTTTACTGTCATAATAACCGCACCCTATCCAATAATATTTTATTTTAGACAGAGTGCGTTTATCTCATGCTTTTGGAACTGATTGTGGGCTTTCGTATACCCAGCATCAAAATTTTTTCTTAAGAACTAAAACCTTGATGGAAGCTCTGATTTACTTCGCCTTCGGCTGGTGGTTGAGTGGTCTCTAAAAGGATTAAGGGTAGGAAATCCTAAGGTATAACCATAATTAAACGGTTGAAGGCTTTCTGTCACCCTGATGGGAAGACCTCGCCCTTGAGCTTTCTACAGTTTGTTCGCCACTGTAATATGAAATGCGATCTTCAACATCACAGCCATCTATAGAAATTATAGTAATCAATTCCCAAATCTCTTTAAGGCTCTTCCCGTTAAAAACTTTCGTTTCCAGAAGCTGTCTAACTGAATCAAAATCATAAGCTTCTGATCCATCAGCTGTTAAACCGAACCAGTATACCTCCTTTTTTTCTTCGGAAATCAATTTTCCCAGCCAACAAGACGTATAAACTTCGCTTGCATCAACACAAAAATTAATTTCTATACAAGCATTATCATTAATATTAAAATGCATAATTTTTTCAAAATCAGACGTGCTTATTTTACTCATATATACCTCCCCAATCTTGTCTTTTTTCAGATTTGTTTATGCTCTTAATTAAATGGGGGAGCACCATCTGGATAGTTTTGGGGATTTCCAAAGTCAGGATTTCCATCTGGCGTCCACGTAATATCATGATCATGAGGGTTAGTATGATATTTCGGATTGCCATGGTCGCTATAATGCCGTACTTTTTCAGCCCTACCATCGTCTCCGATTTTAATTTGGTTCTTGCCATCTGTTTTTATCTCACCTGGTTCACCCTTGAATTTTCCATGTTTTTCGTTAGATCCAGCTCCCCCCTTACCTTCCTCCTCCGATTCTTTTTTATTCTCCTGATCCCTCAAGATACT
>OAXJ01001988.1_pt1 | contig 11472 bp, 10 predicted proteins | sample 1517241 | NCBI WGS metagenome assembly OAXJ01 (sample SAMEA2580293, study PRJEB22360) | human gut metagenome | biome: human gut; feature: human-associated habitat; material: faeces | place: Denmark | collected 2008/2010 | reverse complement strand
TCGTAACTGTACTTCATAAAAAACACCCCAAAAGTTTTGTGTCTAACTTTTGGGGTGCAGTACAAACTTAGACAGCCCCTTTCTTATTAAGTTCTGAGAAGGTATCCAAAAATTATTCTATCATAAACCTGTTCAAGGATAATGCAAATGTATCACTATATTGTTTTTGTAAACGCACCAGTTCTCGATTCATAAAATCAACGACTTTCCCGTATTCCGGATCATCAAACACATTATGCATCTCTGTCGGATCTTTTTCGAGATCATACAGTTCCCAAGCATCTATATCGTTATAAAAATGTATCAACTTATATTTATCCGTACGAACTCCATAATGGCGTTTTACGGCATGTTCTGCCGGATATTCATAAAAATGATAATAAAGAGACTTTCTCCAATTTTTCGGATTCTCCCCTTTCAATAAAGGAAGTAAAGAAATACCTTGCATATCTTCAGGGACAGGTACTCCTGCCAAATCTAAAAATGTAGGTGCATAATCTATATTTTGAACTAATTGAGAAATATCTCCTTTTTTATCAAAATCTTTCGGCAAACGCATAATCAAGGGGGTACGCATAGACTCTTCGTACATGAAACGTTTATCGAACCACCCGTGTTCTCCCATATAAAATCCCTGATCAGAGGTATAAACAATCAATGTATTCTCCAATAAGCCTTTTTTATCAAGATAATCGAGAATCCTCCCGACATTGTCATCCAAGGATTTTACTACTTTCATATAATCCCTCATGTAACGCTGAAATTTCCATTCAGCCAACTCTTTCCCGCTTAGTTTCCGAGAATAAAAATCTTGTATTATCGGATCATAAAAATGGTCCCAAACCTTACGTTCTTCCGGAGTCATCCGACCTATAAATTGTTCATATACTGATTTTAAACGACTCTCTTTCCCAACTGCCAGCATTTTCAGATCATAAATAATATCCATATCTTCGGCAATACTCATTTCCTGTGCTGCAGCAGCAAGACGTCCGTTATAATCATCAAAAAAATTATCCGGTAACGGGAAAGTTTTATCTTCATACAAAGAAAGATTCTTTATCTCAGGCAACCAGTCTCGATGTACAGCCTTATGATGCAAGAATATAGCAAAAGGTTTGGTCTCATCTCTCTCATTCTCCAGCCAATTTATTCCTATGTCGGTAATCAGATTAGTAACATATCCTTGTCGTTGTACTGTATCATTATTCATACGAATAAAATCAGGATTATAATAATCGCCCTGACCGGGAAGAATTTCCCAATAATCAAATCCCGAAGGCAGACTTTCAAGATGCCACTTACCCACCAATGCTGTTTGGTATCCGGCTTTTCGGAGAAGTTTAGGCATTGTTTGCTGAGAAGAGTCAAAAACACAAGTGGTATTATTGGTGAATCCATTTGCATGACTGTGTTTTCCCGTAATCATACAAGCCCTGCTCGGCCCGCTTAACGAATTGGCGACAAAGCTGTTCGTAAAACGAACACCATCTGCTGCAATACGGTCCAGGTTCGGAGTATTTATATAACGGGTATCATAACAACTCATCATCTGAGCCGTATGATCATCCGTCATAATGTATACAATATTATAGGGTTTCGCCGATTTCTCTTTTTTCCCAGAACAAGATAATGCAGAAAACAGAACTGCGACTCCCGATAACGAATATAAAACTTGACCAGAATATTTCATTGTATCAGTTAAATTTTAGAATCTGTTTAAATCTTATACTATCCGTTTCAACTATGAAGATGACTTCCGAATAGAATTTAAAAACTTGACTGAAACAGATTTTTAAGGTTTACAATAATTATTCCATTATTTTTTTCGAGACTTTACCTCATTCAACAGAACCGAAAGACGTTTCACTACTTCCGGATATTGCGTTGCAACATTCTGCTTCTCTGCCGGATCGGTAGACAGATCGTACAACTGAGCTTCAGGGCTGTTTCCCAAATCCATTTCCACCCATGACACGGTATTAGGCAATTCACTCGGCTCTATATACTTCCATTTTCCCTGAATAATCGAAAGTGTATTATTCAGATTTTGCTGAACGACATATTCCCGGTCTTTCGATTCGTCACCTAAAAAGACAGAAAGATTGCCTCGACTATCCGGAGCAACCCCTTCCGGTAATTTCTTGCCTAACAGTTCTGCCATAGAAGCAAATACATCGACTTGCGAAAACAACGCATGTTGCTTTACAGGTTTGATTCTATCCGGCCATCGGACAATAAACGGCACACGTGTTCCGGCTTCATAAGCACTATATTTACCTCCTCTATAAATTCCCATAGGCGTATGCCCGTTCAGATTTTCCAAAGCCCCATCTATATATCCGTCATCAATCACAGGTCCGTTATCACTTGTAAAAATAAATAGGGTATTATTCGCTATGCCCAAACTGTCAAGCGTATGCATCAATTGCCCGATAGTCCAATCCAGTTGCAATATGACATCACCTCTCACACCCAAATCGCTTTTCCCGGCAAAACGAGGATGTGGAATACGAGGAACATGCACATCTTGAGTCCCTAAATATAGAAAAAACGGATTTTCTTTATTTTTGGCTATAAAGGCTTTAGCTTTAGAAACTATCGTGTCGGCAATATCTTCATCTACCCATAAAGCGGATTTGCCTCCCGTCATATATCCGATACGTCCTATGCCATTGATAATCGTATTATCGTGTCCATGACTCGATTTCATTTTCAATAATTCAGGATTCTCTTTTCCCGTAGGCCAATTACCTACTTTTTTATTATAATCTACAAAAATAGGGTCTTTCGGATCAAGATTTACCACCCTGTCATTTTCGACATATACACACGGAACACGATCTACCGTAGCAGGAATAACAAAATCATAATCAAAACCTATATTTCGAGGGCTCGGAGTTATCTCTCCATTCCAATCAGGTCCATTCGGCCCTCCTAATCCCAAATGCCATTTACCGATCGCACCGGTAACATAACCAGCGTTCTTAAACAGATCAGCCATAGTAACACATGCCGTATCGATAATCATACCGGCATTCCCCGTAGCGATCTCGGTATTCTCATAACGCCACGGATATGCTCCTGTCAACAAACAAAACCGAGAAGGGGTACTTGTTGCCGACGATGCATAAGCGTTCATAAACTGAGCTCCCTGAGCCGCCAACGAATCGATATGTGGAGTCTGTATTTTTGTCGCACCATAACAACTCAAATCACCAAAACCCAAATCATCCGAAAAAATATAAATTACATTCGGTAACCGATCATCTGACTTTATAACTTCTTTTTTCGGGGAAACCGTACATCCGGTAAATAAAGAAAATCCGGGGAGCAGACTCCATAATAAATAAGGATGATTCATTCTAATAGTATTTTTAAAGTTTACCATATACCAACCATTAATAAAAAGGACAACTTATTCCATAGTTTAGATTTTGTATATCCAAAGTATTATTACAAAAATAAGATACTTTTTGAGTTAAAACAATAAATTGGTTGTTAATCTCTCCACACCCTATACATACACATCAAAATTATTCTTCCGACAAGAATCTCACCGATCTATTTTTTCGTACTTTTGTAATATCAAATCAAAAAGCGATATTTATGTTACAACCTCTGGCAGAAAGATTACGTCCACAAAATTTAGACGAGTACATAGGACAAGAACATCTGGTAGGGAAAGGCGCTATTTTACGGCGAATGATCGATGCCGGACAAATTTCCTCCTTTATTTTATGGGGGCCTCCGGGCGTCGGCAAAACGACTTTAGCCAAAATCATATCCAATCAGTTAGACGTTCCGTTCTATACACTAAGTGCGATTCATTCGGGAGTAAAAGATGTACGCGATGTTATAGAAAAATGCAAAAATAACCGGATGTTCCAAACGGGCAGACCGATACTTTTTATTGATGAAATACACCGATTCAATAAATCTCAACAAGATTCTTTATTAGGTGCCGTAGAAAACGGGACTGTTACCCTGATCGGCGCAACGACAGAAAATCCCTCTTTCGAAGTAATACGTCCTCTCCTATCGCGCTGCCAGGTATATGTTCTCAAATCTCTTGAAGTAAAAAATTTACAAGCGCTTCTCGATCGGGCTATTCATTACGATAAAGTATTGAAAAACTTAAAAATCGAAATACAAGAAACAAATGCACTGTTTCGTTATTCAGGAGGTGATGCCCGCAAGCTTCTCAATATTTTAGATCTGATTACCAGTTCAAACGAACCCGAAAAAACAATAATTATCGATGATGCGACGGTGACAGATCGGCTGCAACAGAATCCGTCAGCATACGATAAAGGCGGAGAAATGCACTATGACATCATATCGGCATTTATCAAGTCGATTCGGGGAAGCGACCCAGACGGAGCTATTTACTGGTTAGCCCGAATGGTAGCCGGAGGAGAAGATCCGGCCTTTATCGCCCGACGTCTTGTCATATCGGCAGCAGAAGATATCGGACTCGCTAATCCGAATGCCTTGTTAATCGCCAATGCTTGTTTCGACGCGCTTCAGAATATCGGATGGCCTGAAGGACGGATCATTTTGGCCGAGGCAACGATTTATCTGGCGAGCAGTCCTAAAAGCAATTCGGCCTATATGGCAATAAATGATGCTTTAGGGATAGTAGAACGTACCGGAAATCTACCTGTTCCGTTACATTTGCGAAACGCGCCGACATCTTTGATGAAAGAATTAGAATACGGTAAAAACTATAAATATGCACATGATTATGAAAATCATTTCGTCAAACAACAATTTCTTCCGGACGAATTAAAAAACGACTCTATATGGAAACCTCAGCCCAATCCGGCAGAAAATAAATTAAAAGACCATTTATCTTATTTATGGAAAGACCGTTATAAATAGACAAACTCCTTAAAAACGGGATTACAACTATAATATTGTAAACCAAACGAAGAGTAAAATAACAAATAGTTTTTTTATTTGTCCATTTATATTCAAATTGATCGGATATTTTTTTTGTTATACATAAAATTTGTATTAATTTCGCAGCATCGATATACAACAGAAATTGTTTTTAATCCGATCCGGAATTCTCCGAATATTACATATTTATAGAAACCTTAATATGCATGCCGGAAAACAATTTCCTAAATATTAATAGAACAGTATATAAACTATAAATATTGAACAAATGAAGAAGCACAATTTTTACGCAGGTCCTTCTATTCTGAGTGAATACACCATCAAAAACACGGCTGATGCCGTATTAGATTTTGCAGGGACAGGATTATCTTTATTGGAAATATCACACCGTAGCAAAGAATTCGTCGCTGTAATGGATGAAGCTCAAGCTCTTGTAAAAGAGTTATTAGATGTTCCGTCCGGATACGAGGTCGTTTTTCTCGGTGGTGGCGCCAGTCTGCAATTCTGCATGGTTCCGTTCAATTTGTTGAAAAAGAAAGCCGCTTATCTTGAAACCGGAACTTGGGCTGTAAACGCTATTAAAGAAGCCAAGTTATTCGGTGAAGTCGATGTTGTCGCTTCTTCAAAAGAAGCTAACTTTACTTATATTCCTAAAGGATATACAGTACCCGAAGATGCCGATTACTTTCATATCACTACCAACAATACCATCTTCGGTACTGAAATGCGCTATGATCCGGACGTAAAAGTACCGTTGGTAGCAGATATGTCTTCGGACATTTTTTCGCGCCCGATCGATATTGCCAAATACAATATCATTTATGCCGGAGCACAAAAGAACTTAGCACCTGCCGGTGTTACAATCGCAATTGTTCGTGAAGATGCTCTCGGACATGTAGATCGTGCTATTCCCACCATGCTCGATTACCGAACCCATATCAAAAAAGGATCTATGTTTAACACTCCTCCCTGTTTACCGGTATTCTCAGCATTGCAAACATTAAAATACTACAAGCAATTGGGTGGCGTTAAGGTGCTTGAAAAAATGAATATCGAAAAAGCAGCTATTCTTTACGATGAAATAGATCGCAATAAACTGTTTAAAGGAACAGCTAATGTAGAAGACCGCTCGATCATGAACGTTTGTTTCGTAATGAATGACGAATACAAAGACCTGGAAGACGAATTTATCAAATTCGCGACAAGCAAAGGTATGGTCGGCATTAAAGGTCACCGCTCCGTAGGAGGTTTCAGAGCATCCATTTACAATGCAATGCCAAAATCAAGTGTCGAAGCTTTGATCGACACGATGAAAGAATTTGAAAAAGCTCATTAATAAGGAGACACGATCATGAAAATATTAGTTGCAACAGATAAACCGTTCGCAGCTGTTGCTGTAAACGGAATCAAAGATGTAGTAGAAAGTGCCGGTATCGAATTAGCTTTACTCGAAAAATACGGAGAAAAAAGTAAATTATTGGACGCTGTTAAAGACGTTGACGGCTTAATTGTCCGTAGTGATATTATCGATGCAGAAGTTCTCAATGCCGCCAAACAATTAAAAGTCGTTGTCCGTGCCGGAGCAGGATATGACAATATCGACCTTGCAACAGCAACTGCCAACGGAGTTTGTGTAATGAATACTCCCGGACAAAATTCAAACGCAGTAGCCGAATTAGTATTCGGGATGACAGTTATGATGGCCCGGAATCTGTATAACGGAACATCAGGAACAGAGTTAAAAGGTAAAAAATTAGGTATTCACGCATTTGGTCAGGTAGGTCGCAACGTTGCACGCATTGCGAAAGGTTTCGGAATGGAAGTTTTCGCTTTTGACCCTTATTGCCCGGCATCAGTGATGGAAGCAGAGGGAGTAAAACCGATTACAGACATCAATGAACTTTACTCAACCTGTCAATATGTATCATTGCATATTCCGGCAACCAATGAAACTAAAAAATCGATCAATTATGCTCTTCTGAAACAAATGCCCAAAGGCGCTATGCTCATTAATACAGCACGCAAGGAAGTCATAAATGAAGAAGAATTAGTGCAAATAATGGATGAACGTCCGGATTTCCGTTACGTATCGGACATTACACCTGATAATGCATCTGTGTTCGCAGAAAAATTTACAGGACGCTATTTCTTCACTCCGAAGAAAATGGGTGCTCAAACAGCCGAAGCCAACATCAACGCAGGAATCGCCGCAGCAAAACAATCGGTAGGATTTTTGAAAGAGGGTATAGACAAGTTTAAAGTAAACAAATAAACATATTTTTACGTTTATAACAAAGCGTTAAGATGACAAAGAAATCTAAATTCCTCTGTCATCTTAACGCTTTATCCGTTCTAAATATTATTTTCGCATATATTTTAAAATCTATAATATGGCTCAAATAAAACCGTTTAAAGGAATAAGACCACCCCAAAAATTTGTAGAAGAGGTAGCATCCCGCCCCTATGACGTATTGAATTCGGAAGAAGCTCGAACCGAAGCTGCGGGAAATGAAAAATCACTCTATCACATTATTAAACCCGAAATAGATTTTCCTTCCGGAACAGATGAACATGATGAGCGTGTATATGCAAAAGCAGCCGAAAATTTTCAAAAATTTCAAGATAAAGGCTGGCTAATACAGGACGAAAAAGAAAATTATTACATTTATGCACAAACCATGAACGGGAAAACTCAATATGGTCTCGTCGTGGGAGCTTATGTTCCGGATTATATGAACGGCATTATCAAAAAACACGAACTGACTCGCCGGGATAAAGAAGAAGACCGGATGAAGCATGTTCGTGTAAATAACGCCAACATCGAACCGGTATTTTTCGCTTATCCGGATAATAAAATATTAGACATGATCATAAAGAAATATACAGATCAAAAACCTGTATATGATTTTATAGCACCAGGGGACGGATTCGGGCATACATTCTGGATAGTCGATGATGAAAACGACATCTCTACCATTACGGCAGAATTCGCAAAAATGCCGGCACTATATATCGCAGACGGACATCATCGCTCGGCAGCAGCAGCGTTGGTCGGTGCGGAAAAGGCAAAACAAAATCCAAATCATAAAGGAGACGAAGAATACAACTATTTCATGGCCGTATGTTTCCCTGCCAACCAACTTACGATCATCGATTATAATCGCGTCGTAAAAGACCTAAACGGATTAACAGCCGAACAATTTCTGTCTGCATTACATCAGAATTTTATTGTGGAAGAAAAAGGATACGAGATCTACAAACCTTCTGCTTTACATAATTTCTCTCTTTATCTTGCAGGCAAATGGTATAGTCTTACGGCAAAGCCGGGAACTTATGACGATAATGATCCGATCGGAGTTCTTGACGTAACGATTTCATCCAATCTCATATTAAACGAAATTTTAGGGATTAAAGATCTCCGGTCTGATAAACGTATCGATTTTGTAGGAGGAATCCGCGGATTAGGAGAACTGAAAAAACGAGTGGATAGCGGAGAAATGCAGGTGGCTTTAGCCCTTTATCCTGTATCAATGAAACAATTAATGGACATTGCCGACTCCGGAAATATCATGCCTCCCAAAACGACATGGTTCGAGCCCAAGCTCCGATCTGGACTTATAATCCACAAGTTAGATTAATTCTTATTCCGAAATATATAGAAGCAATCTGGAACTTTTGACATTAAAACGATTATTAAAGTTCCAGATTCCTAAAAAAAGACAAAAAATACGTATGTGATGCAGCTATCAAATAGAGAAAAACATCTATTTGATAGTTGTTCGCAATAAATTACGCGAACCGAATGAATGAAACGCAACTTATAGAAGGTTGTAAACAGCATAATCCGAAAGCTCAAAAAGCTTTATATGATACCTATGCACGGAAAATGATGTCGGTATGCCTGCGTTACGGAAGTAACCGGGAAACGGCTGAGGATCTGTTGCAAGAGGGTTTTATCAAGGTTTTTTCTGCAATCGGATCTTTTGAAGGAAGCGGATCTTTTGAAGGTTGGATGAGACGTATTTTTGTAAATACGGCATTAGAATATCTCCGTAAAAATGATATTCTGAAAGAGTCGGTTGAAATCGACAATACGGAAGTTTTACAAGAGGTAGATTATTCGGCCATAGAACGAATATCGGCAGACGAGTTAATGGAACTGATAGCGGAGCTTCCCCCGGGATTTCGGACGGTTTTCAATATGTTTGTCATAGAAGGCTACTCCCATAAAGAAATAGGAGATGCCTTAGGTATCACAGAAAGTACATCTCGTTCCCAATTGACCCGAGCCAAACGGCTGTTACAAAAAAAATTAGAAGAATTATAATAGATAATTGAAAAATAAAAAGGTTTATGCCTTGTAAAACAGAGAAAGATGAACAATAAAGATTTTGAACATCTTATACAGGAAAAATTAAAAGACCACGAAACAGAGGTTCCTGTAGGTTTATGGGAATCTATCGAAAAAGAACTGCCTCGTAAAAAAGTCTTTTCTTTACCTGTATTTATCAGATACGCAGCAGCATGTATCATTGTTGCCGTATGCTCTGTTACCGCTTATCTGTTTTTAGAACAATCGGATAAGATACAAATTGTTCAAAACCGACATTCTGCCATTCCTCAACAACAACCTCCTAAAACAGAAGAACCGAATATACAAGAAGCTAAGGTTTCCCTGCCACACAAGCCCCTGATCACTCAGTCTAAAACGACTACTGAAAAAGAAAAAAATGTTCAGAAAGAATTATCAGAGAATGTGGTGATAAATGAATTTATTACACAACAACCGAATAATCAGGGGAAAGAGGAAAAACTGAGCAAGACTTTTCCTTCTGTTGTAAAAAAAGCAAATAACGAACAGAAAAGACATCCGGATAACATTTCCGAAGAAGAATACAATCGTAAACTAAAAGAATTTGAACAAGCAGGTCAAAAAGAGGTCTTGACAGAAACCAATTTCAATTCCCAAAAAAGAAACGGTTTTTCTCTCGGATTATTGGCTGCGAATGCTCTTCCGGGATCAAAAAATACGAATAACCAACCTCTGACAAGAAGTTCTTCGATTATGGGAGATGAGCTTAGTTTATTCTCGACTCCCGAACCGTTAAAGTTCACACACAAGACACCCATATCTGTCGGCTTGACTATTGAAAAACATCTCGGTAAGCATTGGGGAGTCGAAAGTGGTATAGTCTACACATTATTACGTTCAGACTACAAAACTCAATCATTAAGTCAAGAAGGAAAACAAGAATTACATTACATAGGTATACCTTTACAAGCGATATATCGCTTTGCCCGTGCGGGAAACTTTTCATTCTATGCTGCGGCAGGGCCTAAAATAGATTTCAATGTCAGCGGGCGCAGGACCGAAACTGCCAGAAACGGTATTGCATCCAGTAACGGGACAGAAGATATTCGAGATAAAAAACCGCAGTGGTCATTGCAACTCAGAGCCGGAGCAGCTTATGCATTTATTCCTCAATTAGAATTATATGCAGAACCATCAATGGCATATTACATTAATAATAAAAGCGATATTCCCGATTTATGGAAAGATAAACCCTTGAATTTCATTTTTCAAGTAGGTTTAAGAACAAACTTTTAACAGGAGTTTTTTGAGTTTTCAATAGAAAAGATCTTATACACACAAAATAAACGACAAAATAGATATGAATAAATTCTTAAAAACAGCCGGATTTACATTCTCGGTTTTATCTTTGGTATTGTTGACCGGATGTATCGGTGATAACGGCAATACGACACAATCTTCAGGGATAGGGACTATACAGATTTCAAGCGGAGTTCCTTGCATTAATTTAGATAATCTGAATGCAAAAATTACAGGAAACGGTATCAGCGCAGAAGATCGGGGCAAACGCATCTACTGCGGTTATCTGATAGACTGGGATAATCAGCCTGATTCTCCTATAATACAAGCCGAGTTAAGTGACATTTCTATGTGGAATATAGAGGATTACACCTCATCTTCGGAAATAACCATTCAAGATAGCGATCCCTTGGTCAATATCGCTAATCTTTCTATTACGATGGAGGTTAATGATTATGGAGACAACATTATTACATTCAGAACTTTAACTTATAAAACCGCAGAAGGTGGAACAGCATCTTCTTTGAAACTGGTAGAAAAACAACCGGCTGAAGGAGAAGAAATCGATGCCAAGACTAAAACCGTCATGCTCATTTATGATGAAGGGACTGTAAACCAAGATGCAACTGAAGCGACATGGAGATCATTCTATATTCCTAAAGAGGCCGGAATAACCAAACTCGTATTCCAATTCAAAAGCTCACAAAAACCTAATGGAGTATTTTCTGTAAAAGATGATGAAGGTAAAGTGATTGAGAATGCCTATTATACAGAATTATCTTATTCTACAGGTACGGAATCAACAACCACAGAATAAAGCACATAATTTCCATAACTTCCATAAAGTAACCCTGCAAAATTTTGGTTTTGCAGGGTTACTTGTTAAGAAAAGCGGAATGATTAGGGATATTCAGTAAATGTCCCTAAAAATCAAGATGGCATATGAAGATGATAGA
>OAXJ01001982.1_pt1 | contig 11531 bp, 10 predicted proteins | sample 1517241 | NCBI WGS metagenome assembly OAXJ01 (sample SAMEA2580293, study PRJEB22360) | human gut metagenome | biome: human gut; feature: human-associated habitat; material: faeces | place: Denmark | collected 2008/2010 | reverse complement strand
GGATGGCTGGCGCAAGCTGCCACGCGAACATGATGCGACTGGGCGTGTGGCCGTGTACAATGAAACGTCGTTGCCCGAGTAGCTCAGTGGATAGAGCACCGCTCTCCTAAAGCGGGTGTCGTCGGTTCGAATCCGATCTCGGGCACTTGGCTTCGGAAACATGACGGTATCTCAGCCTCTATTCATCGGTGATGAGCCATGGGCGTTAGGCATGTGTAAACGTATAGGTTCCACTATCCATCATCCCGTCGTGTGAAACTATGCAAAGACATGTGGGGCTTCACGGTTGTCGTGAGGGTCCATGGCTATCGAATACACGGAAGAGAAGCGGTTTACTGTTGAGCAGGTTGAGGCGCTGTTCAAGTCGGTAGGTTGGGAATCGGCGCAGTGGCCGGAACGGTTGTTCAAGGCATTGCAGCATTCGGATACGGTAATCAGCGCATGGGATGGCGGCTATTTGGTCGGCTTGGTTCGCGTGCTCGACGATACGGGAGGGGGCGAAAGTGGCGGAGTGTGCTGATCGGGGGCAACGTACGTAGTCATTGACGGTTATCCCGTAGTAATGTTCACGATACGACCCCTTGTCCATACAGTGAAAATAACGGCTGGCGTCCGACGCGGCTGCGCTATGACTAGAGACCATGAGTGAAGACAAACAGTATGACTTCTATGTGGCCGGTCCGTTCTTCGATCCTGAACAAACGGCAAGTATGGAACGTTTGGAAAAGATATTGGAAGACCATGGCAAGGTACTGTTCAAGCCGCGGTTTGTCAGCCAGATCGAAGAAGTAGGCCCTGAAGGATGCTTTGCGGACGATATCCATGGCATTAATGCTGCTAAAGCCGTGGTCGCCAATCTTATGGACGAGGACCCGGGCACGATGTTCGAAATCGGATATGCGCATGCGCTGGGAATCCCGGTGTACGGCTATTTCGAAAACCTTACGCCAATGGATCGTGTCAATCTGATGATTGCGCAAGCGGTCGAACTGGTGTTCGTCGGTCCTGATGATGTGGCGAAATACTTGGAAACCGGCGAGCATACGGAAGTCGATTACATCCAGTTCTAAACAGCTCTAACAGGTTCTCTGCAAGCAGGGTTGGCGGCGTTCTCGTACATAGTCATGTACGGGAACGCCGCAGTGGTATAGGGATATTCCAACAAGCGGCATAATGGAGTCGTGGGAAAACCAGTCGGATACAAGTGAAGTGTCTGAATTTCGTAAGGAGTGCCGTTATGAGTAACCACAATCCCATGAATATTGCCACCGACTTTGCCAAGGCCACGGGAGGAACCGCTCGCAAAGTTGTTGCTTTGACCGATAAAGGTCCGTTGAATGGCTTTAAGAAATTCCTGTCGCGCGGATCAATGATTGATATGGCGGTAGGTGTGGTGATGGGCTCTGCCGTTACCGCTGTGGTCAATTCCATCGTCGACAATCTCATCAGTCCATTAATCGGCATGATTGGCGGCGTACCGGATCTTTCCGGACTACTGACCATCACGTTCAACAACTCGACCGTTTCATTTGGTGCGATTCTTAACGCGCTGATTAACTTCCTGCTTGTTGGCGTGGCGGTGTATTTCTGCGTGATTTTGCCGATTAATAAGCTTCGTGATCTCACTGCTGCCCAGGATGAGGCTGACGCTGAAGAACAGGGGCCTAGCGTTGAAGAGCAGACTCTCGCCACGCTGCAGGAGATTCGCGACGAGCTGAAAAAGGCCAATAACTCCGCCGAGTAATCTGCTGAATGTACGGTGCGGCAGATTTACCTGGTTTGCCCGAAATAACGGATTGCCGGGGCCATTTGGTCTGGACAATCCGCTGTTTCGCGCGTGTTTTGTAGCATCCGTGGAGTTACATGGGGAGTATGACTGAAAACATCGCTGATAAGGCCATAAACGATACTCGTATCGTCAAGCAGTTCACCAATCCCGTCAAGGAGCCGATTGACAGCGACATCAACCTGTTCGATCTGCTCGATAACCGCGCCAAGCGCGATCCCGAAGGTGCCATGATCGAATACAAGGGCGATGATGGCACCTGGCAGCCGTACAGCGCCCAAGTATTCCGTGACATGGTCATCGATCTGGCCAAAGGCCTGATTGGTCTGGGCGTCAACAAGGGCGACTCCGTGGCCATCGTGTCTCGCACGCGTTGGGAGTGGACCGCTCTGGATATGGCGATCATGTCCATCGGCGCGCTCACCGTGCCGGTGTACGAGACCAACTCCGTCAGCCAGGTCAGCTGGATTTTCAACGATTCCAAAGTCACGCTCGCCATCGCCGAAGATGACGGGCAGCGTGACAAGATCGAATCCGTGCGCGATGAGGTGCCCACCCTGCGCAACGTGTTCGTAATCGAGGCCGGCGGTCTGAACGCCATCAAGACCTACGGCGAAAGCGTCACCGACGCCGAATTCTGGGAATACAAGGAAGCCTCCCACGGCGACGACCGCGCCACCATCGTCTACACATCCGGCTCTACAGGCACCCCGAAGGGCGTGGAACTGACCCACCGCAACTTCGCCTTCCTGGTGCTTTCCGCGCTGCAGTACATGCCTCGTGCCGGCGCATGGCCCAACCGCCGTCTGCTGCTGTTCCTGCCGTTGAGCCATGTGTTCGCCCGATTCCTGGAATTCTTCAGTTTTGGCGGCACGATTTCGCTGGCCTTGAGCTCCAATATGAAGACGATGGTCAAGGACTTCGAGACCTTCGGCCCCACGCTGCTGCTTGCCGTGCCGCGTGTGTACGAGAAGGTCTACAATGCCGCCTCCCAGCGCGCCGGCACCGGATTCGCTGGCAAGATGTTCATGCGCGCCGCCGAGAACGCGCGCGAATGGTCCAAGGCCGAGCAGAAGGGTGAGCAGCTGCCGATTACCGGACGCATCGCCCACGCCTTCTACGAGCAGGTGGTGTACAAGAAGATTCGCACGATTTTCGGTCCGAACGCCGACTTCGCCATCACCGGCGGCGCTCCGATGGACTCCGAGCTTTCCCACTTCTTCAACGGCATCGGCATGCCGGTGCTGGAAGGCTACGGCATGACCGAAACCTGCGGCCCGGTGTGTGTGAGCTTGCCGGAAGACAACCGCATCGGCACCATCGGCATGCCGATGTGCGGTATCACTGCGGGCATCGCCGAGGACGGCGAGCTGGTGGTCAAAGGACCGCTGGTGTGCAAGGGCTACCACAACAACCCCGGAGTCACTACCCAGCAGATCACTGATGGCTGGCTGCACACCGGCGATCTGGGCGATATCTCCGAAGACGGCTTCATCTCCATCACCGGCCGTAAGAAAGACCTCATCATCACCGCTGGTGGCAAGAACGTGTCGCCGGGTCTGCTTGAGGCTTCCGTGATGACCTCGCCCGTGGTCAACCAGTGCTTGGTTATTGGTGATAAGAAGCCGTTCGTGGCCGCTCTGGTCACGCTGGATCTGGCGGATGCCAACAAATGGCTGGAATCCCAGGGTGCCAAGCCGGAACCCGATCTGGCCTCGCTGGCCAAGAACGCCATCGTTCACGCCGAGGTGGAGCGTGCGGTGAACGCCGCCAACGAGGGCGTTTCCCGCGCCGAGTCGATTCGTAAGTTCGAGATTCTGCCAGACGAATTCACCGAGGCCAACGGCATGCTGACCCCGAGCCTGAAGACCCGTCGCGCGCAAATCGTTGAGCACTATCGCGAGCTCATTGACGACGTGATCTACGTGCCGCTGAAGAAGTAGCTATCAACTCCCTCTGATCCAAAAAATAAGCTCTCTCTGACGAGGGAACTGTCAGCTGCAGGCTGACTGGGAGAGACCGCGGCTAGCCCGCGAAACAACAAGGCCGGGTGCGACTTGCACCCGGCCTCAGCTTATTCAGTCCAAAATCGCCGAAACATAATCGGCGGCGGCCTGATCCAGCTCCGCATCGCCGATGGTGGCGGTGCCCTGCACCAGGAACGGCTCAGCATAGTTCATGCCGATCTTGTACGCCACGACCTCAAACGGGCTCAGCAGCTCCTCCATGGTGTGGCTGTACTCGCCATCCTTGCGGTACTTGGCGGCGTCGGAACCAGTGGTGACCACCAGCTTGAGCTCCTTGCCCTTGAGTGCGTGGCCTCCACCGTAGGCCCAGCCTGCGGTGATGACCTCGTCTTCCCATTCCTTGAGCAGCGCGGGGGAGGAGTACCAGTAGAACGGGAACTGGAGGATTACGCGGTCGGCGGCCTCCAGTAGCTCGTGCTCCTTGTCGGCGTTGACGGAGAAGTTCGGATATTCGGCGTATTCGTCGCGCACGATGATGTCGTCCTCGCCTTGTGCGGCGAGTTCGGCAAGCAGACGGGCGTTCACTCGCGAGCCGTCCTTCAGGTGCGGATGGAATACAAGAATCAGCGTTGACATGGGATTTCCCTTCTATAACTGCTACCAATGTGGCCTAATCACCACTATCGTATGCCGGGAAGCAGAACTCAGTCCAGTCCGGACTCGGGTGCGAGCCGCGGGATGCCGCGCCGGGAGGCAACTCAGTCGAGGTTGGACTGCGTGCCTGCGGTGGCTTCGTTGGCGGCTTGCTCGGCTTGTGCTTGGTCGAGCTTGGCACGGACGTCGTTGAGCAGACCCTGGGCGCGCTTGGCCAAGGCCTCGCCGATCTCCCATTGACGCATCGACTGGTCAAGATTGAGGCCGCCGGTTTCCAGTGCCTGGACAGCCTGAATCAGCTTGTCGCGCGCCTCCTCATATGGCATCTGGGCGATGAGCTCGCGTTCCTTGTCCGTCAGGGACGTGGCGGGGGTGTTCTTGTCGGTGGATGTGGCGTTTTCGGTCATGATGTTCTCCTTATATATACGGTATATATGCGTGGCTGCGTATGGCGTGTCACGCGGTTGCGGATGTGGTGGTTGCGGTAATGACACCCTTCTTCAAGGTGACGGTGATGCCATCCCCAGGGCTTACCTGCGAAGCATCGTCTAGTACGTGGCCATCGGCGGACTGCACCACCGCATAGCCTCGGTTCAACGTGGATTGCGGGCTGAGTGCGGTCAGTGAGGCGTGAGCTCGCTCGACGGTGAGCTGGGCATCGTCCACGATGCGTCGCAGCCCGATATCGAGCCGTTGCAACGAGTCGTCAATTAAGCGCTGATGAGGCTCAAGCATGGTGTGCGGCTGTGTCAGGCTCGGGCGGTTCGCATATCCCTCGATAAGTCGAATCTCGTTCTCCACGCGCGAACGGACCCGCAGTCGCATACGGTCGATGGCACCTTCGATGAGCTGCGACTGCTCACGCACATCCGGCACCACGCGCTTGGCCGCATCGGTAGGGGTGGAGGCGCGCAGATCGGCGACCAGATCCAGCAATGTCCAGTCATCCTCATGCCCGATGGAGGAGATTAATGGTGTAGTGCAGGCATACGCCGCACGAACCACACGCTCATCCGAGAAACCGATGAGATCCTCAAACGAGCCGCCGCCACGGGCCACGATGATCACATCCACGCTCGGGTCGGCATCGAGTTGTGCAATGGCCTGAACCACCTCGGCCGGGCATTGCTCGCCCTGAACATGCACATGGACCACCTTGAAGGTTACGGAAGGCCAACGAAGGTTCACATTGGTGATCACATCGCCTTCCGCACGTGCCTGAGGTGCGCAAATCAGGCCAATAGTCTTCGGAAACTCCGGGAGAGGCAGTTTGTGATCGGCGTCGAACAGGCCCTCGCCCTTAAGCTGCTTGCGCAATTCGTCGATCATGGCCTTGAGGCTGCCACCGGCTCCGACCTTGAGAATCGTGTCCCCGCGCAACGACAGCGAAGTGCGCTTCATCCACAGGTTCGGTTTGCCGTGAATCACCACGCGGTCGCCCTGAACGAACTGGCTGGCCGCGGCCGCGAACCTGCGGAAGGCCCGACCTCGCGGGCGGCGGCCGCGAACCTGCCGAAGCCATTGACTTCCATGGCGATATCCTCGAAGTCGTCGCGCAGCGTGATGTAGGCCGAGCCGGCGCGACGGGTATTGATCTGCGTGATCTGGCCGGTGACCCACGCGGACGGCCATCGTTCCACGGCACCGTAGAACTTCTGGCTCAGCACGCTTACCGGCCACGGATTTTGCGCGGTGGTTTCAGCGGCGCGTGCAGGCAGCTGATCGATAGGGCGAGGCTCATTCGGCAGATTGATGGCGCCCCGATCGGGCGCGAAAGTGCCTTGACCCGGCTCAAAGCCAGACGAGGCCAGTGAAGCGGCGGTCGGTGGACGGCCGGTAGATGAGTAGCCCATTGCAGTAGTCATGCACTCCACTATAAGTGCGTTGGTTGATGACGGTAAAAATTTACCGTCGCCTGAAAACGGTGTGATGATGAATGCAAGAACCGTACGAAGCGATGTATCAGCCGATGATGGAGATGGTCTGGTGCATCAGAAGAAAGGAGTCATTATGGCGAAGAAACGGGTGCTATGAAGAGGAGTGAGATATGCGTTGCACTGACGATTGAGAGTCGTCAGTGAGCTCGCTGTGCGACACGCGAGCAGAAAACAGTTACGCTAATCACACACTTGTAGTTTTGGCGAAAAATAGCCGAAAAACCCTATAAATAGTTCGACACACCACTGTTGAGCACTAGATATAGGGGTGGGGATGCCGTATTCTTCTAGAGGTTCAAGAAAACGATATCAATGTAATTTCGTGTGGCCCACGTCGAGTGCGGCCAAAATGCGGAACTCAGGAGAGTGTTCGCCTTATAGGAAAGGGGTGCCCGATGGGCGCACAGGTGCTGGAGGAAACCGTCACCGATAACGAGACCAAGGTGGCCGCCAAGGCCTCCACCGTGCTCGTTGAGAAGCGTGATGGTCGTGTGGTCGACTTCGACCCCATCAACATCATCTCTGCGGTCAAGTCTGCTTTCGGCGACCTGAACAAGGAAGTCGGCCCCGAAGAAGATGCCATGATCCGTGGTTTCGCCAACCAAGTCGAAGGCGAAATCAAGGGGCGTTACACCGGCCCCGCCAAAATCGAGGACATCCAGAATCTCGTGGAGCACGCCCTCATTGACGCCCACCTGTACGATGTGGCTCGCGCCTACACCAATTACCGTCTCGACAAAGACATTCAGCGTGCCAAGGCCACTGATGTCAACGAGGCCGTTGCTCGCTTCATTAATCATGACCCGACCCTGATTCACGAGAACGCGAACAAGGATTCCAACGTCTACTCCACCCAGCGTGATCTGCTGGCCGGTGCCGTGTCCAAGGCCGCCGCGTTCAACATGCTGCCGCCGGCGGTGTCCAACGCCCACATGAAGGGCGACATTCACTTCCACGATGCCGACTATTCGCCGTTCACTGCCCAGTCCAACTGCTCCTTGCCGAACTTCTGGGACATGTTGGCCAATGGCTTCACTCTTGGCAACGCTCCGATGGCTTCCCCGAAGTCCATCGCCATTGCGGCCACCCAGATTACCCAGATCATGAAGGACGTGGCCTCCAGCCAGTATGGTGGCCAGACCGCCAACCGTGCCGACGAGCATCTTGCCCAGTATGCCAAGAAGGATTACGAGAAGTTCCTTGAGGAAGCTCGTGAGACCATCCCCGACGGCATGCCGGTTGAATTCGCCCGTCGTCAGGTCGAGAGCGCCAAGAAGAACGAGCCCGCCAAGCTGCATTTCGGTTCCCGTGAACCGCTGCCGATGGACACCCCGTTCCACACCGACGTTGACGAACTTGAGCAAGAGCGTGAAATCCTCGCCAAGATTCGTACCCGCAAGGCCATCTATGATGCCATGCAGACCATGGAATACCAGATCAACTCCAACCGTGTGTCCAACGGCCAGACCCCGTTCGTGACTGTCGGCTTTGGTCTCGGCACCGACTGGTTCTCTCGTGAAGTGCAGCGCGCAATCCTACTGAACCGTATTCGCGGCCTCGGCAAGGAACACCACACCGCCATCTTCCCGAAGCTCGTCTTTACTGTGAAGCACGGCGTGAACGCCGACCCGGGTGACCCGAACTACGATCTGAAGCAGCTTGCCCTCGAGTCCGCCACCAAGCGCATGTACCCGGATGTGGTGTTCTACGAGAACATCGTCAAGATCACAGGCTCCTTCAAGGCTCCGATGGGTTGCCGCTCCTTCCTGCAGGGTTGGATCAACCCGGAGACCGGCAAGGATGAAGAAGACGGCCGTATGAACCTCGGCGTGGTCACCGTCAACGTGCCGCGTATCGCCATCGAATCCCACGGTGACAAGGCTCGCTTCTGGAAGCTGTTCGACGAGCGTATGGAAGTCGCCCATCAGGCCCTCCAGTTCCGCATCATGCGCTGCAAGGAAGCCACCCCGGTCAACGCCCCGACCCTGTTCCGCTTTGGTGCGTTTGGTCGTCTTGGTGCCAACGACAACGTGGACCAGCTGTTCAAGAACGAGCGTGCCACCGTGTCGCTCGGCTACATCGGCCTTGCCGAGACCACTGCGGTCTTCTATGGCAAGAACTGGATTCGCGACCACGGCTGGGATCCGGAAGGCAAGGAGTTCGCGCTGTCCATCGTCAAGCGCATGAACGAGCTGTGCAAGCAGTGGAGCAAAGCGGAGGGTTACCACTATTCCGTGTACTCCACTCCGGCTGAATCCCTGACCGACCGCTTCAACCGCATGGACCGTGAAAAGTTCGGCCGTATCGAAGGCGTGACTGATCACGACTTCTACACCAACTCCTTCCACTACCCGGTGTGGTTGCAGCCCACTCCGATGGAGAAGCTCAGCTACGAGAAGGACTTCCCGTACTACGCTTCCGGCGGCTTCATCAACTACTGCGAGTACCCGTGCCTGCAGGACAACCCGAAGGCGCTCGAAGCCGTGTGGGATTACGCCTACAACATCGGCATCGGCTACCTGGGTACCAACACCCCGATCGACCACTGCTTCGTGTGCGGCTTCCAGGGCGACTTCGAGCCGACCGAGGAAGGCTTCAAGTGCCCGGAGTGCGGTAACTCCAACCCGGACAAGTGCAACGTCACCAAGCGCACCTGCGGCTATCTCGGCAGCCCGGTCCAGCGCCCGATGGTGCACGGCCGTCACGAGGAAATTGCCCACCGAGTCAAGCACATGAGCGGCGAAACCGGTCGTGTGACGCTGGATGACGGAACCACTCGCGAGTGGTTCGAAGAGACCAAGTAGGGTTTATACTTGCTCCCGCTGACGGGAGCTGTAGAGCGTAAGCGAGACTGAGGGCGGTCATCCTTTATGGTGTTGACCACCCTCAGTCCGTCTGATGACGGACAGCCCCCGCCAGCGGGAGCTAATGCTTTCCGTAAGGAGGGAATCATGCCGGAGCTGCATACGACCAAGCCCGAACCCAAGCGCCATGACTTTGCGGCCGGCGAGACCGGGCGTGGCCCCTCCGTACCCTCCAACGGTCTTGCCAACGATCCGAAAGCCGGTCAATGGGATGGCCGGCGCATGTCCAAGCGGATGATCGCCGACTACAAAACCTTCATTGTCACCGACGGAGAAGGCGTGCGCAACTCCCTTTACGTCTCCGGTTGCCCCTTCCACTGCGTCGACTGCTTCAACGCCTCCATCTGGGATTTCCAAGCCGGCCACGAATACACGCAAAAACTTGAAGACAAAATCATCGAAGATCTGAAAGCCCCATGGGTGCAAGGCATTACGTTCCTTGGCGGCGAGCCATTCCTCAACACTCCCGTGCTGGTGCCGCTCGCACAACGTATCCGCCAGGAATTCGGTCATACCAAAGATATCTGGTCGTGGACCGGCTACACATGGGAAGAACTCATGCGCCCCGGAGAAACCCCAGACAAGCTTGAATTGCTACATCTCATCGACATTCTCGTCGACGGCCGCTACCTCAGAGACCAGAAGGACTCGCTGCTGCAATTCCGCGGCTCCAGAAACCAGCGCATCCTCGATGTGCCCAAGTCTCTGGAAGCCGGCGAACCGGTCATCTGGGCCAAGCTCCACGATCAAGAACGAGATATCCCCGAAATCTATTTGAAAGACCGCGAAGCCGGCGAAGGCCAACAGGCCTCGTAGTAGCAGTTCTGGAATGCCGCACTCAGCAATATCGTTGGAACTGTTGGGAAAAGGCCTTCCCGTGAGCGAAATCGCCTCGCCTCGTGCCATGTTGGGCAGGTGGTCGGACTAATATTCCATAAGAAGTAGCCGGGCGAAGCCGTCCGCAGGGTATCTGCCAGCCGTCCCGAAACGGTTCATGATGCCTCAAAGCGTGCACTCCCGGAAGTCGGAATTAAGAGGAACACATGGTTGACATCGCCACTGACGCGAGCGTAAAGCCCGCTTCACACCCGAAGCCCCTGCGTGTGGGATTGGACATCGGTTCCACCACCGTCAAGGCCGTGGTGCTTGATCAGTCCGATTCCCTGGGAGACACCCTCTTCTCCGATTACCGACGCCACCACGCCAACGTGCGTGCCACCGTGGCCGGCCTGTTGGTCGACATCCACAAGAAGCTTGTGGACCTCGGACGCGGCGATGAACCGATTCGCCTGTCTATCACCGGTTCCGGCGGTCTGGCGCTTGCTGACAATCTGCATGTGCCTTTCATTCAGGAGGTCATCGCCGAAACCGAGGCAATCGACAAGGAATACCCGCAGGCCGATGTCATCATCGAGCTCGGCGGCGAGGACGCCAAAATCACCTACCTGAAACCCACGCCCGAACAGCGCATGAACGGTTCGTGCGCAGGTGGTACCGGCGCGTTCATTGACCAGATGTCCACACTGCTCGACACCGACGCCGCCGGCCTCAACGAGATGGCCAAGAGCTACGAGAACCTGTATCCAATCGCCTCGCGTTGTGGTGTGTTCGCCAAAACCGATTTGCAGCCGCTCATCAATGATGGTGCCGCCAAGCCCGATTTGGCCGCCTCCATCTTCACCGCAGTGGCCACGCAGACCATCGCCGGCCTGGCTTCCGGACGCCCGATTCACGGCACCGTCATCTTCCTCGGCGGCCCGTTGTTCTTCATGTCCGAGCTGCGCGCCGCATTCCAGCGCGCGCTTGAGGGCAAGGTCGACGAGTTCATCGTGCCGACCGACGCCCACCTGTATGTGGCCTACGGTTCGGCATTGCAGGCCGACACGGATTCCGACGATCAGGGCCACCATTTCGAGGCCTACACCTGCGACGAAATCCTGAAGCGTTTGGACGAGCTGAAGAACCTGCCCTCCAACACGCCCACCATGCCGCCGCTGTTCCCCACCGAGGCCGATCGCGAGGACTTCAACAAGCGCCACCACAAGGAACACATCCACATCGGCACCCTTGAAGGCGCGCACGGCCCGCACTTCCTGGGCATCGACGCTGGTTCCACCACCATCAAGGCCACGCTCGTCAACGACGACCGTGAAATCGTCTGGTCCAGCTACGCCAACAACGAAGGCAGCCCGCTGACCGCCGCCATCAACATCGTCAAGAAGATTCAGTCTGAGCTGCCCGAAGGCGCGTGGATCGCACGCTCCTGCGCCACCGGATACGGCGAAGGGCTCATCACCACCCGACTGCACTTGGCTTTTGCGTG
>OAXJ01001981.1_pt1 | contig 11539 bp, 11 predicted proteins | sample 1517241 | NCBI WGS metagenome assembly OAXJ01 (sample SAMEA2580293, study PRJEB22360) | human gut metagenome | biome: human gut; feature: human-associated habitat; material: faeces | place: Denmark | collected 2008/2010 | reverse complement strand
ATTCAAAAAGTGGTTCATTATATTTCGGAGGGCTAGAAAAAATGACAGTGATTAAAATGCCAAAACAATCGAACGGAACGATTCATTCTTCAAAAGATTTAAACCAACTCATTGATTATGTGATGAACCCTGAAAAAACAAATGACTTTGAATATGTTTCCGGTCAAAACATTTTAGATATTCATTCAACCTGTGATGAAATGTTAGCGACACGAACAATGGCTATCGCTTTAAAAAACAAGCCACAAAAAAATGAAAGGTTCGGCTATCATTTTGTCCAATCTTTTTCTCCTGATGACCATTTAACCCCTGAACAAGCTCATGAAATTGGTTTAAAAACCATGAAAGAATATCTCGGAAGTTCTGCGGAATTTATTATTGCCACTCATACTGATAAAGACCACCTCCATAATCATATTGTGCTTAATGCAACCAACCCCTTGACCTTAAACAAATTTCAACAAAATAAAAATGATTTGGATCGATTGAAAGAAATTTCTGATAAGATTTCTAAAGAATATGGCTGTAAAATTATTGTCCGTCCTGAACAAAAGTTAGGGAATTCTCACAAAAATTATTTGGTCTATCTTGCTCAAAATTCTTACCGAAAAGAAATAAAAAGCAAAATCAAATTTTTACTTTCTCATGCAAACAGCTGGAACGATTGAAAGAAAATGAAGTGCTTTATACAGAATCAGAAGTCAAAGAACTATGGGAAGAGAATCAAACCATTCAAGACAAGGAGCAGGAAACCGAAATTGAAATGCTTATAGAAGATTGGTAAGTCGAAAAAGAAACAGCCGATTATTTATATGTAAATATCAATATTGGTTTAGAAAGAGCGCAACGAAAATCTGCTATCAAAATTCCAGTTTTATTTTGTCGATAGTAAGAATCCAGAGAACAATAAAATCATGCTTGGGAAAACCGTTGCGAAAAACCTACAAAATCAAAGCGGAAGCGTACCACTTTATTCTAACAATGACAAAATCAAGTTAAAACAACTGTTTAACGAATTTGATTTTCTTATTTCTTTTGAAGCTATCGGAAAAGAATTAGAACAAACCTATTACCAAACAGAAAGCATTTTAGAAAACCTAGATAAGAAAATTCTTGAGTATGTCGAAGAAAATAAAGCCTATGCACGACCAAACACAAGAATATTAAAAACAATTGAAAACCTACAAAAGGAACGAATAGACTTACACAAGACCTTAAAACAAGTCGAAAAAGAAATGCTTTACTATGAAAAGTCCATGGACCGTTATGAAGATTACCAGCAAGAACACTCCAAAAATAAAAGTCAACATTCTCCACGTTTATAAGCCAATATAAAGCCTTATAAGCAGCGTTAAACTATTAAGTGGTAAATTATACTAGCAACGTTCTAATGTTGCTTAAAATACAAAATATGAGCTTCTAGGGCTATTGTAGAATCCTTTAGCACTTTAAAAACGAACTTTCGCTTTGACAAGCGAACTGCTTCTGTCGTCAAGCAGACCAAAGAAGCCCAACTAAAAGGCTTGCCAACACAAACCGTTGACAAGCCTTTTAGTTAGGTTACTTAGAAAGATAGGTGTTTGTTTGATGTTTTGTACTCAATGACACGTAAAGTTGCTTAGAAAGCAGAATAGGAGCTTGTAGGATTGTTCTATGTTGCCATGTTGAGCGGTTTTGATTTTGACCTTTTCTTTTGACCTTGATTTTAAGATTTTTAAACGGAGTGAAAAAAGGCGAAGCCTATATATATTTATCTTATATATTTTAATCTTTTGTTCTTTTGCGTGCCAAAAAAGTCAGCAATAGTAAGGCTATACAGATTTTTATAGCAAGAAAAAACTGTGTATATAGCAAGAAAAAACTGTGTATATAGCAAGAAAAAAATAGATAATCTTGCTATATTGTGATATAATAAAAGCATAGAGAAAATTCACGACGAAATGACTTCTCTATGCCTACTTAAAATCACTCACAAAGGAGTAACTTTCTATGTATACTATACCAGAAAAACAAGAAAATCAAAAGCAGGTGCTGACCTTGAATGAACTGTCAAAAAGAAAAGTGGTAGAGCATAACAGCTTGATTACGTCTATTGCTAAAATGGATAAAACCCCACTGAAAATGTTTGAGTTAGCGGTGTCTTGTATCAATACCGAAGAGCCACCAAAAGACAATATTGTTTATCTCTCAAAGAGAGACCTGTTCGCTTTCTTTAAAGTATCCGATAATGACAAGCATAGTCGCTTTAAAGAAGCGATTGAGAAAATGCAAAAACAAGCCTTTTTTCAAATCAAAGAAGAAGCAGGCAAGGGGTTTAAATTTAAAAGCATTGTTCCTATACCTTACGTGGAATGGACAGATTATTATGATGAAGTAAAAATTGAATTTCATCGTGAAATTATGCCTTACTTAATCAATCTTAAAAAGAATTTTACACAACACGCTTTGTCAGATATAGCCGAACTCAATAGCAAGTACAGCATTATCTTATATCGTTGGTTATCCATGAATTACAGCCAATACGAGCATTACAGCACTAAAGGCGGACGGCGAGCCGAACAAGTAGAAAGCTACCGAAATCCGTCTATTTCAATTAAAGAATTGCGTATCATGACTGATACCGTAAATGATTATGAACGTTTTCAGAGTTTAGAAACATGGATATTAAAAAAACCAATTGAAGAAATTAACGCTCACACGCATTTTAACGTGACTTATGACAAGATTAAAGCAGGGCGGAGCATTGATAGCATAGTCTTTCATATTGAGAAGAAACGAACCGCAGATGATAACAGCTACAAGTTGGACGACCAAGCCTATATTGAGGACAAAAAACAAAAAGAAGAGACCGAAAAAGACCTTGTGTTTGAAGCTATGAAGAGTAAATATACTCAAATTTTATTAGAAAACATGCTGTTAAGCCCTTATGAAATGACGGACACCGCACTTATGGCAGGCTTACAAGCCCATGTTTACCCTCTTTATGACGAACTGAAAGACTTACGAGGATTGAATGGAGTCAAAGAACACTTGTCTTATGTTGCCAGCAAACAAGAAGACTATTCAAAACGTAATATAGCGAAGTATCTCAAAAAAGCAATTGAGCAGTACTTACCAACAGTTAAAAGGCAGGATTTATCATGAGTGAAGAATTAAAAACAATAAAAGAGCTGGCGGACGAATTAGGTATTAGTAAAAAGTATTTACAAAACAAAATTAGTTATGAAAAAAAGAAACAAAATTTATCTATCGGAAATTGGAAAAAAATATCCGGAAAAAATACAATAGTATTATCTGACAAAGAACAAACATTAATAAAAAGTTGGTTAAACAGTCTAGAAGATAAGCAAGAAGATAAAGCAGATAGTCTAGAAGATAAGCAAGAAGACAAAGCAGATAGTCTAGAAGATAAGCAAGAAGACAAAGCAGATAGTCTAGAAGATAAGCAAGAAGACAAAGCAGATAGTCTAGAAGATAAGCAAGAAGACAAAGCAGATAGTCTAGAAGATAAGCAAGAAGACAAAGAAAAATCCTATCTTAAAGAAAGAATTTCTGTTTTAGAGAAATTCTTAGATAAAGAACAAACATCAAATTCGGAATTAAAAAAAATTATTCAACAAACACAAAATCTTTTAGATCAACAACAACGTCTAGCCTTACAGGATAAAAAATTACTAGAAGAGTATAAATCAGAAATCAATGATTTGAAAGCTCTTAAAATGCCTCAGGAGGATATGAAAGATGGCTCGTCGATAAGGGGTGAGGCGCAGGAAGAAATTGAACGACTGAAAGCTCAATTGAAGTTATCAGAAGAAGAACGAAACAAGGCAAAAGAAAAAGAGCCGGTAAAAACAGAATCTAAAAAATGGTGGCAACGATGGAAATGAGGGCGATCAAATGAGTCATTCGGAACAAATGATTGAAAACCAGTTCATACAGATCTTAAGTGAGAAAGAAAATCAGTGGACTTATCGTCCGGACTTGAAGTCGGAAGAAGCACTTTGGCAAAACTTTAGAAGCCATTTGAACCGAATAAATTTAGCAGTATTGGAAGAACAACTATTAACGGACAAAGAATTTAAGCAAGTCAAAGTCGAGTTTTCACGTTTGACCGGAACACCTTTTTTAGCTTCTCAATGGCTTAGAGGAGAAAACGGGGTGGCTCAAGTTTTATTAGAGCGAGAAGATGGGAAAAAAGTTTCATCAAGCTATTTTTCAATACCTCGATCTATTGAAGAACAAGAAAAAATAGGAAACTTATTCAAACAGCTTGATAACACTATCACTCTTCATCAACGTAAGTTAGATTTGTTGAAAGAACAGAAAAAAGGCTTTTTACAAAAGATGTTTGTTTAGGGTCTATAATTATAAATTAGATAATACATTAGAAGCTGGAGATGAGATTGTCTAGATAATGTGCGAGATAAAATTTTTAGCAGGTTATCATACATAAGACAAAATGTTTTTAAAACTGATAACGTATTTATTCCACAACAATTACGCATTTATTTTTGAGAAAAATATAAAGCAGGAGGATTACAATGCTGAAAACTTATTCTTTAACAAAAAATACATTATTAGTTTCGTCAGAATCAAATATCAAAAATTCGTCTGTTGTTTATGTTTATGGTGACGAACGAGAATATATCGAATCTTTTGAACATAGATCTGACTTTAACATAGACAATATACTAACGTTTGATGATCGAGTTGCATATGACACGATGATAGATCAGAACGATGAAAAAAGTTTGCTCGTAAGTTATTTGTTTCCCGAGATACATGAAGGTGGGCATCTAGATAATCTGACGACATCTGTTGTTTTCTTGGTATTTAAAAATAAGTTGATAATTTTTACAAAACAAAAATTAAAATTCATTCCCGAACTCTTATCCAATATGGTTTTACATGATGTCGATAATTTCATGCAGGAAGTACTTTTAAAGATCATGCAAAAAGATTTCCATGTGATGCTTGACGACCTTCGTGGAGTCAAGGAAAAAATTGATGATTTAGACTCAGAAATATCAACGTCCGGTTCACTCAGACCAACGTTTGGTGATTTATTGACTCTTCAAAAATACATGATAGCTTTGTCAACAACCTATGGCGCTAATCACAAAGCGCTGGATTTCATTAAAAAAAATTTTACAACTATTAATGATATTGATTTTACCACCCAAAAAATAATTGATGAGATATACAATACAAGCGACACAATGGATAGAATTATTTTAGGTTACAGTCAATATTTGGATTATTTGGAAAATATGATAAACAATATGATTTCGTATCAGCTAAACATGATTATGAAAACTCTAACAGAGATATCAATTGTTTTGACTATTCCAGCAATCATTTTTGGTTTTTGGGGAGTCAATGTCGATGGTCCGTTTGAAAAATCTTCTTATGGTGTTTTTGCTGTGCTGATTATCTCTGTTATACTAAGCTTAATTTGCTGGTTTTTGCTGCGACGCAAAACATATTTGTAAAGTATTTGTGATACCCCAATATGATTTAAAGCAGAATTTCTTTGTTGACTTATTAAAAGGCTGGTTCCTTTCAATAATTTAATAGCTTAAGCGGCTTCCTTCACAGTATGAGAGTTAGAATATTCAAAGATAGCCATATATCCTCTGACAATTGATATGTTGATTAAATGGTCACATGATAAGGGTATAAACGAAAAGTTGTTTGGGATGCCAGACTAGGGACTATACTAGAAAACATCAGTACATTCCTTAGCTCAGGGTCTATAATTAGATAATCGCCCCTGTGAAAACCTATTAAAATAGTCCCCGTTATCTACTAGGTAGATAATGGGGGCTGTTTTTTTGTTTAAATGGTATAATGGATCATATATAGCAGGACTATTATTTCAAATCAAGCAAGGATTTAACCCAAAGAAAAAACGAAACCTACCTAACAAACTTTATTTAGCAGATTTAGAAGTTACAGCAAAAGACGTGTATATTAAAAAGGATTTTGCTAATAAAACGGCTGAAACCCTTGATATGAGCGGTACCGACAAAATGACACCCCGACAAGGTTTCCGTTATATTCTTTATAAAAGTGTTTAGCAGTTGGGAATCGTTGACAATTTAAAAATTTGTCTGCAGCTTCTTTTCTTTTAGTCTAAAATAGAGGTTAATAACTAACAGGGGAATTACTAAATGATCAAACCCGAAAAGACAATCAATGGAACCAAATGGATTGAAACGATTCAAATCAATGCCGAAGAACGGGCAACCCTCGAAGATCAGTATGGCATCGATGAAGATATTATTGAGTACGTCACTGATAATGATGAAAGTACTAATTATGTTTATGATATCAATGAGGACTACCAATTATTCATCTTTCTGGCGCCGTATGCCCTCGACAAAGATGCGCTGAGATACATTACCCAGCCATTTGGCATGTTGCTCCATAAGGGCGTTTTATTCACGTTTAATCAAAGCGGCATACCTGAAGTCAACACGGCACTTTACTCGGCATTGGATAATCCCGAGGTTAAGAGCGTCGATGCATTTATTCTGGAAACACTGTTTACAGTTGTTGTCAGCTTTATCCCAATTTCTCGGGCCATTACCAAGAAACGCAACTATTTGGATAAAATGTTGAACCGGAAGACGAAGAACAGTGACTTGGTTTCACTTTCATATCTTCAACAGACGTTGACCTTTTTGTCCAGCGCGGTTCAAACCAATCTCAGTGAACTCGCTCGTTTGCCAAAGACCCATTTTGGTGTCGGTGCTGACCAAGATAAAATTGATTTATTCGAAGACGTGCAAATTGAAGGAGAACAGGTCCAACGGATGTTTGAGATTGAAACCCAAGTCGTTGACCGAATCGATCATACCCTCAACAGCCTTGCTAATAACAACCTGAACGATACAATGAAATTTTTGACAATTTGGTCACTGACCATGGCTGTGCCAACGATCATTAGCGGATTCTATGGGATGAACGTGAAACTCCCGTTAGCCGGGATGCAATATGCTTGGATGCTGACTTTGGGGATTTCTGTCGCCTTGATTGTGGCGATGCTGATTATGCTGAAGGTCTGGCGGAAGATGTGATGGGTGAGTGACTTGCTGCTGGGTGGGGGACTTTTTTGGAATGTGTATAGTTGAGCAGTTATGCTATTTTGAGCAGGAGGTTAATCAAGAAGGTCTTGTTTTGGGAGGAAATTATGAGAAAAATCACTTTGTCGAATGGAAAAACTGTTGAGGTTGAATGTTTAAGTTGTGCATTAACAAGTGGAAAAATAGAACCGGATGGTGGTGTAATAGTTGAAACTGAATATTTTCATGCTCACCAAGACGTTGCATATCCCATTGAAGGCTTAGTTATTTTGGCATCAAAACGCCATATCAAGTGTTTTGATGAATTAAATGAAGAAGAAAAGGTCGATTATATCAATTTATTATCTAAGATTAGAAAAGCTCAAAGGGAAGTATTAGGAATAGAACATGTTTATTACTTTTACAATGAAGATACTACCCACCATTTTCATACTTGGATGGTTCCTCGGTATGAATGGATGTACGATTTTGGACGTTCGGTGGAATCCGTTAGACCCGTTCTACTCTATGCAAGAAACAAATTGAATAATGATGAGAATATAAAAAGAGTAATTCATGGAATAAAGGCATTAAAAAAAGAACTAAACACCTAATCCTTCCTTGTTCATCTAAAGGGCACTTATATTCAGGAAGGTAAGGTTGCTACGGCGACCTTTTTCTTATAAGCTAACGTACCAATTGAATTTAAAATATTTTATTTGGTTAAAATCACTAGTGTTGCATTAATTTAAATTCACTATTAAAAATACTCAAAATGTTCAATATTATTATTTTGTGCAAAGAAAAAGTCCTTTATAATGGATTAGTCAGGTGGTAACCCGTCCAAATCCACTAAAAAAGGACCATCACATGGACAAGATTACACGAAAAAATTCATTTGTACAATGGTTTTCACCTATAAATCTTCAATTATTTGAAGAAAACGTGAAAACGATGAAATTAGATTACTATACGAAAAAATTAACGACAGAGTCATTTCTAAAATTACTACTTTTTGCGCAGCTACAAGAAATTGAAAGTCTGCATGCGCTGGGTGATTGTCTTTTCGTTGACCAGCTTCAAAAAGGGATAGACCTTGATTCTATTAGTATTTCGGTTCTGTTGCGAAGTTTTAAAATAAAATACAACCTCTCTGAATTTCAATTATCTTAGGCTGATATTCCCATTAAGATTTTGATTTCAGTAGAGACCGAAAAGCCGAAGAGTGTTCCATTTCTTCGGTTCTTTTTGTATATTCCTCGAATGGTCTCCATGCCCTTTATCGTGGTTGAGGCAGTACGTAGACTTCGATAAAATTTATTGCGTCGCTTAATTGGTCGATGGTCTTGCTCTATTAGATTGTTAAGGTATTTCACGGTTCGATGCTCTGTCTTAGTATATAATCCATTACTCTGTAATTTTCTAAAGGCAGAGCCAATAGACGGCGCTTTATCCGTGACAATTACTCTAGGTTCACCAAACTGCTTATGTAGTCGTTTCAAGAATGCATAAGCAGCTTGAGTATCCCGTTTCTTTCGTAACCAGATGTCTAAAGTCAATCCATCCGCATCAATTGCTCTGTACAGATAATGCCATTTGCCTTTGATATAGGTTTCGTCCATTTTCCACGAATAGAAGGACTGTCTATTTTTTTTTCCAGAGATGATAGAGGATTTTACTGTATTCTTGTACCCAGCGATAAATAGTGGTATGACAAACGTCAACCCCACGATCATAAAGGAGTTCTTGGACTTCACGATAGCTCAGATTGTAACGTAGATAATAGCCCACAGAAACAATAATGACGTCTTTTTGGAATTGTTTGCCTTTAAAATGATTCATCCATATGTCCTCGCTGTCTTTCTATCCCATTTTACACTAAAATAGACTTATCGGAAAACTTTGCAACAGAACCAAAAAGAGGGACGATTTCGGAAGAAGAAAATCGTCTCTTTTTTTTTCTTCTTTTTGTATGACAAAAAGAAAGATCTTTTGCCCATTTTATTTTTATAAAATGGGTAGGTGGCGTTTGCGTAAAGCAAATCGACACGGTTCTGTTGTCCTCGCATTCTTTTTTATTACATTTTACAATAAATCAGGTGTTATGGGGAACTTTGCAACAGAACCTGTAAAAATTATCCTAATTATTTCTAATTGATTCTAAAAGCGCTTTACTCAGCGATACATAAAAATTGTGATACAATTGAGTTGTAGTTTTAAAGGATATTATGGTCACTAAGTTACACATATAAATTTTTATGGAGGTGTTGTAGTATGGCAAATTTTTACGGAAATGATCCTTTTTTCAACAATGATAGGGATGATGTTTTCAATCAATTATTTCGGCGCATGGATAATCAAAATTCCGAGCGTGCACGGTATTTAGTTAATGGACAATCGTTGACACCGGATGAGTTTGCTCAATACCGAGCAACTGGTAAGCTACCCCAAAATAATAAAACAATAGAAGTATCTAAAGATGGTAAACAGGCTGTTAAAAAAGGAGGGATTTTAGAAAAGTTAGGGACCAATTTGACGGAACAGGCTCGTGATGGATTACTAGATCCAGTGATTGGACGTGAGAAAGAGATTCAAGAAACTGCAGAAATTTTGAGTCGTAGAACGAAAAATAATGCAATCTTAGTTGGTGATGCCGGTGTAGGTAAAACTGCAGTCGTCGAAGGTCTGGCACAAGCAATTGTGGCTGGTAAAGTTCCAGAAACGATTCAAGATAAAGAAATCTATTCGATTGATTTATCGTCTTTGGAAGCGGGAACTCAATATCGCGGTTCTTTTGAAGAAAATATTAAACAGCTGGTAGAGGAAGTTAAAGCAGCTGGTAATATTATTCTATTCTTCGATGAAATTCATCAGATTCTCGGCACGGGTGCCACTGGTGGTGAAGATGGTGGCAAAGGATTGGCTGATATCATTAAACCTGCTTTGTCACGTGGCGAGCTGAGTGTAATCGGGGCTACGACTCAAGATGAATATCGCAATACTATTTTGAAAAATGCGGCTTTGGCACGGCGATTCAATGATGTTGTGATTAATGAACCGACGGCCGCTGACACTTTACGTATATTACAAGGTGTTAAAGAGCTGTACGAAAAACATCATCATGTTGTATTACCAGATGATGTTTTGAAGGCGGCTGTGGATTATTCAATCCAATATATACCACAACGCACTTTGCCAGATAAAGCTATCGATTTGATCGACATGACTGCGGCTCATTTAGCGGCTAAAAATTCACAAACTGATGTTGAGACATTGGATCAACGCCTTAAAAAATTAGAGGCAGCTAAGGAGGCCGCCATTAAAGCGGAGGACTTTACAAAAGCCGCTGATATCAAGAAGTCGATCGAGGAAACCAAGCAAAAAATTAAAGAAACGGATAAAAAAGAAAAAATCACTGCCACGATTGATGATGTGGCACAATCGGTTGAACGTTTAACTGGTATACCAGTTTCTGATATGGGCGCTAATGATATTGAGCGCTTGAAAAATCTTGAAAAGCGTCTGAAAAGTAAGGTAATCGGTCAAGATGAAGCGGTTGAAATGGTAGCAAAAGCAATTCGGCGTAACCGTGCGGGCTTTTCAGAGGGCGATCAGCCGATTGGAAGTTTTCTGTTTGTGGGCCCAACTGGCGTAGGAAAGACTGAATTAGCTAAGCAATTAGCCTTAGATATGTTTGGAAATGAAAATGCGATTATTCGGCTAGATATGAGTGAATATGCTGATCGTACAGCTGTGTCGAAATTAATTGGTACCTCGGCTGGATACGTAGGCTATGAAGATAATGCTAATACTCTAACTGAACGGGTTCGGCGTAATCCATATTCCATTGTATTATTAGATGAAATTGAAAAGGCTGATCCACAAGTATTAACGTTACTGTTACAAGTGATGGATGATGGGCGCTTAACGGATGGACAAGGCAATGTCATTAATTTCAAAAATACGATTATTATTGCTACTTCTAATGCTGGCTTTGGTAATGAAGCATTAAGTGGTGACAAGCAACGAGATCAGTCATTAATGGATAAGTTAGCACCATTTTTCCGCCCAGAATTTCTGAACCGTTTTAATGGAATCGTGGAATTTTCACATCTGACTAAGCAAGACTTAAGTCAAATTGTCGATTTGATGTTGGCGGATGTACAAAAAACTTTAGCCAAAAAATCCATCAAACTTGAGGTAACTAAAGCGGCCAAAGATTGGCTGATGGAACAAGGCTATGATGAAGCAATGGGTGCGCGGCCATTACGGCGAGTAATTGAACAACAAATTCGTGATAAGGTAACGGATTTCTACCTTGACCACTTAGATGTCAAAAACTTGAAGGCTGATTTAGTGGATGCTGAGATTGTGATATCGGCAGCTTAGCTTAAATCAGTGTTCATAAATAACTTTAGGTTCTGTTGCAAAGTTTTAAATAAAGAATAAAATCCCTTACGGTATCTATGATT
>OAXJ01001977.1_pt1 | contig 11575 bp, 13 predicted proteins | sample 1517241 | NCBI WGS metagenome assembly OAXJ01 (sample SAMEA2580293, study PRJEB22360) | human gut metagenome | biome: human gut; feature: human-associated habitat; material: faeces | place: Denmark | collected 2008/2010 | reverse complement strand
ACGCTTCATGCATGCATTTGACTCACTGGTCTTTAATGCCTTCTCCATGACTTTCCCGATAAAATCTCCACAGAGCAAAGTTCCCTCTGCCCTCGCCTCCATCATCTTTTTGCCTTCCGTACCGACAAGTCCGCTCTCGGATTTTAATTTTTCATCATAACGCGCATCCGCATCTTTCATCGCCTGATACATCGCGCGCATCTGCTCAAATGATACTTCCTCCGTGATCCCCTGCTCCCTGCAGTCGTCCTCCTGCACGATCTTCCAGAACGGTTTCCCGGATTTTTCTTCTAATTCGCATAATTCCTGTAATGATCCATACATGAAATGTTCCTACTTTCTTATGATAAATTCTACTCTTCCACAAGACTGCAATATGTCACTTTTAATATGCCCTCTAACCGCTCCAGCCATGCAAGCGATTCTTTTGGCACTTCCTGATCGCACTCTATGACCATGACGGCGCTGCCACCCCTGCTTTTCCGGTAAAGCTGCATTGTTGCAATGTTGACACCCTTGTGTGCGAGCATGGAAGTCACTTCGGTGACATGTCCCGGCTGGTCGATGTTGTGCACGATCAGTGTCGGATAATCGCCGCTGAAATTGGCAGTGATCCCGTCAAGCTCACAGATCTGTATCCGCCCACCTCCAATCGAAGCCGCAACCACTTCGAGTGTACGCCCGGAAACACCTGTCAGATTCATTTTCACTGAATTGGGATGCACATCACCAAGATCAATCCCCTCTAAGGAAAAATCCATTCCTCTTTCGCCTGCAATCCGAAAACTGTCCGGGATTGCCGGATCATCCACCTGCATGCCCAAAAGTCCGGCGATCAGCGCCTTATCCGTGCCATGTCCCTTTCCCGTTGCAAGGAAGGAACCGTGAAAATATATTTTTGCCTCTTTTACTTCTTCCGCAAGCAGCTTACGGCTGACTCTCCCGATCTTGACGGCTCCTGCCGTATGGGAGCTGGATGGACCGACCATCACAGGTCCGATGATGTCTAACAGGTTCATATCATATCTCCGTTTCTCTCATAAGTATTTACTTATGTTTTCTATAATTTTATCCTATTTGAAGTTATATCAAATCCATGATACATTTTAATTGCTATATACACACACACATTTATAGCATAGAAAAGGACAGCGTTTCCACCTCAGGAAACCTGTTCTTTTTATTTTACAGCAACAGCGTGTTCGTATCAGTCTGCCCGTGAAACATACCATCGGTTGTTTTCATCGCTCTAATCTCATCATGCCCATACCAGCGCACAATATCCATAAAATCACGGAGTGGATCATTCCATACCTTATGTGGATGATATACCAGATTTAAATTTCTTTCAAGACAAAGATCTTCCACTTTTATTTCCGCCAGACGGCCTTCTTTTAAATATTCCTCAATCAGACAATATGGCAGCACAGAAATACCAAAACCATCTTCCACCGCCTGCACAAGTACTTTCGTGCTCCGGCTCTCCCAGAGCGGATCGATCACGCAGTCTTTTGTCCTTAAAATGGCTTCAAAACGGTCACGTACCCCGGCTCCCTTTTCCCGCAGAAGAAAATTTTCTTTTTTCAGATCCTCAAATCTGACATGCTCCTTCCCCGCCAGTGGATGATCCGGTGCCGCAACGATCAGTGTCCGATCCTTTGCAAACGGCTCCTGGATATAGTCGGTCTCGCCGGGCAGATCTTCCATCAATCCCAGATCGATCTGATGCGTTTTTAAAAGTTCCATCAGCCGCACTGACCCGCTAACCGTTACTTTCACTTGGATATCTGGATACTTTTTTTCAAATGCACGGATAAATCCACGCAGCATTTTCACGCCGACAGAAAGGTTTGCACCGATACGGATTGTCCGCACCCCTTCCGTTTCTTTTAAATGCTGTTCCAAATCCTGATACAATCCAAGGATATGGCATGCATACTGATATAGAAGCCTGCCGCTCTCCGTCGGCACCACTTTACGGTTATAGCGCTCTAAAAAACAGACACCGCTCTCCTGCTCTAATTCCTTGATGGTCTGACTCACCGCAGGCTGTGTCATATATAGTTTTTCGGCCGTCTTTGTCATGCTTCCCTCTTCACACACTGTACGGAAAATAGTCAGCTGTCTGTTATTCATAGGCATTGTCCTTTAACAATAAAATGTCCTTTGCATGCACTGCCAGAGCCGGCGGGATCGGTCCTGGCGAATCTTCCTGTTCTGTTTTTGCTATTTTCCACTGAAGCCACCCGCTCTCTTTCGATGGACGAAATGAAATATTCCACTCAAACGGATCCTCAATGATACGGGATTCCTCAATTTTAAAAATATTTTCCTCCTGTACAGGGTTCCTATACTTTTTAAGGCCCGTTCCCTCCTGTATCACACTCACACGAGATTCATTTGCTGCACTCTCTTTGCCAGGTATCTGCTCTGCATTCACCGGATAAAACGAATGTGCCCGGATACCAACCGCCTTTGTTTCCTCCGGAATCTCCGAAACGCAAAGGGTTATCCCCCAGCCAAGCGCTTTTATATGGTTGTTATCCACAATTTCTGCTACAGAAATGTTCTTACATCCGGATAACACTGCCGCCGTCTTTGTTTTCGGGTTATGGAAAAATTCTTTTGTTTTCTCTATGACCTCCATTTTTCCATGGTCGATGCAGCTTACCATGCTGCACAGACGATAAACCTCATCCCGGTTGTGTGAAACAAAAAGTACCGGTTTTTGCACCTCCGCTAACATATCTCGCATTTCCTGCTCCAGCTCCCATTTCAGGTAACTGTCAAGCGCAGAAAATGGCTCATCCAAAAGCAGGATATCTGGCTCAGAAGCAATCATCCGCGCCATTGCCACACGCTGTTTCTGCCCGCCGGAAAGTTGTGCGGGGTAATGTTTTTCCAGCCCCTCTAAACGGAAACGGTTGATATAAGATCTTACTTTTTCTTCCTCCGGATGTTTTCCCATGCCGGCTTTGATATTCTGTTCGACCGTCGGAAACAGGGCATAGTCCTGAAACATATAACCGACACGCCGTTTCTGCGGGGTGAGATTGATCTTTTTTGCAGAGTCGTATAAAACTCTGCCATTTAATTCGATCCGCCCCTCGTCCGGCGTCTCAATTCCGGCTATACATTTTAGTGTCATGCTCTTTCCACATCCGGATGCCCCAAGAATCGCAAATACGCCACGCTCGGTCTCGAACGCGACGTCTAAATTAAAGTCCCCCAGCCTCTTTTTTATATTTACTTTCAGACTCATCACAGTCCTCCTGCCTCACCATCTGTCGCATATTTTATATGCTGCTTTCCTTTTTCCTCCTGACTGCCCTACCATCTGCTCACATGTTTCATATTTTTTGCCGTAATGATATTTAATAAAAATATGACCACAAATGCAATCACTAATATCACAATCACCCAGAATCCCGCTGTCGCATAGTCGCCGTCCTGGATGACCATTGCAATTTTCTGTGAGATCGTACTCGTTTTTTTCGGAATATTTCCCGCAAGCATTGAGGTTGCGCCATACTCACCGAGAGCCCTTGCAAACGTTAAAACGGTTCCGGATGCAATACCCGGTCCCGCTGCCGGAACGACCACTTTCCAGAAAATTTTAATTTCAGGCATCCCAAGTGTCCGTGCCGCATAGATCAGATTTACATCGATCTGCTCAAACGCTGCCCTGGCATTCCGGTACATGAGTGGAAATGCGATTACCGTCGCCGCGAGGATACAGCCAAGCCATGTCTGTACCACCTTAAAATCAAATCTATCGTAAAGATATGCTCCAAACGGTCTCCTGAGGCTGAACAGCAACAGCAGGAAAAACCCGGCTACCGTCGGTGGCAGCACCATCGGCAGTGTCAGAATTCCATCTGCAACCGCCTTAACACGCGGTCCTGCTTTCACAACTTTTCGCGCTGCATAGATTCCTAAAAAAAACGAAATAATGGTTGCTACAATTCCGGTCTTTAACGAGATCAAAAGTGGACTCCAGTCAAGTCCGCTTAAATATGCTGCCAACTGACTCATAACTGCCTCCTGTTTTCATTTTAAATTTTCAGACAGCCATTTATCATCCATCTTTTATCCTGATCATTTTTGCAGCATAAAATCTACTGTCTCAATCACTGTCTTTATTGGTTTGAAAATAAACGGCTGTTTAAAAAATTTAATCTTTATTCAACATCTGTATCAAAATAGTATTTCTGGAAGATCGTTTTTGCGTCGTCCGAAGTCAGGAAATTGATAAAATCCTCCGCAGCACTCTGCTCTAACTCATCTGCTTCTTTATTGATGATCTGTGCTACCGGATAAATAACATTTCCTGTCAGCTCATAAGGAACCACCTCTAAAATTTGAAGACGATCCTCAAAACCGTAAGTATCTGAATAATATACGGTTCCGACTTCATCCGACCCCTCTGCAACCGCAGCCGTTACCGCACCTACATTGGCACACTCGTTAATTTCCACACCGCCAAGTGCTTCCTGGATTTCCGATGTCGTGATCTGTGAAACATCGTCCACTTTGTCCAGCATTCCTGCATTTACCATTGCCTGTCTGGTATATTTTCCAACCGGAGCAGAACCGTCCGCAAGCGCAATGCTCTTTGCTTTTCCAATATCAGAAAGTCCGGTTACCTCCGTTCCACTGCCTTTCCATGTGACCACGCAGACCTGATTGTTTACAACGTTGTGTCTGGTTCCGTCAACAGCCAGTCCGTCCTCATCCTGAAGCTGATCCATCTGTTTCTGTGCTGCGGAAAAGAATACATCACAGGCTGCTCCCTCCTCGATCTGTGTCATCAGGGTACCTGAACTGTCATAACTTCCCACGATAGATACATTCGGCTGCGTTTTGTTATACTCTGCGATCAGCTCTTCCATAACCGTGTTTAAACTTTTCGCTGCAAATACCGTTACCGTGGTCGCCTCAAAAGGCTCTGCTGCAGTTGTTTCTGCTGCTTCTGAAGTTTCCTCTGCCGCCTCCGTTGCTGACATATTTGCGCCTGATGATTCGTCAGCATTTACTTCTGCGCCCTCTGTCTCAGAAGATTTTTCTGCATCTGCGGAAGCCACCGTATTAGTCTCACCTGCTGACGCCTGATCCTTGTTTCCGCATCCGGCAAACATGGTCATTGCCATCGCTGCAGAAAGTAATACACACACACATTTCTTCTTCATTTGTTTTTACTCTTTTCTTTTCATTTATATTTTAAGTGCTATTAATATCATGTCTTTTTATAGATTTTAAATTTATTTTTAATTTTTTCATCTCTTTTTAGACCGCACCTCAATAAGCTGTGCTGCAATACTGATCGCGATCTCCGCCGGAGTTTCACTTCCGATTTCAATTCCAATCGGTGCTGTCACACGCACAAGCTGTTCCTCGGTAAATCCTTCTGCCAGTAATTTATCGGTGACAAATTTTGTCTTTTTCCTGCTTCCTACAACACCAATGTACCCAGCAGGAGTCTTCAGTCCAAAGCGTTCTGCATCTGTATCACAGAGATGTCCTCTTGTAACGACCACAATGTAGTCCTCCGGGTGAATCGTAAAGGTTTCTTCCAGTTTTCCAAAATCAATCAACCGTATCTCTTCCGCTCCCGGAAACAGTTCCGGCTTCGTAAATTCTTCCCTGTCATCTGAAACAATGCATCTGAAACCAAGATGTGACAACACCGGAACAAGTTCCTGCGCTAAATGCCCGCCCCCAAAAATGTATACTTTTCCATCATAAGAAAACTGTTCTGCATAGAAACGTGCTCCATCTATTTCTGTCACAGACTGATGCGCAAAAGTCTGAAACTCTGGCAGTATTTTTATTTTCCCTTCCTCTAACGGCATCAGGATCCAGAATGCTTCTCTTTTTTCTTCTGCCTCTTCCATCTGTCTGATCCATACGGCATCTTCCCGGGCATCCACAAAATAAAACAGCACTGTCGCATTTCCGCCGCATGCCATTCCAAGTTCTGCAGATTTTTCCTGACCAAGATTATACTCATGCAGATAATTTTTCTTTTCCGTAAGAAGTTTTTGTCCCATCAGCGTTGCCTGGTATTCCAGATTACCACCGCCGATCGTTCCGGTCACTCTGCCATCCTCTCCGACTACCATATAGGCACCTGCTTTTCGCGGGATTGAACCGCGTCCCGCTACCACAGTGACAAGCATACTGTTTTTATTTTCGCTGATCCTTTTCTTAAGAGCTTCCACAATTTCTTTCATAGGGCATTCTCCTTATATTGTATTTCTATCACATCACGATTCCTGCAACAGCAGTTCATCCCCAACATGAATCGTGCCGCCTTCTAACACAACTGCAAAAACACCTTCATGTGGCATGATACATTCTCCCATTCTCTGATAAATCTGGCAATGGGAGTGACATTCTTTTCCGATCTGTGTCATCTCAAGCAGCACCTTTCCGCAGCGAAATCTCGTACCGACCGGAAGATTCTTAAAATCATATCCCTCCACGATCAGATTTTCTCCAAATGCTCCGAACGCAACGTCTGCACCTTTTGCACGAAATTCTTCTATTTTTTCAAAGGAAAGCAGACTGACCTGTCTGTGCCATTTTCCTGCATGTGCATCGCCCTGGATGCCCCAGTCTTTGACAAACCCGGCTTCTTCCACCTCATGCTTTTCTGTTCCTCTTTCTTTGCTGATACAAATTCCTTTTATGATTCCCATGTATGATTGCTCCATTTTCTGATGTTTTTCATCCGTTTCATTGCAGGTATTTTCAATCCTTTATAAATACTTTGGAATTTTTGTTTCTCATATCAGTGATTGGGCGATTTCTCTATATTACTACATATTTCTACCCATTTTTGCTTACATATTCTGCTCATTTACGGTCGATTGGGCGAATGCAGTTCGTTCATGTATTTTTCGCCCATTTCAGCCATTTTCCACTCATTTCATTGCGTATTTTGGGTGTTTTTCATTTAATTATAATTAATTTCACCCATTCTCGTCAGAATTACATTTCTACCTGCATTTTCATTGTAAATCAATTCACTCCGTTGCATTATCCACCAATACGCACCATTGCATTGTGCTCTGTCATTTCAGAGACCTGTTCAAAACAATGCTCCGCCGGTTTTTCAAAAATTGCCTCTTTCATCACTTCCTGCAATGTCTGTTTTCTCCCCGGATCCCGGAGAACGGCTCTTAAATCAACGCCTTTTTCATAACAGAGGCATAGTTTTAAATATCCTTCCGAAGTGAGCCGGATGCGGTTGCAGGATCTGCAGAATTTATGATGCATGGCACTGATAAAACCGACATCCATACTTAATCCCGGAAAACGGTAGTAAGCTGCAGGACCTGCGCCATGTTTTCCGGATTGCTGCTTCTCTTCCGTGTACGACAAATCCCGGATATCTGCACTATATTTTTCGCCTTCCCTGTTTCTCACAGTTCCGGCTTCTGATACATTCCCATAGCACTCCTCGATCTGCCGAAACAATTCTTCATTAGAGCCTCCAGTATACGCTGCCCCATACCCGATCGGCATCATCTCGATAAAACGCACCGGAATCTGCACTCTATTTGTATAATCAAGAATAGATTTCCAGTCAAGATGCTGATAATGCACGGTATTAATCTTTACCGGAATTTGTGCTTCTTTTGCAGCATTGATTCCTGCCAACACTGCATTTAATTCATCCCGTCCCGTCAGTCTTTGAAATTCTGTTTCATCCAAAGTATCAAGACTGACATTCACACTGTCCAGTCCAGCCTCTTTCAAAGCCTTTGCATACTCTGCAAGCAGAACCCCATTTGTGGTCATTCCAACCGTTTCAATGCCGGAAACATTTTTTATTTATTCCGGTAACCCCACACGGCGGCGCCGCACTACCGGCCCCCCGCCGGTCAGGCGGATATGCCGGATTCCAAGCGCTGCCGCCGCCTCTGTCACCTGAACGATCTCCTCGTAGGTCAGCAGATTTTCCATATCTGTCGTTTCTATATCACCCGGCATACAATACTTACAACGCAGATTACAGCGGTCGGTAATGGAGATTCTCAAGTAGTCGATCTCCCTGCCTGCCTTATCTTTCATAGACTCGTTTACCAGCCCTTTCCAAATCCACAATTCGGGTAAATACAGTGGTCACAGTTTAGGCAGAGTCCCCCTTCTCCAAGCGCTGCAAGCTCTTCTGCTGTCACTTTATCATCAGCCATAATGCGTGGCAGTACCAGATCAAAGATTGTGCGCTTTGCATACATCACGCAGCCCGGCAGACCAAGGATCGGAACATTTCCGTTGTAATAGGAAATCAGAAACATCGCTCCCGGCAGTACCGGTGCACCGTAAGAAATGATCTCTGCCCCCGTGTTTTTGATGGCAAGCGGGGTTTTATCATCCGGATCCACACTCATGCCTCCGGTACAGATCACAAGATCTGCCCCTGCCTCGATCGCCGCAAGACATCCATCCGTAATCTTTTGATTATCATCATCAAAAGTTTCATGAAAAATGACTTCTGTATCATATTCTGCCAGCTTTTCCCGGATGACCGGTGTAAAAGTATCTTCGATCCTTCCATGATAAACCTCATTTCCGGTCGTGATGATCGCAGCTTTTTTCTTATGGAATGGCTTTAATGTAAAAATCGGGGCATCCGCACAAATTGCTTTTACACGTTCCATTTTATCTTTTTTGATAACAAGTGGAATAATTCTGGTTCCTGCAAGCTTGTCCCCCGCCTTCACCGGTGTATTTCCGTGGCGGCTGGCGATCATCATTTCACCGAAGCCGTTCACCTTTTTCAATTTTTCTTTGTCAACTTTTAACAGTCCGTTGCAGTCTGCAATCAGCTCAATTTTTCCCTCCTTAACATCTGACGGATGCATATGGTCGTTTTTACACATCTCATAAAGGATCTGCGCTGCTTCATTTTCATGAAGAATCGTGTCATCTTTTTCCCAGATGTAAATATGATCTTTTCCGACACTCAGAAGTACCGGGATATCTTCCTCCGTGATAATGTGACCCTTGCGGAAAACCGCATCTTTTGTGACACCTTTAATGATCTGGGTAATGTCGTGGCAGAGAACCTGACCGACCGCATCTTCTGTTTTTATCAGTTTCATGAAGCGTATGCCCCTTTCTGTTTTTATGATAAAATATTACTGCCAAATGCGCAGACAACCTCAAGCACACTGCCCGCAATGCAGCGTGCTTTATCCGAAATGGTGAAACAATTTGACAGCTCACTTTTACGCGGATCAATGTCCGCGATCTTAAAGCCTTTTGTAACTGGGTATCCATCACGGATCAGTCCACGGATAATGCCGGGTATCGTGGCGGTCACGGAATATCTGCGATTTTCTTTTTCACCCGCGATATAGGCGATTTCTTCGCCCTGCTCCACGATATCACCGATCTTGTGCACATTATAAAGGAAAAGCACGCTCCCCGCATGAACCACACGCTCTGCCGTATAACCGCCAATATTGCCTGGGATTCCGGTATTTGGAATGGCTGATCCCTCACGGATAATTCGACCAAGGTTATGCCCACGCATGGTCTCGATGACGATATCGACATCTACCCCCGCCGTAAATCCAGGACCTAATCCCACTGTGAGCGGTGCCATAGAACGGTTCGTTCCAAGATTTTTCTTGGCTAAGATCGCATCTACGACCACATCCGGTTTTAATGCCGTAATACTTGCTCCATCCGGATCTACAATCAATGGGACTTTCCCGGTATCGATCACTTTTTTTGCCTCTGCAGTATCTTTGATCAGCACTGCTTCCATGCCCTCTACCGTGGCGCTGCCCTCATAAACTGCCTCACAGACGGCTACCTGACGGCGGATCGCCGCCGGGTGATCTGTCTCTAACACCAGTACCGGAAATCCTGCCGCCCAGAGTCTGTGAATGGTTCCGGTGGCAAGATCACCGCCGCCTCTTACTATGATGAATGGTTTCTGTCTCATGTATTTTCCCTCTTTTAAACACTCCTGTTTTCTCAGGCAATCCCTCAAATCACCAGTTCAACACTCTGATCTGTTTCGATTCCAAATGTATGGATCTGCTCTTTTTTCTGTTCATATTCTGCCGGTTCCATCCGCCACGCAAGACCGCAGTCTGCAGAAAGCTGCCTTGGCACAGGAATCAGACGTCCGTTGATATGATTTTCCCCGCAGTATTTTTCCATTGCCATCGCCGCTGAAGTTGTATGAAACGTAATAATTCTGTAATTTTTCTTTTCTCTCATATATTTATACCGGAATTTTTTCTCGATTTTTCTTGTAATAAAGAGTCGCTTGCGACTCTTTCGCGCTCGAGCGGTGCTGTTTACAGCTAACTTCTGCTCCGCGAAATGCGCATCCCGCCCGGAGGGCTTTTTAATTCATAGGACGTAATTTCCTATGAATTAAAAATATTTTTTACAGCACACCAACATAAATTTCTTTTTCTGCTTTGGGAATGATCTCTCCAACAATGGCTGCCGGATGTCCCGCCTGTTTTAATTCCTCGACAAGCGCTTCCGCCTGCTGGCTTTCCACCGCGATCAGAAGTCCTCCGGAAGTCTGCGGGTCAAACAGCACTTCCTCCATGGCAAACGATACATTTTCAAATGATACAAATTCGCCTACATGATTGCGGTTTTTCTGTCCTGCTGCCGTCAGTAAAAACTCATCCGCGTAATCGAGCGCTTCCTTTATGACCGGGATCTGATCTGCAAAAATACGGCAGGACAATTTTCCATCCATCATTTCATGCAGATGTCCTAAAAATCCAAATCCTGTCACATCCGTGCATGCGTGGATCTCATACGAATGGCAGATATGGGAAGCTGATTTATTTAACATAGTCATGGATGCAACCGCCTGTTCCATCGCCGCGTCCGATGCCTCTTTCACGCGGTTTGCAGTACAGACGATCCCGACACCAAGTTTTTTGGTCAGGATCAGTTTATCCCCCGGTCTTCCCTGATTATTGGGATAAATCTTATCCGGGTGCACGGTTCCCATAACAGAAAGTCCGTATTTCACATCCGCATCAGCGATCGAATGACCACCCGCAAGCGTTCCACCAGCTTCAATGACTTTCTCGGATCCCCCGCGCATGATCTCCCCCAAAACATTCAGATCCATGCTCTCAGGAAAACATACGATATTTAACGCCGTTTTTACCTCGCCGCCCATCGCATAGATATCACTGAGCGCATTTGCCGCAGCAATTTTACCAAAAGTGTATGGATCATCCACCATCGGCGGGAAAAAATCGAGCGTCTGTACGATCGCCGTATTATCAGAGATACGGTAAACTGCCGCATCATCCTTGCTATCGTAGCCGATCAACAGATTCTCATCCGTCGGTCCTTTAGGCAGACGCTCTAACACCCTGCTCAAAATCCCTGCTCCAAGCTTTGCGGTGCAGCCGCCACCCTTGCAAAATATGATTTTTTCGTCTTTCTGCTGTTCCATCTGCACGCCTCCAAAAAATTATTGCACTCAAAAATAAGTTCATCTTCACAGATACGCAATCCTGCCTGTCCATGCAGCTTTTTTCTTCAAAGCTTATCCCGCCGCGATCTCCCT
>OAXJ01001971.1_pt1 | contig 11600 bp, 10 predicted proteins | sample 1517241 | NCBI WGS metagenome assembly OAXJ01 (sample SAMEA2580293, study PRJEB22360) | human gut metagenome | biome: human gut; feature: human-associated habitat; material: faeces | place: Denmark | collected 2008/2010 | reverse complement strand
CTCTTGTCGGATTCGAACCAACGACCCCGAGATTACAAATCACGTGCTCTGGCCAACTGAGCTAAAGAGGCGGGGGTGGGTAAGCTTACTATATCGCGCCGCTACAACCAACTACCTTTGCTGCGATCAAGCCCTGGAGGATTCATCAGGAGCTGGCCGTATAGGACTTACCCATTTTTGTTTTGCGAGTGCAAAGGTAGACATTATTTTCAAAACTACAATACTTTCGAATACTTTTTTTTGATTTTAGCAGAAAAAATACATTTTTCACCCATAACTATAGGACGGATTCCCGTAAAAGAAGTACTTTTGTGCACTTATTAATAAAGAATGACGAATTATAAACCGACTTTGCAGGAATGCGCCATGCGCTATGGTACGGGCATGGGTCTTTTATGGGCCTTCAAATTCATGCTCTTCCCGTTAGGATTGAGAATACCTTTCCTACAATTACTTTTTATAGTCCTGACTATAGGAGTACCCTTTTTAGGATACATATTTGCCAAAAAGTTCAGAGAACGGCATTGTGACGGAAGCATCACTTTTTCACGTGCGTTTCTATTCACTACCTTTATGTATATGTTCGCCTCTCTGTTTGTTGCGGTAGTTCACTACATCTACTTCCGCTATATAGACGGTGGATTCGTATTCGAGGCATACCGTTCCATCTTAAATCAGTTCAAAGAAACTGCCGGAGCCGAACTGACAACCTCACTGAACCAATTCGAAGAAGCGATAGATTTACTGTCGGGACTTACCCCGCTGGAAATGACATTTCAACTGATATCACAAAATATGTTTTACGGGATGCTAATGGCTATCCCTACGGCATTGATCGTGATGCGTAAAAAGAAAAATGAATAAAAGATGGATATATCTGTAGTTATTCCTTTGTATAACGAAGAAGAATCTTTGCCGGAACTATTCGCATGGATTCAACGTGTAATGGATGCCAACCACTTCAGCTATGAAGTAATTTTTGTCAATGACGGCAGCACCGACCACTCCTGGCAAGTGATAGAGAAACTACGCTCGGAGTCGGACAACGTAAAAGGTATCAAATTCCGCCGGAACTACGGCAAGTCCCCTGCCTTGTATTGTGGTTTTGAAAAGGCGCAAGGTGATGTGGTGATTACAATGGATGCCGACTTGCAGGACAGCCCGGACGAAATACCGGAATTATACAGAATGATTACAGAAGATGGCTACGACTTAGTATCGGGATACAAGCAAAAACGCTACGACCCGTTATCAAAAACCATTCCGACCAAACTATTCAACGCCACAGCACGTGCCGTTTCAGGCATCAAGAACCTGCACGACTTCAATTGCGGACTAAAAGCTTATCGTCGTGATGTCGTAAAGAACATCGAAGTATACGGTGAAATGCACCGCTATATCCCCTATCTGGCAAAGAATGCAGGTTTTCCTAAGATAGCCGAGAAGGTAGTACACCATCAGGCACGAAAATTCGGTAAAACAAAATTCGGCGGATTAAACCGTTTCTTCAATGGTTATCTAGACCTCATTACTCTGTGGTTTTTATCCAAATTCGGTATCAAGCCGATGCACTTCTTCGGGTTTATGGGATCATTGATGTTTATTCTTGGTTTCATTTCCGTCATTATCATCGGAGCGAACAAACTATATGCCTTGTCACATGGTTTACCTTATATATTAATTACTGATTCTCCTTACTTCTATCTGGCCCTAACTTTGATGATTTTGGGGACCCAACTGTTTCTGGCAGGATTCATAGGAGAATTGATAGCCCGGAATGCTCCTGAACGCAATAATTATAAAATAGAGAAAGAGTTTTAAAATGAAGAAACTACCAGCCATTATCTTATTGCTCCTGATTACCGTAAGCACCTTGATGCAAAGCTGTGGGGAAAGCGATTGTCCGCTTACCACCAATTCCTTTGCCCATTTCGACTTTCTGGATGCAGAGACACACCAAGCTGTAAAATTCAGTCCGGCTTTTGACGTCACTGGATTTATCACCACCGATGTGATTGTACGTGACACACTGGAAGATGGAACTATTAAGGAAACCGTAGTAAAAGACTCATTGATGAATGACACGATATTCAATAAAGCGGAAAGCAGTATGAGCCTGCCTTTGAGTTATACATCAAAAACTACCTACGTATTGCATTATACGGAAAAGATGCGTGACACTATCACACTCATTCACCAAAATATCCCCTACTTGCAGAATATAGAATGTGGCACCATGATGTTTTATAAAGTGGAAGACATTAAATACACCACCTATAACCTAAAATCTATCGAGATTGTAAATTCGGACATCAATAATGAAGAAAAAAAGAATTTCAACATATATTACGTTGTTAACGCTACTGAGTAGTATGCTGTTGTACAGCCCCACACTGGCGGCACAAGAAAAAAAAACAACCATAGAGGAAGAAAAGGTACCCTTCTATCAGGGAACTACTATCGGTGTAGATATATTTGGCCTGGGAAGCAAAATTTTTGGAGGTGACATTACAAGTACAGAAATCAGCGTGGAGGTCAATTTGAAAAACCGTTATGTCCCCGTAGCTGAAATTGGATATGGAACCACCGACACTACTGATGACGGTACCAATATACATTATAAAGCCTCAGCTCCTTATTTCCGCATAGGCATGAACTACAACTTCTTTTTCAAGAAGCCCTATCTGCCTGGTTTTCTATATGGAGGCATACGTTACGGATTCACCTCTTTTTCATACGATGTAGATGCTCCGACAATGAAGGATCCTACATGGGGATTTCCTGAAATTCCTTTCAGTTATGACGGAATTAAGACCACAGTAACCTGGGCAGAACTGCTGGCTGGAATAAAGGTAAATGTGTACAAGAATTTCTACATGGGATGGTCACTACGTTACCGTATACGCATGAACATAAAAAAGGCGGAACACACCGAACCTTGGTATATTCCCGGTTTTGGAAAAAACAACTCGACTAACTTAGGAGTAACATACAGTTTAATATACAAATTACCATTTTAACCAATGACAACTTTAGAAATATGGCTCCTTGCCATCAGTCTTGCTATGGACTGTTTCACAGTTTCCATAACAAGCGGAATTATCATGCGTCGCATTTGCTGGCGCACTTTTTTTATTATGGCATTCTTCTTCGGCCTTTTCCAGGCTGTGGTTTGCCGCCAGCCGATTCAGTCACCTGATAGAGGATTATGACCATTGGATCGCTTTTGGGTTATTGGCCTTTTTGGGAGGGCGTATGATAAAAGAGAGCTTCAGCAATGAAGACAAACGCTGCTTCGACCCCACTAAATTAAAAGTGGTTGTTACGCTGGCTATAGCAACCAGCATTGATGCTTTGGCCATCGGTATATCATTTGCTTTTGTAGGAATAAACTCTTTCACTTCTATTCTTTCTCCTATTGTCATCATCGGCTTTACCTCTTTTGTTATCTCAACATTAGGAAGTCTGATAGGTGTATTTTGCGGCAAGCGTTTCAACCTGCGCATGGAATTATGGGGAGGTTTGGTTTTGATTATTATCGGCGTTAAAATTTTAATAGAACATTTATTTCTTTCTTAACTAAAATACAGGTATGAATAAAAAAAAATTAGCATGGCAATTGCCGTTTCTAGCAATTCTGATAATAGGAACAATTATTATTCTAAAAAAGCAAGCCCCTTTCCGTACGGATGAAGGCTTTGTATTCGGTACAGTATACAAAATCACCTACCAGTCCGAAGATAATCTGAAAGAAGAAATAGAAACTGAACTGAAGAAAGTGGACAACTCCCTCTCTCCTTTCAATCCGAATTCCGTAATCACCCGCGTAAACCACAATGAAAAGACGGAAGTTGACAGTTTTTTCGTACATGTATTCCATCTCTCAAAGAAAATATCCGATGAAACCCATGGAGCCTTTGATATCACCGTCGCACCTTTGGTAAATGCATGGGGATTCGGATTCAAAAAATCTACAGGAGTGGATTCACTGATAGTGGACAGCTTACGCCAAATGATAGGATATCAAAAAATAGATTTACAGAACAACCGGATTATGAAAAAAGACCCTCGTATAATGCTGGATTGCAGCGCTATAGCCAAGGGATTCGGAGTAGATGCAGTAGCAAGGCTATTGGAACGTAAAGGGATAAAAAACTATATGGTAGATATAGGCGGTGAAGTAGTGGTAAGAGGCAAAAATTCCAAAATGAACGCTTGGCGTATCGGCATAAACAAACCTGTAGATGACTCCTTGTCAGTAAACCAGGAATTACAGACTGTGCTTGCCATTAGTGACGTAGGTATGGCAACATCAGGGAATTATCGTAATTTCTATTACAAAGGTGGAAAGAAATATGCACATACCATAGACCCACGCACCGGATATCCAGTACAACATAGTATCCTGTCATCCACTGTCATTGCAAAAGATTGCGCCAGTGCCGATGCATACGCCACTGCTTTCATGGTGATGGGACTGGACTCAGCCAAAGCATTTTGTGAAGCACATCCTGAACTGGATGCTTATTTTATTTGCTCAGGCGAAGGAGATAAATATGAAACTTATTTTACAGACGGAATGAAGAAATTCATCATCAACGAGAAATAGACACCAAAGGAGCGTATCAAAATATCAAACAGCTACCATTCAAATGGAATGATACCGGAACTCACCACAGATTAATATCCATTCAACACAAAGCAGTTGGTTTCCAATAAAATATCTATGGTGAGTTCCGACATTATTATCTGTAAAAAAACAGCATATTACTGAGCTTTCTGAAACTGCTCTATCAATAAAGTCAGATTAGCAGTAAATAAACGCGCTGATATTGCCAACAAAATGATTCCAAAAAACTTACGAATAACATAAATTCCACCTTTCCCCAAGAAACGTTCGATGCGATCTGTCAACTTCAACACTACATAAACCCAAACCATATTCAATATCAAGGCTACAACAATATTTACAGGAGCATACTCCGAACGTAGGGAAAGCAACGTAGTAAACGCTCCCGCACCAGCCAATAACGGAAAAACCAAGGGGACTAAAGTCGCTTCCTTGATAGGACCTTGATTCTTGAATATCTCGATATCCAGAATCATTTCCAAAGACATGAGAAAAATAACAAAAGCACCCGCCACGGCAAACGAAGCAATATCAACTTGAAATAACTTCAGCATCATATCCCCTGCATAAAAGAAACCTATCAATAAAGCAAAAGAAATGCCGGTAGCTTTATTAGCATTGACATTTCTCCCTTTCTGCTTAAGATTCAATATAATAGGAATAGATCCGATAATATCAATGACAGCAAAAAGCACAATAAACGCACTTAAAAATTCTTGAAAATCAAATGATCCAAACATAAACTCCTCCTTTTTTTTGAATGCAAATATATTTATTTTTTATACAGTCCGCAAGTATTCTGCTTTTAAACATTAGGAGACGGTAAGAAACAATAAAAAAAATAAAAGTTCTTCCACCTATAAATAATAAATCTCGTTTTATCGTTACCTTTGTATGTTAAACTATAACTTAACGAACAACAGAACTTATGGAAATTACAATGTATGATACACTTTTACAACTCCCTCTCTTCCAGGGATTATGTAAAAATGACTTCACCAATATCATAGGCAAGGTAAAGCTACATTTTCGTAAATACAACGCCGATGATATCATTGTGGAACAAGGTGCACCTTGCACTCAATTAATCTTTCTCTTAAATGGGGAGATAATCTCCCAAACAACCGATAACCGACATTCATACGCCTTATTTGAAACTTTTGGAAGTCCTTTCGTTATAGAGCCCTATTCATTATTCGGCATGCAAACCAACTATACAGCGACTTACAAAGCACGTACAGATATTAACATAGTTACCATAGACAAGTTATTTGTATTGAATGAACTGAACAACTACGAAATCTTCCGCCTTAACTATTTAAATATTCTGAGTAATAGAGCACAAGTGGCATACGAAAAATTATGGAACAGCCACATAGGTAATACAGAAGAAAAAATACTGAATTTTTTAGTGCTGCGCTCCATGAAGCCCGAAGGAAAAAAAATCCTTAAAATCAAAATGGAGGATTTGGCGAGTTTGATTGATGAGACACGAATCAATGTGTCAAAAGTGCTGAATGATTTACAGGAACAGGGATTGGTACAACTCAGCAGAAAGGAAATCTCCATTCCGGCGTTGGAAAAACTGACTGAAAAGAATAAATAATCAGGTAAAACCCCATAAAAATGAAAAGCATAGGCATTTCTGCTTGTGCTTTTTTATTTTTAACCTAACTATTTAATATACTTTGTTAAATAAGTAAATAGAATGAGGATAGTGATGCTTTTTTTTAGCAAATTTGTAAGTCAAATAAAATAGTGCTATGACTGAAAATAAAAATCCATTTTTAAAACCCTATAACACCCCTCATGACACGGCTCCGTTCCATCTTATCAAGATAGAACATTATGAACCTGCCTTGTTGGAAGGAATGAAAGAACAAAATGAGGAAATTGATGCAATTGTCAATAATCCCGAAACACCGACTTTCCAAAATACCATTGTTGCTTTGGAAAAATCAGGTGCGTTGCTAGACCGCGTAACTACTGTTTTCGGCAATTTGATGAGTGCCGAAAACAGTGACGAGATGCAGGAATTGGCAGAAAAAATGATGCCCGTACTGTCCGAACACAGCAACAACATCAGTCTGAATGAAAAACTTTTTGCTCGTATAAAAGCCGTATACGAACAAAAAGACCAGTTACAACTGAAAGGTGAAGACGCCCAACTGCTGCAAAAGACATACGATGGTTTTGTAAGAAGCGGTGCCAACCTGACCGGTGAGGCAAAAGAAAAGTTCCGCCAACTGAATACCGAATTAAGCATATTGACCTTACGTTTTTCTCAGAATCTGTTGAAAGAAACAAATAACTACGAATTGGCTTTGACGGAAAAACAATTGGAAGGATTACCCGAAAGTTCATTGGAAAGTTATGCTCAAACAGCAAAGGATAAGGGAAAAGAAGGCAGCATCATTACATTGGATGCTCCCAGTTTTGTTCCTTTCATGAAATATTGTGATGACCGTTCACTGCGCAGAGAAGTCTATATGGCTTATAATACCCAATGTACACACAATAACGAATACAACAATGTGGACATCATCAAGCAATTGGTAAACATTCGCATGGAACTGGCTCATTTACTAGGCTTCTCCACTTTTGCCGAGTATAAACTGAAAAAGCGCATGGCCGAAACGAGTGATGCCGTATACAAACTGCTCAACCAATTACTGGATGCCTATACCCCTGCCGCCCTAAAGGAAGTGGCAGAAGTTGAAGCATTGGCACGCGAAATGGAAGGCAATGATTTCCAGCTGATGCCATGGGATTGGGCCTATTATTCAGAAAAGCTGAAAAATAAGAAATTCAATCTGAATGAAGAAGAGCTGCGTCCTTATTTTGAGCTGAGCCAAGTAGAGAAAGGTGTATTCGGTCTGGCTACCCGTCTGTATGGCATCACATTTAAAGAAAATAAAGAAATTCCGGTCTATCATCCCGATGTAAAAGCTTATGAAGTATTCGACAAAGACGGAAGTTTCCTGGCTGTACTTTATACAGATTTCCACCCCCGTGCCGGAAAACGTTCGGGCGCATGGATGACCAGCTATAAGGAGCAGTGGATAGAAAACGGAGTCAACAGCCGTCCCCACGTATCCGTTACCATGAACTTCACCAAGCCATCGGCTGGGAAACCGGCATTGCTGACTTTCTCAGAAGTAAACACTTTTCTACACGAATTCGGACACGCCTTGCACGGAATGTTTGCCAATACCACCTATTCAACCATGAGTGGTACCAGCGTATATTGGGATTTTGTGGAGCTTCCATCACAAATTATGGAAAATTTCGCCACAGAAAAAGAATTTCTCAATACATTCGCCAGACATTATCAGACGGGAGAACCCATTCCTGCCGAACTGATCCAAAAGATTGTAGATGCATCCAATTTCAATGTGGCCTATGCCTGCCTGCGTCAAGTAAGTTTCGGCTTGCTGGATATGGCATGGTACACCCGCCGGGAAACATTTGACGGAGATGTCCGCGCTTATGAAAAAGAAGCATGGAAAAAAGCGCAAGTACTGCCCGGAGTGGAAGACACCTGCATGTCCGTACAGTTCTCACATATTATGGCGGGGGGATATTCTGCCGGATACTACAGTTATAAATGGGCGGAAGTACTGGATGCGGATGCCTTCTCCTTATTCAAGGAAAAAGGAATCTTCAACCAGGAAGTCGCCGCTTCTTTTCGGGAGAATATTCTCTCGAAAGGAGGAACGGAACATCCGATGACCCTTTACAAACGCTTCCGTGGACAAGAACCCAGTATCCATGCCTTGCTGAAAAGAAATGGAATCATCAACTAAAAAAACAAACAATATGAAACTAAAGTCTATTCTTTATATACTAATGCTACTCCCTTTCTTATGGAGTTGCAACAATGAAGACGATGTAGAGGAAATCTTTGCAAGCGGCACATGGCATGTAGTGGATTTCTATGGTAAAGCAAATTGGGACAAACGGAACGGAGAGCCCAAATACAATGCAATGGCACACAATCCGGATAAGACTATCGCAACCGAAGGAAGAAAAGCCTTGGATATCATTCATGGTTTCAACATCACTTTCAAAGCGGATGGTACTTTTACAGGAAGCATACAAAATGGAACCATTGAAGGCACATGGCAAGCGGACGGAAAAGACCGGACAGTAAACATAAACTTTACCAAGACTCCGCCTTCAACAAGCTATAACAACGAGTTCATAGAAGCATTGAATAATGCAATATTTTATCAAGGTGACAGCAATGTTTTATTGCTAGCTCCCGAAGGGAAAAAAACTTATATTCAATTTGCACATAATAAGCAAGACTGAAATAATGGAAACGAAAGAAGAGAAACAACTCAAACTCGACAAACGATACATCCGCATGGCTAGTATTTGGGCGGAAAATTCATACTGTGAACGCCGTCAAGTAGGAGCATTGATCGTAAAAGACAAGATGATCATCTCCGACGGATATAACGGAACTCCTGCAGGATTCGAAAATGTATGCGAAGATGACAACGGAGTCACCAAGCCTTACGTACTACACGCTGAAGCGAATGCTATCACCAAAATAGCACGAAGCAACAACAGCAGCGACGGAGCAACCATGTACGTCACCGCATCTCCTTGCATAGAATGTGCCAAACTCATCATCCAAGCAGGAATCAAACGTGTGGTTTACTCAGAAAAATACCGTTTGGAAGACGGGCTTGATTTATTGAAACGCGCAAATATTGAAGTAATCTATATCAATCCCAATGAATAATAGCAAATAAAGATATGAGCAAAAATCGAACATCCCGTTTTATGCCGGTAATCGTTGCAGTAAGCATCGTAACCGGAATATTGATTGGAACTTTTTACGCCAACCACTTTTCAGGAAACAAATTAGGTATCATTAATACTTCATCCAACAAACTGAATGCATTGTTGCGTATCATTGACGACCAATATGTAGATACAGTGAACATGGGTGAACTGGTGGAAGATGCTATGCCGCAAATTCTAGGTGAGCTGGACCCCCACTCTTCTTATATTCCGGCAAAAGACCTGGAAGCTGTAAATTCTGATTTAAAAGGAAGTTTCAGCGGAATCGGTATCCAGTTTACCATCCAGCAAGATACCATCCATGTAAACAATGTCATCCAAGGCGGACCATCAGAAAAAGTGGGTCTGATGGCAGGAGACCGCATCATAGAAGTGGATGACAGTGCCTTTGTAGGAAAAATTGTCACCAACTATGAATCCATGAAAAGACTGAAAGGTCCCAAAGGCAGTGAGGTAAAACTTGGCGTTTTTCGTCCGGGAGAAAAAGAAACTTTACATTTCACCATTGTTCGTGGTGACATACCGGTAAAGAGTGTAGATGCCGCCTATATGCTGAATGACAAATTCGGTTACATAAAAGTAAACAAATTCGGTGAAACGACTTATCCCGAATTATTGATTTCATTAGCCAAGCTAAATCAGGCAAACTGCGAAGGAGTGGTCATCGACTTACGCGGTAATACCGGTGGATATATGGGTGCAGCAATTCAGATGGTAAACGAATTCTTACCCAAAAACAGACTCATCGTTTATACACAGGGACGCAAGTCTCCACGCGAGAACTATACATCCAACGGAACCGGAAGCAGCCAGAAAATGCCCATTGTCGTATTGATGGACGAAGGTTCGGCTTCTGCCAGCGAAATTTTTGCCGGAGCTATCCAAGACAATGACCGGGGGACAATCATCGGGCGCCGCTCTTTCGGAAAAGGGCTGGTACAACAACCTATCGACTTCAGCGATGGTTCAGCCATCCGTCTGACAATTGCCCGTTACTATACTCCGTCAGGACGCTGCATACAGAAACCGTATGTAAAAGGTAATGACGCAAATTATGAAATGGATATCCTGACCCGTTACGAACATGGAGAATTTTTCTCACAAGACAGTATCAAACAGGATCAAAGCCAAATCTTTGAAACTTCTTTAGGCCGTCCTGTATATGGAGGTGGAGGTATTATGCCCGATATCTTTGTACCACAGGATACTACCGGCATGACTTCCTATTATCGCATGGCTGTTAATCGCGGACTGACCATCCAGTTTGCTTTCCAGTATACGGACAACCACCGTGCCGAAATGCAAAAATATGAAACAGAGGAAAGCCTGCTGCAATATTTGAAGCATCAGAATATTTTGGAACAATTCGCCCGTTTCGCTGAGAACAAAGGGCTAAAACGTCGCAACATATTGATGTATAAATCACAGAAACTGTTTGAAACAAATTTATACGGAAACATCATTTATAACATGCTGGGCATGGAAGCTTATATAGAATACTTGAACAAGAGCGACAAGACTGTCCTCAAAGCATTGGAAGTATTGGATAAAGGTGAATCATTTCCCAAAGCTCCCGAACAACCCATAGAACCGAAAGTAAGCGATGAAGGAACTAAAAAAACAACTGCGCAAGCAGATAGCGCAAGAAAAGCGCCGTCACGGCATCACCGAATTAATAACGAAGTCCGCTGCTTTGCTTGAGAAACTGGAACAGCATCCCAAGTTTGCATCGGCCCGTACCGTTTTGCTCTATTATTCATTGGATGATGAAGTACAGACACATGACTTCGTTGAAAAATGGCACCGGCAGAAAACAGTTTTGCTGCCGGTAGTCAAAGGAGATGAGTTGGAACTTCGTATTTATACAGGCAGGCAAAACCTGAAAACCGGTGAGGCTTATCACATAGAGGAACCGACGGGAGAAGCATTTACAGCGTATGAGAAGATAGACTTCGCCATTATACCGGGTGTTTCTTTTGATGCCCGAGGCAACCGGTTGGGAAGAGGAAAAGGATATTATGACAAATTACTGCCTCTTCTTCATTCCTATAATATAGGTATATGTTATAACTTTCAAGTAAACGAAAAGCTGCCTGTCGAACCTTTCGACCGGAGAATGGATGAAGTCTGGACTGAGAATGGAATATTGAAATAG
>OAXJ01001965.1_pt1 | contig 11618 bp, 4 predicted proteins | sample 1517241 | NCBI WGS metagenome assembly OAXJ01 (sample SAMEA2580293, study PRJEB22360) | human gut metagenome | biome: human gut; feature: human-associated habitat; material: faeces | place: Denmark | collected 2008/2010 | reverse complement strand
ATCTAAGAGAGCCTCTTAATAATGTTAAACCATCCAACTTTTGGGGTTCATGTCAGATTGAGTAATGATACGACCCGTTTTTAGCCTTTTGAGGGCACTCAAATTTCAAATTATAAGTTCATATCTTCAAAAATTGAGTTTTGACACACCCTCTTTTATTTCATCATTATATCTCAAATCGAGAACCTTATTTACCGAAATTAAATAACGAAGAAGGCTCATGCTCACGATCCATAATTGCTTTCAACTCTTCCACTTTTTCAGGATATTGAGCAGCGACATTATTATCTTCATGAGGATCTTCAGCTATATTATACAACTCATGTGTCGGATTTCCCGAACTGATCTGTTGACGAATAAGTTTCCAATCTCCGGCACGTACGGCCTGACGCCCGCCTTCCTCATGAAATTCCCAATACAGAAATTCGTGTAACGGCTGTTCTCCTTTATTTAATAAAGTAGGCAAGATAGAAATTCCATCCATCGCTTCTTCTCTCCAATTCGAATCGACACCTAATAAATCTACAAATGTAGGCATCATATCCCATCCGGCAGCCTGAATATGACTTATACTACCGGGTTGAATTTTTCCAGGCCAATAAGCAATATAAGGTACTCGCATACCTCCTTCGTAAAGAGCTCTTTTAAGACCTTTCAAACGTGCTTCTGTATTAAAGAAATAAGGATCGGCACCACCCTCCTGATGAGGACCGTTATCACTGGTGAAAATAAATAAAGTTTTATCGGCAATACCTTGTCGTTCAAGCTCTTCAATTATCTGACCGACATAAGTGTCCAAACGAGTAATCATCGCGGCAAATTGTGTGCGGGGATTTAAAGCCGTCCCGTAATCACCATCAGAATAAAAAGGTTTAGGCTCATAAAACTTATTCCTATACATTTCCACAATACTGTCTTGAGGCTGTGTCAACTCAGCATGAGGTATCGTATAAGTAAAATATCCGAAAAATGCCTTGTCCTTATTATCTCTGATAAATTTAAGTGCATGCTCGTGAATCGCATCCTGTGAATAACGTCCGTTTTGATACTCCTTCGTTTTATTATTCCACAAATAATCAGGATAATATTTATGAGCTTTACGTTGACAGTTATACCCATAGAAAACATCAAACCCCATATCATTTGCTTCTCCTCCCGATCCGGGATATCCCATTCCCCATTTACCGAAACAACCTGTAACATATCCGTTTTCTTGAAAAAGATTTCCTAATGTTTTTACTTCCGGATCAAGAGGTTCCTGCCCTTCAGGTTGTATCTCTTTATTTCCACGAATTTTGGTATGTCCTGTATGCTGTCCTGTCATTAAAGATGCCCGGGAAGGAGCACTTACAGCCGTACTTGCATAAAATTGAGTGAAACTCATTCCCTGCTGCACGAGTTTCGTCAGATTCGGAGTCGAAATCATTTGCTGCCCGTAGGCCTCTATATCGCTGTAGCCCATATCGTCACATAATAAGTAAATCACATTAGGACGATCAGTAGTCGCAACGGCATCTTTCACTTGTGCTTTACATAAAGAAGACGGAAATAATAAACTGCCGGACAGATATAAAAAATATTTTGAATTCATCGGTATCTTTTCGTTTTATGAAATTAAAAAATCAAGATCTATTATAAAGTTTCAATGAAAGAGGTTTCTGTCCCTCAATCTTAACCATGAGAATAACAAACTCTTCAGGACATCTTAGTTTATATTCGCAATTTACATCAGAGGGAACAAACTCTCCTATAACCTGCCCGGAAAGATTAATCACTTTCACAGAACATTTTTCCGGAAGACCTTTCATCCGGACTATGCCATCCGACAAAAAAGCCTTCACTTGAGTAACCGAAACATTTTCCACACCGGTAGATGTAAAAGGAACACGATAAAAATACCAACCCGATCCTGTACCTACCCCAGCATTATATAAAACAATTTTCCATAAACCATCTTTTGCATTCAACAATAAACCATCGTTACCTTCATATTTTATAGAATAACTTCCGTTTGCATTACCACTGGGTTCTATGACAAACTCGCTCCCGTTTACCTCAGCAGTCAGCTCTTGCGTTTCCAAAACTCCAGAACTGTAAATCTGTTTCATACTGGTTTTATTAATAATCTTAACCCTATTTCCAGAAACAGATTCTAACCTCCACAAAAATTTATCGCTTATATCAGCCGGACGTTCAGCACGTAAATTAGAAGAATATTCTCCCGTAGGATTTTCATCATAAGCGATATAACGGTTTGCTCGCTCCGTAGCCGTATGAGCATTTTTTATCTGAAACCATATCGGATTTGCTTCGGTACTCGTTTGAGGAGCAGATAACTCGGGCTCTACGGTAGAAAAAACAGCAATAATATGCATGCTCTCATTTACCGTAAAGGTGTATGCCTGATCTCGGCTTATAATATCTTGTCCAACTTTCCACCCTTCAAAATTTGCAGCAGAAGAAGAGGGTTCGGCTTTCACCGTAACAGAAGAACCTTTATCATACCTACCATTTGCATTAGCAACTGTCTCAATAACCGCCTTACCTAAATTATCATTACTAGAAGAAACACTTATATAACAATCATCATGATCGGTCTTGTCCATAACATAAACAACAAAATCATACACACGTCCTCCAGAAACTGCAACATCCGGGCCTGAAGGCCGGGACGAGTCTAATCTTACACGTATCCGGGCTTTTCCCAATTCTGCATCAGCAGGAACTTGAAAAGAAGCAGTAAATCCTTTATCTCTCATACTTAAAGAGGACTGATCTTGACTAACAAAGACACCGTCACGATCCCAATCTGTATAAATAGTAACAAATTGTCCGGAAATAGATACATTTTCCTCAATAATTAAATCGAACTGACGTTCTTTCTCCACCAAAGTAGTAGCTTTAGAAACAATTATAAAATGCCGGTCAGGCGTAGAGGCAACAGTATAGCCTAAAGGATAACGAACAGCATCTCCGGATGTAATAGCAGAAACGATATATGCACTCCCGGCCTGACCAGAAGGCATTTGATAAATCGGGTTCTTAACATTCATAGAACCCAACCTGATCATCGTCTCAAAAGGATTATCTGTTATATACTCTTGAGCTTTCAACCCGGTAAACAGAGTACTCAGAAATAACAAAAAAAACATCAATAAGCTTTTTCTCATTTTCTTATTTTTTATCAAAAGATACCCCTATAAGGCTTCGTCAAACTATATCTTCAAAATTTTATGCTTCACTTTTTAGGATACACTTTGCTTTTTCCCATAAGGAGTATCTTTCTGAATGAAAAAACTAAAATTTAAATCTCTTTATTTTTTAATAAACTTAATAGTACGAACACCGTTATCCATTTTTACTTTGGCTATGTAAGTGCCCTCCGAAAGGTTTTGTAAATTTTGTGTTCCCATTCCTTCAAACACGAACGAGCCGGTAATATCATAAACTTTTACTTTTGCCTCCAACGGAACATATAAAACCGAAGTAGAACGGTCAAAGTAAGATATCGGGGTCTTTTCATCCCGAACTCCGTCTAAATATGTAAAGGTTATCGTTATGTTTACATCTTCAGTAACCGTAATCTGATATTTGCCTCCGTTATTTAATAGATCAGAAAGGCAATCTTCATCATTAACAGTAAATGAGCCTACTTCATATCCCGGGTCAGCTATCGGTTCGATTGTTATAACCGTATTCTCTGATAATTCCGTTCCGGAAACGACACTACAATCATCTTCTTCGTTTCTGACATTAAGATACCCTCCGGTTAAACTTTCCGGATAAGTTACTTTATACAAATTTTGATTATGACCCTGAACATATTCCGGCACTTGAGAAGTCGTATTCTGATAATAAGTTACCCAACTCAATTCCTGAATCGTCCCTTTCATCAAATAAGCAGCACAATCGCCTCCCGCACCTTTGCTTTGAAACTCCGTTAAACCGACATCCGAAGAACTGAATTTATAATAATACAACAAGTTTTCGGGAATTCGGGCATATCCTGCTTGAGAAGACTTGATTTGCTCAGGTGTTAAAGCAACATTCCATAGTTGGACATCCTCGATATCTCCGGCAAAATCCATGCATCCGACAAAAAATACAGTCTCATCGGGCAACAGACGGAATCCTTCTCGATTCAATATTTCGGATGCCACTTCTTCTCCATTCTTATACAAAGTTATGGTTTTATTTTCACTGTCTATTACTAAACTTATAAATGCCCATTCTCCGATCGACAGTGCTACATCTGTCGTAACCGTTACATCATCACCGTAGCCGCCATTACCGTAACAACGTGTAAAAAAGCCTAATTTACCATTAGTCAAACGCACGGCAAAAGAACCTGATCCAACATAAAATGCTGACTGTACCGCACCCATTATATCTCCGTTGCTTACCGACGGATTTACCCATACGGACATCGTAAAAGTGCGTATGCGCTCATCTCCGACTTGAGTATCTACCGTATGGTTTCCACATAATTTATCGTCAAATTGAAACCGATAATGATTATTTCCGCTTGCTTGAGGAATACGGATTGCAGAACCAGCAATAACCGGTATTCTTTCGCTACACTCAGCCGCAATCGTTACAGCTTCTGTCACTGTCATCGTATAAACTCCTTCGTGAAGACTTCCCATCCGATTTTCTCCATTAACCGTAAATGCAGTTAATTCATAGTTTTCATCAGCACTTACCGAAATAGTTATTTCTGTGTCGTGTTCTACACTGCTTCCCGAATCTATTGGCATATCACCTGCCATTACTGAAATTTTTCCATGCGCAGGTTGTTCAAAAGAAACGACAAAATGGGTAACAACTTCACCTCCTTCATTATAAGGAAGTCCTTCCGGCAATACTTCATATAAAGTCGGTATATTCGATTCGTTCCAAATAATTTTAAGCTGAGATATATTATCCAAATCGCTTACATCTACCTCCGTACAATAATCATCCAAAAATCCTTTATCCACCCATTCACCATCTGCCAGGACTTGAATCGACGGCTTATCCGCTGCGGTTGTAAATTGAGTATAATGGTAAATCTTTACCTTTTGGATCAATATATTCTCAGTAAAACGATAAATCAAGTGTCCTGCTTTATCCGACTTATATCCGTTCATCAGCGAACGATCATCCAATACAGATATCGGATTCCCATCTTGATCACTTGCAACCGGCGTAGTTCCTGAGACAGATGCAGAAAACTCAGCAACCTGCAACCAATTATTCAAAGAAACAGAAGTCAACCGCATCCTGACATAACGTCCGTACTTCCCACCGGCATTACAAGAGAACACCGAATTATTAGCTTCTATTTCCGATGCAGTAAAAGTCGACACTTCCGTCCAGCTCTGCCCATCACCGGATATTTCTACCACACCGCTGCCTGTCGGACGATCATTCGAAGTAAATGTCAATGTTATATCGAAAAACGGAAGTGTTCCTCCGTAATCAAGTGTAATATAATCACCGACAGCTTGAGCGCCGTCTTTCCAAAAATAAGTATCGACATCACCATCGATCACATTCGTTACAGAATATGTGCTATAGACACTCATGTTGGTTGTTGCTGTTACAGTCCCCGGAGTCGTCCCGGACACGGACATCGTAAATTCATTTTCCGGAATTTCCTGCACTTTCCCGCTATTATTATGAATCCGAATATATGCCATATCCATAACAGAACCATCCGGTGTAAACACAGTCCATTCCTTACCGTTAATAGAATATTCGAATGCAAACTTCTCCGCCATAGAAACAGGAAGCGTGTTCACCGATACACTTTTTATCGCATTAAAATAAATTCCTACATATTCCCCATCTTTTAAAGAAACTCCGGATAAATTTCCTAAAACGACACTTGATTCTCCTAAGCTTATCTGCGGTCCGTTAAGATTCTTCACATTAGTAATGATAACTATATCTCGCGACCGTTCAGGCAAAACCGGAGCTTTATCTGCAATTTTGCCGATAATCCAGTCTGCAAAAGGCATCATATTGACATCGGAGGGAGTTACCTCATACGATTTTTTTTCTGTCGATGTGCCCGAACCTTCCAATGCAGGGACAAAAAAATCCGGATCGGTATGTATCTTGGCATATTCTTCTTTTGCTACTAAAAAATCAGTCCACTGACTATTCTCCCCTGATTGAAGCAATGTGAGTGATTTTAATATTATATTACTCATCGACTGTAATTTAGCTATCCAATATTTCGTTTCTTTATAAAACAACACATGATCAGAATCACCACTATGCTCCATTGTTCGCAAAAGAACGCACGCATCATAAATTTTTTGCATTTCAGTAACCAATTGACCTGTAACAGAAGGTAATTCCCCGCTTGCAGAATAAGATGATTTAAACGTATCGAATAACGGCTTAAGCTCATCCGTTTCTTTCAATTCTATACCCGATTCAGAATGAATGGCAAAAGTCCGCATAGCGTTCCTCAACTCTTCATCGTCTTTGACCAAACTCCGGATAGAAGCTTCCCAATTAGAAACTTTTTCAAAACGAGCCGGATTCCATGCATAATCAGCGCCTCCGAAAAGAGCGACTTTCGAAGCTTGAGCTTGTCCCATCGGATTAAGCATCAAACCTCTTAAAGAGGGTATCGGCTCAGAATCTTCAATAGTCCAGTGGGCTGTCACTCCACGCATATAAATTCGTTCATCATGATCGTCATTCACCGGATTATTCCACCACATTACCGGATTACGGCCAACACGTCCCGCCATATCGGCACACGAACTGCCTCGAATATTCGAAAAACAATCATATCCTGTAAAGGCAATTACCACATCCGAATCGACGCTTTTCAAAGAATTCAACGAATAAGAGCCGCCATAGTTGAGCGCATAAGCTGTCGGGACAAAAAACAGAGGACAAACCATCTCATCTTTTGTCGCCGAAACGGTATTATATTTTTCTTTCAATTTCTTTTGTACCTGATCTGCCAAATATGCCTGCATATTTCCACTCGGTGTATAAGTAATGTCATCGATAAAAACACCGAAACCTCGAACTCCTAACCCGTAGAGATGATCGAATTTATTCATGATCGCCTCTATCCCGGGATCCATTGCCGATTCACTGGAAAAACTTATGCCGTCCTGCATCGCCGGATGAGCTGCCCAAACAAAATTAACGTTACAGGCTTGTGCCTTAGCAGCTATCGTTCTCAAATCGTCTTGAGTAATCATTCCTTGTTCTTGTTCGGCCTGAGTAAGCGATGTAGGATAATCTCTACGCCAATATCCCAAATGATAAGGATCGGCCTTAGGTCCGTAAACGAAAAGGTTCATTTTATAGCGTTTACAATATTCCAACAAACTCAAACGATTTTCCACAGAGTACGGATAACCGTAAAAACCCTCTACAATACCTCTGTACTCCATATAAGCATAATCTTCGAAAACAACGGTAGTCAACTTATTTTCCTCCATCTGTTCAAACATCTGCTCCAATGTCGCCATACCGTAATAGGCCGATTCTTTATCATTGCCCAAAATAACGATATCTCCAAAAGGATGGTTTTTATTGACCTCCAATATATAAGGATCGAATTTATTACTTCCGTCGGCAAATACCGAACGAGAAACAGATGAAGCCCGATCCGCAGCCTTTCCCGAACCATTCACTCCAAGCCAAATATTGGTTTGAACAGACGAAGCTGTTCCCGCTTCATTGACCGACATGGTAAAACCGGCATTCTCAACTACTTCTCTCAACCGGTCTATTGTCGTCGTATGTATATCGTCTTCAATAATTACATTAAAAACGGGAGATAATTCTACAGTTTGATTTCCCATAGTCATCTTCTGCGGTATAGGATAAACAGTATAAGACTGGCTATACGACCGAAGAACAAACAACAAGAAAATAAATAAAATGAGATGTTTTGTTTTTTTCATAATAAAGAGGTTATTCAATAAAACAACAAAATATTGACAGATTAAAAACCTGTTTTAAATTTTATCCGAGATGAAATAAAAAAGAATTGTAAAAATTCTTTTCATAAAAATCAAACAGTTTTTAAATAAATATTCAAGATCCGGTCTGAATTTTCCGATAAAAATATTATCCTCACCGAATAGCCCGCTATCCTCCTCGCAAAACGATAAAATATCCTCGAAAGATATTCCCAAACCTGACCCAAGTAAAACCCAGACAGGCTTTAAGAGTAAAAATAAAGGGGGAAGACAACCGGGAAATCCGATATCACTCCCCCCTAATAAAACAGAAATTCTAAAACTTATTTTTTAATAAACTTAATCGTACGGATACCATTATCCGTCTTCACTTTAGCAATGTAAGTACCAACAGACAAATTTTGCAAGTTTTGTGTTCCTTGGCCTTCGAATACAGCAGACCCTGTTATGTTATATACTCGCCACATTGCCCCCTCCGGTGCATGCAATATCGAAGTCGTACGGTCGAAATAAACTTCTGTCAATTTAGCCCCGGATATTCCTGTCAACGGCGTAAAAGTCACAGTCAGTTCAACATCCTCTGCTATCGTGATCCAGTATTCTCCACCATTCTCCGACAACTCAGTCAATCGATCTACTCCGTTGACCGTGAAACTTCCGATTTCATAGCCCAATTCAGCTTCCGGAACAATCGTGATAGCCGTATTTTTCTGCAACTCCGTTCCCGAAGGAATTTCTTCTCCGTCGGAATCTTGCGTTACTTTCAACTTCCCACCTGTCAATTCGGTCGGATATGTAACCGTATAGGTCGCACCCTTAAACTCTGCTACAAGTTCCACTGATCCTTCTACCGTAATCGTAAACGTCTTGTTGACTACCGTCTCCAATATGCTTTCTCCATTGTTAGTTAATTTCGATAATCGGGTCGGATCACTGTAAACCAAACTACCCGTCAACTCTGTCCCGTATTCAACCAATGCTCCGCTCGAAAGACTGCTGCTACCGTTCTTCAACACCAATTGTCCGTCTCCCGTACTCGTGAACGTAACCGAATATTTTTTCTTCGTGAAGACCGCAGACACTGTTATATTTTCCTGAACATTGCTTAGCGTCAGCTTTCCGGATTCTAAAGACTCTTTCTTTTCGTCTCCGTTGACCAACAGAGATGATAACTCGTAATGTTCATTCGCCAATACCGTCAGTACGACATCGCTACCTCTATCAAACTCGCCTTCATTGTCCAACGGCATCTCTCCTATACTTGCCGACACAGTTCCGCCTTCAACCGGTGAATATCTGTAAACCAGCTTATTCGTAAATTCTACTGTAATTTCACTGGCTTCAGACAAATTGAAACCTTGACCGTCTATCGTTACTCCGTTTACTTTGATCGCCTTAACCAAATAGTTCTCTTCCGGAGTAGCTTCTATCGTCAGCCAAGTTCCTTCATCTACGCTACTGCCGCTTTCTACTATGGCATCTCCATTCTTAACAACAAAACTTCCGCCTTCGGATGTCCCTGTATAAGTAACTATATGCTGAGCTTTAACATGTCCTTGAACATATTCAGGTACTTGAGGTGTATAAACATACATTTCTACAGCATAACCAAAATCAGGATCTTGAGTCCATTTTACAGTGCCATAAGCTAATTCGGCAACACATTCACCTCCAGTACCTTTATTAGGGAACTGTGTTATATCAACATCTGCCGAATTAAATTTATAATAATACAACAGATCTTCAGGTGCTTGAGTATAGCCTGCCCGGGAAGCTTTAATTTGCTCCGGAGTTAAAGCTCCTTTCCATAATTGAATATCTTCGATATCTCCTGTAAAATCCATATTTCCGACAAAGAAACAAGACTTATCCGGCAACATTCCGAAACCATCCCGCTTAAAATTTTGCTGAGTAACCAACTCACCATCTTTATACAATGCGATTGTCTTGTTTTCATCATCGATAACTGCAGTAATAAATGCCCACTCTCCTATTGGCAAAGCAACTCCTGTCTTCACATTTATATCATCTCCAAAGTTACTAGGTAATGTCACACAACGAGAGAACAATTCAAGATTTCCATTTCTCAAACGAACCCCGAAAGATCCACTTTCTACATAATATTTAGACTGTACCAAACCTAAGATATCCCCTGTTGTACCTGCAGTTTTCACCCATGCAGACATAGTGAAAGTGCGAATACGCTGATCATTATCCGTACTACCATTTGTATGACTTCCTAACAACTGATCATCGAATCGGAACATATAATGGTTATTTCCAGACTTTTCAGGTATATGAATTGCAGAACTAGCTACAACCGGAGTACTCTGTTTACTGAATGTAGCAACCACAGTCAAGTCTTCAGATAGAGCCGGTAATGTCAAAGTATTACCGACAACTTCACCTGCTTTTTCTTCATTATTTACCAATAAAGAAGTCAATTTATAATTTTCCTCAGGAACTACTGTCAATACAATTACCGATCCTGTCTCAAATTTTTCTCCGGTACTGATAACATTATCTCCCACCATTGCAGTAACAGATCCTCCATTGACTGTTGTATAAGTATAGGTAAACTGCTGAACAGGAATAATATGTCCTTCAACTAATGTAGAAGCAACCGTTGAAAAAGTATCATAATACTTTCCTTCCCAAGCTGCAGAGCCACTCCTTTTCGGTCCGCTGACCAATTTTGCAGGAAGATTCTCAACAGAACCTTGATTTTGATACTCATTATCGACATTATCGACAAATGTATAATACGCTAATAAACCTTCAGCAGAAGATGGATCGACACTAACCATTGAAGCTTTTATTTCTTCAGGAGTCAAAGCTTTATTCCAAAGTTGAACCATATCCAAATCTCCGGCAAAAACCTTATCCGTATCACTCTCTCCTCCAACAAACATTATACACGCATCAGGTAAGAGTCCAAGACCACCTTCCGCATCCACAGTTTCTTGCTGTATTTGAACTCCATCTTTATACAAAGTCAACGTTTTATTCACAGCATCCGACACAATAGAAATAAACGTCCAAACTCCTGTTTCTAAAGAAACTGAAGATGGCGTATTTACCGCTGTTGCAAATTTATCTCCACCATTCGGATAATAACCACGAGCATAAAGACCGAGTTTTCCATCTGTAAGCCTTACAGAAAAAGATCCGCTATTTTGATAACGATTATCCTGTAAATGCCCCATTATATCTCCATTTGTAGTAGAAGCCTTAATCCACACTGACATCGTAAACGTTTTCGTTCGAGAATCTACAGTAGCATCACCTACAGTATGCGTTCCCAACGCACTATCCGAAAAACGGAATTGGAAATAATTTGACCCTGACTTGCCTGGAATGTTGATCGCAGTATTATTTCCCTGAGCAATCCCCGGAACAAAATACCCCGTCAACGCAAAAAGGCTAAGAAAGAAAAAAAAGTTTAGTTTTTTCATTTCAAACAAATTTAAGTTAGACATTGATATATTGATTTATTAATCAAGTAGTCTTAATCTTTAGGCAAACTTCGACCTCTCTTACTCACTATTATCTCAACGCTCTTATTTAAAAGAAACATATTACAAGAAAAGGAACAAACTTTTATTCCTACTACTTTATAAACAATAGAATTGTATAGTTTATCGATATCAAAAGATTTAGTAAAATAGAGGCTGG
>OAXJ01001957.1_pt1 | contig 11677 bp, 8 predicted proteins | sample 1517241 | NCBI WGS metagenome assembly OAXJ01 (sample SAMEA2580293, study PRJEB22360) | human gut metagenome | biome: human gut; feature: human-associated habitat; material: faeces | place: Denmark | collected 2008/2010 | reverse complement strand
GCATGTCCGGATTCACGCAAATCAAGGCACGCAAAAACCCAAGGAATCGTTGCAACGACGTCGTTCCATCGGCGTGTCGCACAGAGCCCACTTTGCTCTGATGAGGCTAGGTTAACCCCTCAAATGTTTCTGAAAAGCATCAAATCCACTATTCGGCTGGCGTGTCGCGAGAGTTTTCAGCTTGTCGGCCCTGCGTTCATCTCTCGGCAACCACACTGCCGGCGCACAATCGGCGCATGACAGCGCTCCGTCATCGGATTTCGTTCATGAATCGCGGGTATACCTGTAGTTATGACCAAGAAGATTGCTGTATTAACCGGGGCGGGCATTTCCACGTCCGCCGGCATCCCTGATTTCCGCGGTCCGGACGGTGTGTGGACCAAGCATCCTGACCAAATGAGCGTTTACGACATCGATCTGTTCCTGCGCAACAAAGAGGACCGCGAGTACTCCTGGCGCTGGCAAAAGGAATCGCCAGTATGGAATGCGCAGCCCGGCACTGCGCATAAGGCGCTGGTCAAGCTGGAACAAGCCGGCATGCTGACGCTGCTGGCCACGCAGAACTTCGATGCGCTGCATGAGAAGGCCGGCAACAGCGACAACGTCATCGTGAACCTGCACGGCACTATCGGCACCTCGCATTGCATGAAGTGCCATCAGGAATATGCCACGGCGGACATCATGGCCCGTTTGGATGAAGAGCCCGACCCACATTGCCATCGCAAACTGAAGTATCGTGGCGATATGCCGTGCAATGGCATTATCAAAACCGATGTGGTGTATTTCGGTGAGGCGTTGCCGGACGGCGCGATGGAGAAGTCGTACAGTCTGGCCACCAAAGCCGACGAACTATGGGTAATCGGATCGACCCTTGAGGTGTACCCGGCGGCGAGCATTGTGCCGGTGGCCGCGCAGGCGGGCGTGCCCATCACCATTATGAATATGGGTCACACGCAATATGACCATCTTGCGAGCCGCTTGATTCATGAGGATATCGCCGTTGCCCTGCCGAAGTTGGTGGACGAGACGATTGCGGAGAACAAGTAGCCCTCAGCATAACGAAAGCGCCGGTGGGTGGGTTAAGCAACTGATGATTGTCGGTTAACCACCCACCGGCGCTTTTGCGCCACCTCCCGCCAGCGGGAGGTATTGGAGCACACTTCTGCGCGGCTTCCCGCCAGCGGTATTGGAATCAGTAGATGCGCTTGGGCTGGAATCCGGCTTCCCTGAGTGCCGCGAGGATGCGGTCGATGTGCTCGGGGCCGTTGGTCTCGACCGTGACGCCGAGAGACACCGCGTTGGTGTAGTGGCCGGATGCCTTGAACTGGTCGTGATCAAGCTGAATGACGTTGGCGCGCTGCTCGGCAAGCAGGGTGGCCACCTTGACGAGCTGGCCCGGAGTATCCGGCAGCTCGACCTCGAAGTTCATGATGCGGCCGCGGGCGATCATACCTTTCTGAATCACCGCACCCATGGTCACGGTGTCGATATTGCCGCCGGACATAATCGGAACCACCACGTGCGGGCCGGTGGCGGCGGCGAACTTGCGCGAACGCAGGTTCAGGTGTTCCAGCGCAGCCAGCGAAACAGCGCCGGCCGCCTCGACCACCAGCTTATGCTTCTCGAGCATGAGCAGAATCATTTCGTTGATGTCGCGCTCGGTGACGGTGACCAGATCGTCCAGGAACTCGTTAATCAGAGCGAAGGGCAGGTCGCCGGGGTGCTTGACCGCAACACCTTCGGCGGAGGTAACCACATGGTCAGCCGGAGACACACGACCCGCGGCCAGCGAGTCCTTCCAGGCCGGTGAGCCCTCCGGAATCGCACCGATTACGCGCACTTCAGGCTTGAATGTCTTGATGGCGAGCGCCACGCCGGCACCCAGGCCACCACCACCGAGCGGCACGACCACGTCAGTGACGTTCGGCACGTCTTCAAGGATCTCCAGACCGATGGTGCCTTGGCCGCAGATGACTTCGTAATCGTCGAATGGCGGCACGTAAATCATGCCTTCCTTGTCGGCGAGCTCAGCAGCGTGGGCGGCGGATTCATCGAACACATCGCCGTACAGCACCACGTCGGCACCGTAGGCCTTGGTGGCATCGACCTTCAGCGGCGGGGTGATCTGCGGCATGCAGATGGTGGCCTTGGCTCCACGCTCGCGGGCCGCATAGGCCACACCCTGGGCATGGTTGCCGGCAGACGCGGTGACGATGCCGTGAGCGATCTGCTCTTCGGTGAGCGAAGCAATCTTGTTATAGGCACCGCGGATCTTGAAGGATCCGGTGACCTGCAGGTTTTCCGGCTTCAGGAGAATCTCATGGCCGGTCATCTCGCTCAGCACCGGAGAAGGAATGATCTCCGTGTGGCGGGCAGTGCCTTTGAGTCGTTCGGCGGCCAGCTTCAGTTCGGCTGCATGATCACGTTGCAGCGCCTTCAAAACATCCTTTTGTTCCATAGCTTTCCATTGTAAGCACCACAATGCCGAGAGACACCAGCTATCTCGCTTCACAGAGGTACATTCGGCCTTTTGCAGACAGCTATCTGTTTTCATAGGGGTACCGAGCATCGAAAACCCCGAGTATAAACCTTGATTTTTCAACGCTTATACTCGGGGTTTTGACGTTACGGTACCTCTTTCAAGGCGGATAGCATTTCGCAATAGCCCTGAAGTATCTCTGTGAACGGAGAAAGGTACTCAATCCGCTACAATCGCTCCAATCGCTACAGCTGAATGACGGCGGCCTCCCAAGGATCGAGCGCACGGTGGGCGAGGGAGGCCACGGCGTGCGGGGCATCATACGTGCTGATTACCACGTTCGACTCGGTGATTCCGGCGGCGGCCAGTTCGGCGGTTTCGCGCGGTAGATCAACGGTTCGGCCGGACATGTTGACCACGACCAGCAGCTTCTCATCGCCGAGGGTGCGGGTGAAGGCGTAGACATGCGCGTCATCCGCATCGAGCAGATGCCAGTCGCCGGCCGCCACGACAGGCATGTCGTGGCGCAGCGCGATGAGCTGCTTGTAGAAGGCATATACCGAATCCGGATCGTCGAATTCGCCGGCCGCGTTGATCGCCGCATGGTTGGGATTGACGGAGATCCATGGCTCCTTAGCGGCATCCGGCGCAGTGAAACCGGCATAGACAGAGCCGTCCCATTGCATCGGGGTACGCGAATTATCACGACCGCGCGCGGCGATACCCGCCAACATCGATTCGGGCGACTGCACTTTGGCTTCCTCAACCCTTTGACGGTAAGCGTTCAGGGACTCGAGGTCACGGTACTGGTCTAGGCGCGTGAAGTGGGCGTCGGTCATGCCTAGCTCTTCGCCCTGATATATGTACGGGGTGCCGCGATGCATGTGCAGCATCAGGCCAAGTGCCTTGGCCGAACGCACACGAGATTCCTCCGAGGAGTCATCACCCCAACGAGAAACGACGCGAGGCTGGTCGTGGTTACCAGTAAACAGGCTTGCCCAGCCTGCATTCTTCACGGCCGCTTGATAACCGGCCATAATGCTCTTGAGCTTCGGCAGGTCAAGTGGCAGTGGCTTCCATTTGACGCCTTCGCAGTCAAAATCAACGTGCTCGAATAGGAAGAGCATGTCCAGCTCGCCGTTGGCGGGGTCGGTGATGTATTCGTTGCGCTGTGCGGTAACGCCGGGAGCCTCGCCCACGGTGAGGAAGCCCTCACGGCCTTCGAACACTTCACGGCGCATTTCGGCCAGGAATTCGTCTTGGCGAGGGCCGTCCGCGCAGAACGGATTCGGGTTGGAATAGCCTTCCTCACCCACGGGCAGATCGTCCAGCTCGGAACCGTACTCGCCGGGCAGCTTGCCAGACAGGTCCGTGCGCTTGGAAATCAGCGTAATCACATCCATGCGGAAGCCGTCAACGCCGCGGTCAAGCCACCAGTTCATCATGTCGTATACCGCGCGGCGCACAGCCGGATTTTCCCAGTTGAGGTCCGGCTGCTTCTTCGAGAACTGATGCAGGTAGTATTCGCCACGCTCAGGGCAATACTCCCATGCAGAACCGCCAAAGTAGGAGCCCCACTGGTTGGGCTCGGCACCGGGCTCGCCGGCAGTGGTGCCGGGACGGGCGGGACGCCACCAATACCAGTCGGCGTGCTCATCATCCTTGTTTTTGGACGCTTCAAACCAGGCGTGTTCATCGGAAGTGTGATTGACAACAAGATCCATCACGATCTTGAGCCCGCGCTTGTGGGCCTCGGCCAGCAGCTCATCCATGTCGTCGAGTGTGCCGAACAGAGGATCAATGTCCTGATAGTCGGAAATATCGTAGCCATTGTCGTCTTGCGGAGACTTGTATACCGGGGATAGCCACAGCACATCCACGCCGAGGTCGGCCAGATAGTCGAGCCGTGACGTAATGCCCTTGAGATCGCCGAGGCCGTCGCCGTTGGTGTCTTGGAAGGAACGCGGGTAAATCTGGTAAACGACCGCATTGGACCACCACGGATTTGGGGTGGCACCGTTGGTGCGGATGGAATCTGGAATTACTGTGCGTTGTGAAGTGGTCATCGTTGGCTCCTCCATTATTTATGGTCTACATTGCCTGTTGCTCATAGTCTAAAAAGCGCTGAATTACATTTCCATTGGGGAACTGCGTTGGTGTGCCGGAAACAAAAACTGCAAAGAGCCGGAAGGCACTGCTACGGCTCAATTCTCATAAGCTGCACATGCTATTTAGCAACATATGGGCCCTTTCGCTGTTTGTGGTGGGTGACTGTGCCGTGGGGTGATGTTGGTCGGGTAGGTTGGAGGCATGGATGCCTCTCACCTGTTCACCGCCGCGCTTCGGCTGCGGTCGCCTTGGAGGGTCGGGTCTGCGGACTTCCGTGACGCCGACGGCGACGGGCGGGAGCCGCACATCACGATCGGCTTCGAGCCCGGCAGAGGGTTCATGCTCCTGTTCGAGGCGTGGGTGTGGCTATATCGCCTGTGCTCGTGGATGATGCACTCGAGGCTCGAACCTATGAAGGAGCTCGCCCGCTTGTTCCGCCGCCACTTCGCCACCATAATCTACCTGACCTGCGGCAGCTCACATATTAACGGTTCTTCTGATTGCGACGCGCAAGAGCAACTTCGGGCGCGCTTGGATTGTCTGCTTGAACCCACTGGTGCGGGGATAGATGATTTAGTTGACACGCCTGCGGGAATCTGGTGGGGATTTCGCTGGCACACCGGATTTCAAGCAAACCCCGCCTCGGGAACCGCTCCGGACTTCGGCGTTGGCCCGGTTCGTATGTCAATCGATTGCCGTCTGAACCGGGACAGAATCCGCTGTCCCGGTTCGCGATTTTTGTCCTTTTTTACAAACAGGGACAAGCCAATCTCCGCAGGTCATATGCTCCGTAATACAAAATCGGCGGAATAGAGCCGATCCCGGAATCAACATGTTGTCCCGGTTTTCACATAAAACGATTGACATTCATACCGGGACAATGAAAATTGTCCCGGTTCGTGAAAATCGCCCGAAACCGCGAACCGGGACAGCGGATTCTGTCCCGGTTCGCGCGTCAAACGGTTGATATGTGGACCGGGACAAGCCAGTGGCACGGCGACACAGCAGATGCGCTCAATTGCACCGTAAGCCGTACGGTTTCGTCACTTTTTCATTCGCACAACGAGCAAAACCACATGACCTTTGTGCGCCACCGCCACATCAACCGACCGTCGCCTTTATTGTGGCGGTTTCCAGTATGGCAACAGGACAGAAGAGCCTCCTCCGGTGAGAGCCGGAGGAGGCTTGGGTGGAAGCGGACCTTTACTTCACAGAGTCCTGCAATTCAGGACTGGCCTACGGCCAGACCCAACATGACCTCGCGAGTACGCGACCTATCCGGCCGCCCGGGCCGGGAAACAGCCCACGGGGCTGTTTCCTTAATCGGCTCGTCTCGCTCGACGCGGTGAAGTAAAGCAGCGCCTGCGCTGTTTTACTTCACCGCTCCCCTCATCACTCCACCGACGACCCACTTTTGGGCGAAGATGTAGACGATGAGGATCGGGGCCATGGCCATCAGGTAGCTGGAGAAGGCCATCGGGTAGTTGGTGGCGAACTGCGAGCTGAAGACGTACTGGGCGAGCGGGATGGTCTGGTTCGACTGGTCGGTCAGGATGATCAACGGCAGGAGGAAGTCGTTCCAGGCCCACAGTGCGGTCAGGATGGCGATGGTGGCGTTAATCGGGCTCATCAGCGGGAAGATGATGGTCCAGAAAATGCGCCACGTGGATGCGCCATCGATTCGGGCCGCCTCTTCCAGCGATACCGGAATCGAACGGATGAAGCCGGTGGCGATGAACAGGTTCGTGCCCAGGCCGAGCACCGTGTACAGAATGATCAGGCCGACCTGGTTGTCCAGGTGCAGGGAGCCCATCTGCTTCGCAATCGGCAGCATGACGACCGGGAACGGCACGAACATGGCGGCGATGAAGAAGTAGTACAGGAAGCGGAAGAAGCGCTTGTCCATGTTGCGGGCCACGGCGTAGGCCACGAAGGTGTTGGTCAGCAGGGTGAGCACCACGGCGGCCACCGTGATGATCGCGGAGTTGAGCGCGGCCTTCGGGTAGTTGACCTTGGCGGAGGCGTCGGCGAAGTTATGCCACTGCCACGAGGTGGGCAGGGCGAAGGTGCCGGCTTCGGCCGGGGTCTTCAGCGCGGTGACGATGGTGAAGTAGAGCGGGATCAGAATGGTCAGGCTCAGCACGGCCACGGCGGCGGTCAGCCACCAGTTGATCTTGTGGTCTCTGCGGCCCTTGGCGGGCTTGCCGGACTTGGACGGGGTAACTGTTGCAGTAGTCATTTCTTATCCTCCCCTAAATCAGATCTGTTCCTGGCTGCGGGAGATGCGCAGCTGCACGAAGGCGATGATCGCCAGCACGATGAAGAAGAGCACGGCGTTTGCGGTCTGGTAGGCGTACTCGCCACCGGTCAGGCCACCCTTCCAGATGAGGTAGGTGACGGTTTCGGTGGAGGAGTTCGGACCGCCCTCGGTCAAGGCGACGACCTGGTCGAAGGTGCCGAGCGCGTTCTTCATGGACAGCACGAGGTTGATGGTGAAGAACGGTCCGATCAGCGGGAATGTGATCTTCCAGAACTTCTGCCAGGCGTTGACGCCGTCGATGGCGGCGGCCTCGTAGATTTCGTCGTCGATGGTCTGCAGGCCGGCGAGGTAGATGAGTACCGAGTAGGCGATGCCCTGCCAGACGGCGAGGAAGACGATTGGGATCCAGCTGAGTTGCTCATTGGTCAACAGCGAGGTGGACAGCCACTTGATGCCCAGCGCCTTGCCGAGCTCGGGCAGCGGGTTCATGAAGATGTACTTGAACACGTAGCCGATGACCAGCACGGAGAGGGTGTAGGGGATGAAGAAGATGGCTCGGAAGCCATTCTTGAAGGCGATCTTCGAGTTCAGCAGCACCGACAGGAACAGGGCGATCACATTAATCAGCACCGTGATGAGAATGGCGATGAGGAACGTGAACAGGTAGGCATGGCCCACTCGGTTGTCCTGGAAGAGGGCGATGTAGTTCTTCAGTCCGATGAACTTGTAATCGCCGTAGCCCTGCGAGTTGGTGAAGGAATACTTTACGCCATCAAGAAATGGCAGGTACAGGAAGAAGGCGAAGATGATGGCCGCCGGAACCACCATCCAGTAGTAGGCGGGGTCCACTTTGCGGGTGGAGAAGGCGGAGACCTTCTTCTTGGCCGGTTTCTTGGCAGCGGTCTTGGTTGCGGTTGCGTGTGACATGATGTTCTCCTCTCCTACCGATCACTCGAAGGTCCTGGCTTGGACCTTGTCCCATTCGGTCTGCATCTGGTTCAGGAAGCGGTCGGTGTTGCCGGAGGTCACCATGGCCTGCAGGTAGCCGCCGATGTTGATGGACGAAGGAATGTAGTGGTCGCAGAAGTCGGCCAGTCGGTTTTCCTCGAAGAACGGGCGCACGGTTTCCAGCGCATCGTTGCCGAAGTAGGTGTCCTTCAGCGGCGTGATGGCGGACTGGGCGTCGGCGTAGGCGTCAAGCTGATCCTTCTGCATGAGGAACTCGACGAGCTTCATCGCTTCCTTGGGGTGCTTGGTGTTCGCACCGATGGTGAGCATCACGTCGTCGCCGGCGGTGAGGATCTGCTCGCTGGCGTCATCGGTGGCCGGCATCTGGGCGAAACCAAGTTCGATATCGGGGTTGATCAGCAGGATCTGCGGGATGGCGTAGGTGCCGAGCGGGATGATCGCGGCCTTGCCTTGGGCGAAGTTCTGCGTGCCCTGCTGGTAGGTGACGCCGGTGTCCGCAGTGGAGTAGGTGAAGAGCTCGGATTCCTTCTCGACTGCGGTCTTCCACAGTTCCTGGAACGTGGTCTTGCCTTGCTTGAGCTCGGTGTACTTCGATTCGGGAACCAGCGTGCCGGTCAGGGAGGCGAGCGGTGCCTGGGTGGTCCAGGCGTCGGCCACGGAACCCTGCAGCGGGTTGATGCCGGCGTCCTTGAAGGTGTTGAGCATATCGGTGAACTCGCTCCAGGTGGTCGGCGGATTCTCCGGGTCAAGGCCAACCTTGCGGAACAGAGCCTTGTTGTAGATGTAGCCGGAGGCGTTACCCGCGAAGGGCAGGCCATACAGGCGCTTCTTGGAGGAATCGGTGGTCTGCACCAGATTCTTGGCGATCTGCACCATGCCGGGGTTGAGGGTGTCCACAATGGGTTCATCGGTGAAGTCGTAGAACACACCGGAGGCGGCGAAGTTGCCGAAGCTGATGTCGCCGTTGAAGGTGATCACGTCCGGCACACGATTCTTGACGAAACGGGTGCGCAGATCGGTCTGGGCGTTGGCGGAGTTGTTGATGTTGACCTTGATGGTCGGGTTCTGCTTCTCAAAGTCGGCGACCATGGACTTGAACTGGTCGGCGGCCTCGGACTTGAACTGGAAGAAATCCAGCGTGACGGTGCCTGCGGTGCTGGAGCCGCAGCCTGCCAGGCCGAACCCGACGGCGATCGCGCACATCACGGCGGCGGTGCGCACGGCCAGACGCTTCAGTCTAGGCGTTGCATGTGGGGAATCGGACAGCATAATTGTTGACTCCTTTATCTTTCTTTTCCTCCGGCTTCGGTGCCGGCGGGTCTTCCACTTTCCAAGGTAACGGTTCGGCCATTTCATTCCCAGCGCCAGCGAGCCCACTTGCGCAAGCAACAAAAAGCGCGGTATTTTGTGATTAACGCAATAAATACAGCGAAGGGGCTTGCATGTCTGATGTCAACGCGATTCCACAGTGGTTTTCCGGATCCGAGCATACGCATCGCGTGGCGGCGGCAATTGCCCAATACGGGCCGATAGCCCGCACTACGTTGGCACAGATGCTGGGACTGAGCCAAGGGGCCTTGTCCCGCATCACCAGCGATCTGATCTACGCCGGGGTGATCGAGGAGCTTCCGGCCGAGGCCGGCCCGTCAGGCAAGCTGCCCGAGCGATTCACGCCAAGGGAAAGTTCGGATCGTCGCGGACGCCCGCAGACTTCGCTGGTGTTGTGTTCGAACGCACGCACCTTCATTGGTGTCAAGGTTCATGGGATGTCGATTGTGGCCGCTGCGGTGAACGCGCATGGCGAGGTGGTGTCCGGCCGGCACGAGATGCCGATCGGGGCGGATCAGTCGGCTGAGTATGTGGTGTCGGCCATCACGCGGCTGGTGCGCGAATGTTCCGCCGATATCGCCTCTTCCGGACTGCCCTCCCCCACTGCGGTGGGCGTTGCGGTAGGTGGGCATGTGGTCGACGATTCGATTGTGACGTTCGCGCCGTTCCTGCATTGGGACGGGGCCACGGACTTGGGGACGATGGTCACAGAGGCGACCGGCCTGCCGTGCGGGGTGTTCAATGATATCGATTCTCTGCTGGTGGATGCCTCCTGGTTCGGGCCGGGTGTCGGCGTGGATATGTTCGCCGTGGTGACCATCGGCGTGGGTGTTGGTTATTCGCTGGCCGTGAACGGCAAGCCAGTGCAGTACCCGGATAAGAGCTATGGTCTGGTGGGCCACGTGCTTATCGATCCGGAGGGGCCGCGCTGCACCAGCGGACATATCGGCTGTTCACAATGCTTGACTGACGATTCAATCGCCGAACAGTACTCTGCGATTGTGGGTCGCGCGGTCAGTTTTGAGGACTTTGCGCGCGATGCCAAGGAACGCGTGCCGCAGGCCACGCAGTTGGTGAACCGGACGTGTTTCCGGTTGGGATCGCTGGTGGCTACGGTGGCGAATATCGCGATGCCCGGGCATGTGATGATTGCCGGGGAGTCCGCGTTTTTGGCCAAGCTCGGCACCGATTCGCTACGTGACGGCATTCGTTTCTACCGTCACAGCCAGACCCAGCCGGTCAAGTTCACGATTATGAACCCCGACTGGCAGCTCGGGGCAAAAGCCGCCGCCAGTCGCGTGATTGTGAAGCATATTGGGTAGGCCGTTCTTGGCTCCCCTCAGAGAGGGGAGCCAAGAACGTTGCTTCGCCACAGTTACTCCGCCACGACCAGCAATTACGGACTTGCCTATCGGCAAGGCTCAATCCCACCTTCGCTCAGCTGTCGCTTCGCTCAGGCCGTGGCTACTGACAGCCTACTAGGCTGTCAGCTTAACGCCACAGCCTTGAGCAATACTGCCTGCTGGGGGTGGAGGGACGGGGGACGAATGCCGTAGCGCTGCAGGGCTTCGCCGGTCAGGACTACGCCTTCCTCGTTCCACCAGCCGAGAGTGCTCTGGCCGTTGGTCAGACCGGTCAAATCCAAGCTCGGGTCAAGCGGGCTGACACGGTAGGTGCGCTCGGGGTCAAGTCCGGGCAGATGCACGGGCGCGGCCGGATAGGTCTGGCTGGTGGTCAGCTGGGTGAAGCGGTAGATGGCGGCGTCACGGTTCGGCATCACCATACCGTCCAGACGCACGGCCGGATCGTTGGAGTCGGCGTGCACGCAGGTGTCGATGGCGAACCAGTCGCGGTGCTTCTTGAATTCGGCCACCCACACGGCCAGCTTGGCGAGCGCCTCGTCCGGCTCCTTCAACAGGTTCCATTCGATGCCCATGTGACCGAAGAACGCCATGGCCATGCGCAGTTCCTGGCTGGTGGCGCGCTGGGTGGAGTGTGCGGGGCTGGCGCCCACGTGCTCGCCCATCATCGCCGGCGGCACCAGCAGCGAGGTGTAGCGCTGGATGTCCGCGCGCTCGACCGGGTCCACGCAGTCGGAGACCCAGATACGATCGGCGTGCTCCAGGATGCCAAGATCCACGCGGCCACCGCCGGAGGAGCAGCTTTCGATCTCAAGGCCCGGATGTGCGGTCTTGAGGCCCTTGAAGATGTTGTAGACGGCAAGGGTCTGCGCGTGCACGGCCGGGCGGCCGGAGCGGCGGGAACCGGGCTCGGTGACGAGCTTGTTGTGGTCCCACTTGATGTAGTCGATACCAAGCTCGCCGACAAGCTGGTCCATGCAGCCGTAGATGTAGTCGAACGCATCCGGATTGGTCAGATCGAGCACCTGCTGAGTGCGGCCCTGCAGCGGCAGTCGGCCAGCGGTGGGCGAGAGAATCCAATCGGGGTGGTTGCGGGCCACGTCGGAATCGGGGTTGACCATTTCCGAATCGAACCCCAAGCCGAATTCCATCCCCTTCGCGTGCACGTAG
>OAXJ01001918.1_pt1 | contig 11933 bp, 9 predicted proteins | sample 1517241 | NCBI WGS metagenome assembly OAXJ01 (sample SAMEA2580293, study PRJEB22360) | human gut metagenome | biome: human gut; feature: human-associated habitat; material: faeces | place: Denmark | collected 2008/2010 | reverse complement strand
GCTGCAATGTCTCTACTGCACATTCGGGAGTTCCTCCCATGTTGAAGCCCTTTTTGCCGCAACCCGACAACAAGGCTAAACAAAATGCAAACAAAACAATTTTACTTTTCATACCTTCTTTATATTCAATTTTTAATGATGTTCATTTTGTGGCAAAGTGGTTTATCGTGATAACCTTATCAGGTATAGGTGAAAACTGATTACCCTTAATTAGTTTTCCGCGACAAAAGTACTCTTTATTTTCTATACCGTTGTTTTTTAATATCTGTTTTTAACGATGTTTTTCTCTAATTAATATAGGTGTAAAGCTCAAAATTACTTCAGATGGGTGCGAAACAGGCGGGGGCAGAAAAAAGATGATAAAAAAACAGTGATCCGGAAAATTCCGGACCACTGTCCCTGTTGTCATGGAATCTTGTTTCACATATTCACTTTGTGGCGTACGGGGGTCAGGATGAAACTGAATTCATAATCCTGATAAGGTACACGGTATTTCTCCAGTGGAAGTGTTCCCCAACTGTTGACACATCCCAGACCCATCTGTACTTTATCGATGCAAAGGTTAGTGAAAGGAGCTTTCGCTACTTCAGGAGAGTGGCGTTGGTCTTTTTGTACTCCGTCATCCAAAGACTCGATGCTATAGTTCAAGGCAGAGGCGGAGAAAGGAGCGTCACCTACAAACTGCAGACCGTTTCCGCTGATATTCAATACTCTCCACCAGCGCAAATCGGTTTTGGTACCGGTTTCTTGCGGACGGATGTACGGGTAGAACTGTTCGGCAACTGTCTGGCGATATTTGCCAATTAAAGTAGAGTGATTGCGGTCGGCATAATTTTCAACCGGACCACGGCCATAATATTCCACTTCATTGAAGTTTTCGGGCATTTGCATTTGCATGCCGAAACGGAACATATCAGAAACCTTTTCTTCTTTGCCGGCTTCCATCTTTTGAGTTACTTTGACCGCTCCCTCATTGTTGATAACATAAGTCAGGAATAGTTTTCCTTTTACAGCTTTCATTTCATATTCAGCCTGAACGATTGCCTGTTCGTTTTCGATACTTTGTTTCAATGAAGTCAACTTCAGTCCCGGATTTTTCCAGACAGCATACCGGTGCTGTAATCCTGCTCCATAATCATTATCGGTAGGAGCACGCCAGAAGTTAGGAGTCAGTTGAGCTCCCGGATTTAATAATTGCATACCATCTGCTTCGTAACGAGAGAGATATCCATTGTGCTTATTGAATTCGATTATGAAGTTTTCGCCTTCTACAATCAGATAATTATGGTCGTTGTCCTTAATGACCGGTACGACAATGTCAAGATTAGATGCTTTCTGGTTCTTTAATTCCAATGCTTTGGCTGTATACGGACGGATGGTCAGCTGGTCATATGCCACTGTACTTCCTGCCGGCATCAGTGTTTCGGCAGCTTTCAGCTTATAAGTTACGTTGAGCAACAACTCTTTACATGGACAGACCTTTTCCGTATTCAGATTCAGTTTGAGAGTCGCTGTTTGTTGGGGAGCCACGTTCAGGTCCTGAACGACTCCGGTTTGCATTACTTCACCGTTTGCCAGTAATTGCCACTCCATATAATAAGCGGACAAATCCCGGGAGAAGTTTTCGTTATATACCTTTATTTCTCCCTTTGACAGATCGCCGGGAGTAGTCCAGATTGACTGGTAGAAGTATCCCACTTCATGGGCATGCGGGTTGGGGCGACGGTCGGGGCTGATCAGTCCGTTGTCGTTAAAATTATTGTCCGAAGCATCGTATTTATTGAAGTCACCGCCATATCCGTAGATGTCTATTCCATCCTTATTTTTCCAATGGTTCGACTGGTCTACAAAGTCCCAGATAAAACCTCCCTGATATTTGGGATATTTGCGTATCAGATCCCAATACTCTTTGAAGCCCCCTTGCGAGTTACCCATAGCATGAGCATATTCACATTGGATCAAAGGTTTGTCTATATTGCCTTCGCTGTACTTCTTGCAGGCGTCATAATCGTAATACATCGGGCAGAAAATGTCTGTAAATTCATTGGTACCCGCCTGCTCATATTGTACGGCGCGTGTTTTGTCCTCGTTTTTGATCCATGTATAGCACTGTTCGAAGTTCGGGCCGTATCCGGCTTCGTTTCCTAATGACCAGAAAATGATGGAAGGATGGTTATACCCTCTCTGTACATTGCGTTGGTTGCGTTCCATGTGTGCTTTTTTGTAAGATGGATTTTTGGCAAGTGTTTCTTTGCCATATCCCATTCCGTGCGACTCGATATTGGCCTCTGCCACTACATAGATACCGTATTGGTCGCAAAGGTCATACCACAGATTGTCGTCCGGATAGTGACAGGTACGTACCGCGTTAATGTTCAGCTGCTTCATACGCAGAATATCTTGCAGCATGCGTTCACGGGAAACCACGTATCCTCCGTCCGGATCCATTTCGTGGCGATCGGCACCTTTAAAGAGCACCGGTTGCCCGTTCACCAGTATCTGTCCGCCCTTCAATTCAATTTTGCGGAAACCTACTTTTACCGGGATCACTTCCAGCGTGTTGCTGCCGTTTTTCAGGGTTGCAGTCAGTGTATATAAGTTGGGTGTTTCTGCTGTCCATTTTTCAGGATTGCTCACGTCCATGACAACAGACTTTTGTCCATTTCCGTTAACCTGTGCCGTAGCAACACTTTTTCCTGCCGGATCTGTCAGGTTCAACTCTACTGTTCCGCTTCCGTTCAGATTGAGTGCCACGTTCAATGTACCGTTTGTATAATTGCTGTCCAAGTCGGGAGTTACACGGATATCTTGAATATATTTTTTATTGCGGCTGTACAAATAGCAGTTACGTCCCACTCCCGAGTAGCGGAAAAAGTCCTGATCTTCCAGGTACGTACCGTCACACCAGCGGAATACCTGAAACGCAATCAGGTTCTTGCCCGGTTTCAGATATTTGGTCAGGTTAAATTCAGCTTCCAGTTTACTGTCTTCGCTATATCCCACATATTTACCGTTGACCCATAGATACATGTTTGAAGTGACCGAACCAAAGTGGGCGAATATTTCTTTTTCTGACCATTCGGCAGGAATAATGATTTCTTTCCGATACGATCCTACATGGTTGTTTTCTATGGGCACATAAGGAGGATTGTTTTTGTATTGGCTTCTCCAGGCGTAACCTACGTTGACATAAATCGGATCACCGTATCCGTTCATTTCCCAAACACCGGGGACTTTCATCTGTCCCCAACCTTTATCATTATAGTCTGTCCGGTAGAAGTCGGTCGGTCGAGCATCTGCATTTTTCACCCAGTTGAATTTCCAGATGCCATTCAGGGTCATAAAGTTGCTTGAGTTTTCCTTATCGGCTTTTGCGGCTTCTTCACTTGAAGAGTAAGCAAAGTAATTGGTGTGCATCGGTGCACGGTTTACCGCATTAATTTCGGGGTTTTTCCATTCGTCATGTTGAGCCATGGTCGCCAGGCTACACATCGCCAGGCAGCAAGTCAGCAGTTGTCTTTTCATGGGGTTAATCTTATTAGGTTTGTAAATTGTTGGTCAAAGATACGTTTTTTGTCTTGTCGGACAGAGTCTTTTTGGATAAATTAGTGTAAAGTATAGCATTAATTAATGGATAAGGCTTATTTTTGCAGCATGTTAAAAGACAATATATATAGAAAAAAACGACTCATCCGTAGTCTGTTGGGAGTTGCTGCTCTGGTAGCTACCCTTTATTCTTGTGCCAGTATGGGACGTCCGGATGGGGGACCTTTTGATGAAACTCCACCCCGCTTCATCGGCAGTACGCCGGCAGCAGGAGCCGTAAATACTAAAAAGTCAAAGATTGTCCTTGATTTCGATGAGTTTATTAAACTTGAAAAGGCCAGTGAAAAGGTAGTGGTTTCGCCTCCCCAGTTGCAACAACCGGAGATTAAACCCGGAGGGAAGCGGATTACTGTAAACCTGCTCGACTCTTTGAAGCCCAATACCACCTATACAATCGATTTCTCGGATGCGATCGTCGATAACAACGAGGGCAATCCGCTCGGTAATTTTGCGTTTACATTCTCTACAGGGGCCTCTATCGATACAATGGAGGTATCGGGCACCTTGCTTGAAGCTTCTGATCTGGAACCCATTAAAGGTATGTTGGTGGGACTACATTCCAACCTGAATGACTCGGCTTTTACCAAACTTCCTTTTGATCGTGTAGCTCGTACCGATAGTCGTGGACACTTCACGATTCGTGGGATTGCACCGGGCAAATATCGTATTTTCGGTTTAATGGATGCCGATCAGAATTTCTTCTATAACCAAAAAGGTGAAGCGGTGGCTTTCAATGACTCGCTGATTATTCCCCGCTTCGAAGAGCGGATACGCCAGGATACTGCCTGGGTCGATTCACTGACCATCGATACGATTGTTGAGCAGAAATATACCTACTTCCTGCCCGATAATATTGTGCTTCGCTCATTTAAAAAGCCTTCTGTTTCACAATACCTGGTTAAGAGCGAACGCCTTACTCCGAATAAATTTTCTTTGTATTTTTCGGCTCCGGCAGATTCTTTGCCTGTGTTGAAAGGCTTGAATTTCGACGAGAAGGATGCTTTTGTGATAGAAAAGACATTCCGCAACGACACTATTCATTATTGGATACGCGACTCTTTGCTTTATCAGCAAGATACACTTACGTTGAGCCTGAACTATTTGTACACTGATACGTTAAATCAATTAGTTCCTCGTACGGATACGCTAAGGTTGGCCGCAAAGAAAGTGAAGAAAGAAGAGCCTAAAAAGAAAAAGAAGAAAGACGATGAGCCGGAACCGACTAAGTTCTTGTCGGTAAACACACACGCTCCTTCGTCTATGGACGTGTTCGATTATATCACCATGACTTTTGAAGAACCGGTAGCCCGCTTTGACAGTGCGGCTATTCATCTTCGCCAGAAAGTAGATACGATATGGACCGACGTTCCTTTTGAGCTCGAACATGATTCGCTCGATGTGCGCCGCTATAACCTCTATTATGATTGGGAACCCGGAGGCGAGTATGAATTTGCCGTCGATTCCACAGCTTTTCATGGCATTTACGGGCTGTTTACCGATAAGATAAAGCAAGCCTTCAAGGTTCGTCAAATCGAAGAATACGGTAATGTGTTCCTCAACATAACCGGAGCAGATTCTATCGCTTTTGTCGAACTGTTGGATAATCAGGATAAAGTTCTTCGCAGGCGTCCGGTGATTGACGGGAGAGCGGAGTTTTACTATCTGAATCCCGGCAAATACGGAGCCCGGTTGGTAAACGATACCAATGGCAACGGAGTGTGGGATGCCGGTGACTATGAGAAGGGTATACAGCCTGAGATGGTATACTATTATCCGCATATTATTGAATTTAAAGCAAACTGGGATGCTACTCAGGACTGGAATGTGACAGCTGTGCCTCTGGATAAGCAAAAGCCGGACGAACTTAAAAAACAGAAACCAGATGAAGATAAGAAGAAAAAGACCCGAGATAGTCAAAACGCAAACCGTAGCCGCCGCAATTAGGCGGAAAGAGTGGATATGTCTTATTATCGCCCTGCTTTTTGCTTTCCCATCATCGGGCAATGCCCAGTGTGAAGCAAAGAACGATGCGTTTAAGTCCGGTGAGCACGTCATGTACGAACTTTATTTCAACTGGAAATTCATTTGGAAGAAAGTGGGACTTGCCAGCCTTACTACTAACTCGACGACTTATCACTCCGAGCCGGCCTATCGGGTCAATTTATTGGCCATTAGCAGTAAAGAGGCCGACTTCTTCTTTAAGATGCGGGATACGCTGACAAGCGTCATGACTGAAAAGCTGGAACCCCGCTATTTTCGGAAGGGAGCCGAAGAAGGAAAACGTTATACCGTCGATGAAGCCCGTTTCTCGTTTCGGGAGGGCATGTGTTATGTCAATCAAAAACGGGTGCGTAAAGACGGGAGTATCACCGAGACGGAGCAAAGTGACAATCGTTGTATCTATGATATGCTTACTATTCTGGCGCAGGCCCGTTCGTTCGATCCAAAGGAATATACCATCGGTCAACGTATCCAGTTCCCGATGGCGACGGGGCGTAGAGTAGAAGAACAGACCCTGATTTACCGGGGAATTAAGAAGATTACTGCCGAGAACGATACTACCTATCGCTGCCTGATATTCTCACTCGTGGAATATAATAAAAAGGGAAAGGAGAAAGAGGTCATAACGTTCTATGTGACGGACGACCGGAATCACCTTCCGGTACGTCTGGATATGCACCTTAACTTTGGTTCGGCCAAGGCATTCCTGAAGAGTGTCAGTGGTTACCGACATCCTCAGACTTCTATTGTCACAAAGTGAACGGAACTTCGTCTTTTTTGCGGAATACGCTCGACTCGAAGGTAGCTATCAGTCTGCCTTCCTGATCGGTTACATCTATCTGATAATAACCTGTGCTGCGTCCGGTATAGCGTTCGCGTGCTTCGGCATAGAGTGTGTCTCCGGGGCCGCTGGCGCGCAAGAAAGTGATATTGGAAGAGAGCGAAAAGGCCAATGTGCCATGTGAGTTAGCTGCTGCCGCAAGTGCCAGATCGGCTAAAGTAAAGATGGCGCCTCCCTGTGTCCGTTGTCCCGCATTCAGATGTTCGGGTTTTATTTCCAGTTTTGCTTTGCTGTATCCTTCTCGTATCTCGATCAGCTCTACACCCGCATTGGTGGCAAACAGGTCGTTTTTGAAAAATTCTTGTGCTGTCATTTTTATATCTGTTCTGAATTAGCCACAGAGGACGCGGAGCATACAAAGCTATTACTTTGTTCCCTCCGCATCCTCTGTGATGTTTTCTAAATACAACTTTCTGAAGTTTTTTATTTACTCAGTTTCCACTCAAATCCGTCCTTAGTATCTTTAATTTCGAATCCCAATGCAGTCAGTTCGTTACGGATCAAGTCACTGGTTGCCCAGTCTTTGTTGGCTTTTGCCTTCACACGTTGTTCCAGCAACATATCGACCACTTTTCCATAAGCGGCTTCACGTCCGTCCGACGAACCGATTTCTTCTTTCAGACCCAGGATATCGAAGCAGAATGTATGGAATACTTCTTTCAGGTCTTTCAGGTCATCGGCAGAAATGGTGTTGTTGCCGGCAATGATATTATTGATCATCTTGGCTCCGTCAAAGAGATGTGAAATCACAATCGGAGTATTCAGGTCATCGTTCATTGCTTCAAAACACTTCGTGCGCAAGCTTTTTACATCGACGTTCGAAGTAGCTGCGGGAGTGATTTTTTCCAGACTGTCTACTGCTTCCATCAGTCGGCTCAGTCCCTTTTCTGCTGCTTGCAAGGCTTCGTTGCTGAAATCCACCGGACTGCGGTAGTGTGCCTGTAAGATAAAGAAGCGTATGGTCATCGGGCTGTAAGCCTGAGTCAGCAATTTGTGCGAGCCGCTGAAGAATTCATCCAGCGTGATGAAGTTTCCGAGACTCTTGCCCATCTTGGTGCCGTTGATGGTGATCATGTTGTTGTGCATCCAGTAGTGAACCATATCGTCACCCTGTGAAGCTACCGACTGTGCGATTTCGCATTCGTGGTGCGGGAAGATCAGATCCATGCCTCCTCCGTGAATGTCGAAGTGTTCGCCCAGATACTTACGTCCCATAGCCGTACACTCGGCATGCCAGCCGGGGAAACCGTCACCCCATGGTGAAGGCCAGCGCATGATATGTTCCGGTTGTGCCCGTTTCCAAAGAGCAAAGTCGGCAGGATTATGTTTTTCTTCCTGGCCGTCCAGCTCGCGGGTTGTATTCAGTACATCGTCCAGGTTACGTCCCGAGAGTTTGCCATAATGGTGGTCTTTATTGTATTTGGCTACATCGAAATATACCGAACCCTGACTTTCGTATGCATAGCCGGCATCCAGAATCTTTTTTACCAGTTCGATCTGTTCGATGATATGTCCCGAGGCATGTGGCTCAATGCTGGGGGGAAGTACGTTCAGTGCCTCCATGGCTTTATGATACCGGTTCAGGTAGTATTGCACTACTTCCATGGGTTCCAATTGTTCCAGACTTGGCAATCTTATCTTCGCCTTCATCTGCGTCATGTTCCAGGTGGCCTACGTCGGTAATGTTACGCACGTATCGCACTTTATAACCCAACCGGGTGAGATAACGGAAGAGTACGTCGAACGTGATGGCCGGACGGGCATGTCCCAGATGTGCATCGCCATATACCGTCGGTCCGCAGACATACATGCCCACATGTGGAGCGTGCAAAGGCACAAACAGCTCTTTTTTTCTATCTAAAGTGTTGTAAATCGTCAGTTGATGTTCCATAACGTTTGAGATTTATTCTGTTTTAAACCACAAAGTTAGAATAAATAATTTGAATTGGGACGTGTTCTGCCGGATTATTCTCTGTAAGTATATGTGTCTGATGTAAGATCGGGCCACTCATACGAAAAATGCATTCCGATCTTCCATCTTCCACCTTTTTCTGTTTACTTATCTAATTATCAACGAAATGAATGGGTGGAAGATAGCGTTTTCAAGCCGTTTATCTTCCACCTTTATCTTCCATCTTCCACCCACTGTTTTTGATGGATAAGGTATTGATCTGTAATTGTATATAGCGTATTATCTATCTGTTTATGCCGTTTAAAGCATTTCCTTTTCCTTAGTATCTTTAGTGAAAATGGTCCGGACTTTATCTCGTCCCGCATGCCCGGGCCCATAAGCCCGCATACCTGTGCCCATGAGCCTGTATACCCGGGCCCACCGGCTCGGGTATACGGGCTGAGATAAGTTTAGTATGATGAATGATAATATACTTATATATAACGCGTTAATATCATGGAGAAATCAACTTGCTTTCTTATTAATTTCTGTGTTTAAGCTGTTGTCTCCCCCTTCTCGGGTGCTTTTGTAAAGAACTTGTTTACGACCGCAGCTACACCGTCCTCCTCGTTGCTAAGGGTAATGTAGTCGGCGGCTTTCTTTACCGGTTCCTGTGCATTGCCCATGGCTACACCCAATCCGGCAAATTGAATCATTGAAAGATCGTTGTAGCCGTCGCCTACAGCCACTATCTCTTCCCGGTTCATGTTCAGCTTGTTAAGTAAGACAGATAAAGATTGTGCCTTGTCTATTCCCTGTGGTACCAGTTCGAGGAAGAAGGGCTCCGAGCGGTAAACACTCAGTTGACCTTGCAGTTCTACCGAAAGTTCGGCTTCAATGGGAATCAGACGATGTGGCTCACCCACAATCAAGCACTTAGGAAGCGGCAGACGGATATCTTTCAGAAAATCCTTGGAAGGATATATCTGCATTTTATTGAGGAAAGCCTCTTTCCGGACATACACGTCATCGGGATATTCAGTGATGATATATTGCCGGTCGTAAGTCAGGATAGGGAGTTGGTTGCGTGTGGCGCATTCGTATAGCCGAGGTATCACTTCGTCCGGCAATACATTGGCATAAACGATCTCTCCGGTACTCCAGTCGATAATTTCTCCGCCGTTATAGGAGAGGATAAATCCGCCGAACTCCTTCATGCGCAGTTCGTCGGCCAAGGGTGCAATGCCGAAGGTAGGACGTCCCGATGCAAGTATCAGTTTCACACCCTGTTGCTGTACACGTATCAGTGCTTCTCGGTTGCGTGGAGTTATCTCTTTTTTAGCGTTGGTCAGTGTTCCGTCCAAGTCGAGTACGAGGAGTTTGTATTTCATCAGTCGCTTTTGTTTGGGTTTTGAGGGTGCAAAGGTAGTGGTTTTGGGTATATCACCCAAACAGGATGCGAGTAAATAAAGAATGAATGATACGTAGTCTGTTTGATGCGCTTTGATACGTTTATGCTATTGGGGAATTTATTGTCTTGAAATTTTTCTTTATTTTCTTTAAAATCAGAAATAAATACACGATATTTGTATAAATAGAGAATTAGATATGAGGCCGATAAAACTAATTTGGGGTATTGGAGGGACACTATTGGTAGCTTTATTAATAGGTTGTTATTTCTATCAGAGAAGTAATGAGATGATGCGTGTGGAATCAAAAAATCTATTCATACAGGCATTAAAAGGTGAAATGCTGCGAATGGAAAGGGAACTGGATCTATCATGTGTGTCTATGAATGTATCGGGTGCAACGGCTCTTTGGACCAGACTTTCTGTGAAAACTGAGTTTGGTACAAAAGATTATGTTGTAGATGTAAAAAAGGATTTGAAAAATATATCTTCTGATTTTAATGAGCGTTCTTTGCATTCTGTTGTTTGCATGGAGAAGCAGCTTTCTGCTGATACTTTGAATCGGATTTGGGCAGATAGTTTGAGAATGCGGCATATTGTCGCTAAAACCTCTGTACAGGTAGTTAGTGCCGATTCAAGTAAATGTATTCGTTCTGAAGGGAGTTGTGACAATAATTGTTTTGTATCGCCCATTTGGATTGCCTATGTCGGGAACGAGTGTGAGGTAGAGGTTGCCGGTTTTTTATCTTCTACTTGTTGGTCGGTGATTCGATACTCTTCTTCTTCATTTGTCCTTATTGTTGGAGTGACTTTTATACTTTTTGCTTTTTTCTACTATGTGTATAAGGTGAAAAAACATTTGTCTGATTCGGAGGTTGAAGAAGAGCTTCTAAAGGAAAGGCTGGAGAAGGAGAGAGAGCGGTATCAAGATTTAGAAGAGAAACGCAGGCAATATGAACAACAATTGAATTTGCTTCAACAAGAAGAAAAAATGCGGATAAGAGAACTGAGTGATCTACGGGAGAAGCATAAACAAAAAGAAGCTCAGATTGAAGTATTGTCAGTAGAGAAGAAACGTAGCAAAGAACAGCAAAGTATTCTTGAAAAGGAATGTCAAGAGGGTATGCTCCAAATAACGATGCTTTCCGATAAATTGGAAAAGGAAAAGATAGACCGGGGAGAGCTTCAACAAAAGTTGGCTGCATGCGAACTGCAAATAGCGGAACTGAGAAAAATAAAAGAAATGTTGGGTGAAGAATTAGTCATTTATAAACTCTGTTCAGGGTTGACTTTTGATCCTCGAAATCATATTTTGGATTGTGCCGGAAACCGGATAAAACTGGATGCTCAGGGTAGCCGGCTTTTACTCCTTTTTTTAGAGGCCTCTGAAAATAAACTATCATATGAAGAACTGCTTGAAATGATGTGGGCTGATCGTCGAAAGGATAAGAATCGTTTATGGACGGCTGTTTCTCGTTTGCGTAAAGCTTTAGCGCCTACTCGTGTTATCATAAAGGTGAAAAATGAAGGCGGGTATCAGTTAGTGCTGCCTAAGGAGAGTGATGACTTCTCGCAGAGAGAACTCTTTTGATGTAAGTTCTTGTAAGGAGGCATTTTATTGATTTTCAACTTGTAAGTTTTAGTAAGGAACGTTTTCTTACTAGATAGAAAAAATCGTCTATATTTGTTATGTGTTACTAAAACAACCGAGTATATGAAAAAGTTTTTAAAAGCAATTGGCTGCTTTGCCATTTTTGTATTGGCTGTATTCTCGTATTTCAGAGAGCAACCTTATAAGTTGGATTCTTTGTCGTTACAGAATGTTGAAGCATTGGCTGAAGGTGAGGAATATACACATATTTCTTGTATAGGTGTAGGCTCTTTGGATTGTCCTGTTAATCATAGTGGTGTGAAGTATATATTTAAAGGATATTAAATATTTAATTGGGTTGGGAAGGGGGTGGAACGATGCATGCTCTGGAAAAGTTTAGAATCGTCCACTCCCGGAAAAACCTTCAAAAGAAAGGAGGTTTATAGGTTACAAAGGTAATGAATTTAAGTAAGAATCAGTAGGTGCATCATTTACTTTTTCTGCGGGTGGATGATTCCCCGAAAAAGAGACACAAGAAACAACAAAATTATTAACCTCATAAAAATGTATAAAAATTATGGGTAAGAAAATCTT
>OAXJ01001914.1_pt1 | contig 11948 bp, 10 predicted proteins | sample 1517241 | NCBI WGS metagenome assembly OAXJ01 (sample SAMEA2580293, study PRJEB22360) | human gut metagenome | biome: human gut; feature: human-associated habitat; material: faeces | place: Denmark | collected 2008/2010 | reverse complement strand
TAGAAATATTTGCTAAAATATTAGGAACATTTTTATTAATAATACATAATCTTGTTTTAGACATTCTTGCTTGATTGACTCCTGGGAAGTTTACTGAATTAATGATATTTCCGTTTTCTAAATATTCACAAACTTCTTCAACCGCCATCTTTGCACAATTATCTTCTGATTCTGGTGTACTTGCACCCAAATGTGGAAGAATAATAATATTTTCTTGTCCAATTAATTCTGGTGCAGCGAAATCACTAATATATTTATTAATTTTACCGCTTGCAACATTAGCTAATAAATCTTCATTATTAACTAAATCACCACGAGCAAAATTTAAAATTCTGACACCGGTTTTCATCTGTGCAAATGCTTCTTTGTTCATGAAACCTTTTGTTTCTTTAGTACTAGGTACATGGATTGTAATATAGTCACATTCTTGATAAATTTCTTCTAAAGAAGCTGCATGACGAGCATGCTTAGATAAAGCCCAGGCCGCATTTACGCCAATATACGGATCATAACCTTTTACTTTCATTCCTAATTTAATAGCTGCATTGGCAACATTTACTCCAATAGCACCTAAGCCAATTACCCCTAAAGTTTTTCCTTCAATTTCTGGTCCAACAAAATTACTTTTACCTTTTTCTGCTGTTTTAGCAATATCCTGATCGTCTTTTAGACCATCAATCCAACGAATACTTTCAACAATTTTTCTTGAAGAGAGAAATAATCCACATAATACAAGTTCTTTAACAGCGTTAGCATTTGCTCCCGGTGTATTAAATACAACAATTCCTTTTTCACTACAATCATCAAGTGGAATATTATTTACTCCTGCTCCTGCTCTTGCAATAGCTTTTAGATTTTCCCCAAAATCATATTCATGTAAAGAAGCTGATCTAACCAAAATAGCATCTTCATTAGTCATTTCTTCGCTATAAGCATAATTTTCATCAAATCCATCTAATCCTACTTTAGATATTTTATTTAATAATTTTATGTTATACATAATTATTCTCCTATTTGTTTGCTGCTTCAAAATCTCTCATGAAAGCAACTAATTTTTCAACACCTTCTAATGGCATAGCATTATAGATAGATGCTCTAATTCCCCCAACTGAACGGTGACCTTTTAAATTAGTCATACCCGCGGCAATACTTTCCTTAACAAACTTAGCATCAAGATCTTTGTTTGGTGTAGTAAAAGTAACATTCATTAAAGAACGATTATCTTTATCACTATGTGCGATATAGAAATCACTACTATCAAGATAATCATAAAGAAGATTAGCTTTTTTAATATTTCTTTCTTGCATAACTTCAAGTCCACCCATACTATCGATCCATTCCAAAACTAGTCCTAATACATAAATCGCATAAGCAGGCGGAGTATTATACATTGAATCATTTTCAATCATCAATTTATAATCTAATAATACTGGTGTTGTCGCAGCAACTTTTTGTAATAAATCTTCTTTAATAATTGCTACTCCTAATCCAGCGATCCCCATATTTTTTTGTGCACCTGCATAAATCATTCCAAACTTTGAAACATCCACTGGTTTTGATAAAATATTTGATGACATATCCGCAATTACAGGAACACCATTAGTTTCTGGAATATATTTCCATTCAGTTCCGTAAATTGTATTATTTGCACATAAATGAACATAAGATGCTTCAGGATCTAATTTCAATTCGTCTTGAGTTGGAATATGTTTAAAATTGTTTTCACTTCCGTCATAAGCAATATTAATTTCCCCAAATTTTTTTGCTTCGGCTGCAGCTTTTTTACTAAAAGCTCCAGTTACAACATAATCAGCTTTACCATTTTTTAATAAGTTTAATGGAACCATTGAAAATTGTTGTGTTGCTCCCCCTTGGATAAACACAATTTTGTAATCATCAGGGATATTCATTACTTTCTTTAATAACCCTTTTGTTTTTTCAAAAATGTCTAAGTAGGAAGAGGATCTATGACTCATCTCCATAACACTCATCCCACTATTTTCATAGTTCAACATTTGTTTAGCAGCTTTTTCTAAAACTGGCTCAGGCAACATTGAAGGACCTGCAGAAAAATTCAGTACTCTCTTTTCAGTCATATATATACCTTTCCTTTCTTGTATGTGAAGTCTATTATATTGTATACAATCTAATTTGTAAAGGGATTTTGTAAAAAATTGTATACAATTATACATCGTTTCATAAAAAAGCTATTTTTCTTAGTAATTATCAGTTTCATTATATGCTGGAACATTTGATAAATTCACGATATTTTAACTACATTTACGATAAAATAAATTGAATTAAATACATTTCTAAGATATGATGAAAAGGTACATATAGGAGAGAAAAAATGAAAAGAAAAAAACTAAAATTGAAAAAACAAGCTTACTTTGTTATTGGTGGCCTCGTCATCCTAGCTGCCCTTATACTATACCTTATTTTATGTTTAGTAACAGGGGGAGACAATTTTGTTTCAAATACAACTATCAATGGTATTAAAGTTGGTAATATGAATAAAGAAGAAGCACGTAAGGCTATAGAACAACAATATCAAAATGATTTAAATCCCCCTACTTTAACTTTATTACTCGATCAACAAGAATACCCAGTTGATTTAACTGATAATCTTACATTCGATAGTAAAAAAGCTGTAGATAAAATTTCTAAACAGTCTAATAGTTCATTTTTCAGACGAGGATATAACTATTTGTTTAATCATGATTATACAGTTGGGGTAAAAATAAAAAATAAAGACCTTTTAAATGAAAAAATTACTAATAGTCAAATTCTAAATTATAGTACTTTGACTCCTACTAACTATGAACTTAAAGATGATAAAATTATTTTCACTAAAGGAAAATCCGGTAAAACAGCAGAATTAGAATCAGTTTTCAATACAATTAATAAGGCATTAAATAATTATGATTTTAAAGGGAAAATTAAATATTCTCCAGTAGAACATAAACTTAATGATGAAGAAATAAAACTAATTCATGAAAATTTATCAAAGGAAGCTAAAAATGCTACTCTAGATAAAAATAACAATTATGAAATCATCGATAGCCAAGTAGGTGCTAAATTTGATTTAGAAGATGCTGTTGCTAAATACAATAAAACTACTGAAGGTAAACAGTTTACCCTAAATGCTACGATCATTAAACCTGAAATAACCAAAGAAATGTTAGAACAAAATTTATTTAAAGATGTTTTAGGTGAATATGCGACTAACGTCAGCGGTACTTCAGTTCGTAAAAATAATGTTAAACTTTCTGGTGATAAATGCAATGGAGTTATTTTATTGCCAGGTGAGGAATTCTCTTATAATAATGTTGTTGGCAAAAGAACGAAAGAAAATGGCTTCGGTGAAGCTGCAGCCTATTTAAATGGAGAGACTGTGCAAGAAGTTGGAGGTGGAATCTGTCAGACATCATCAACTTTGTATAATGCTGTATTGTACGCTAATCTAAAGATTACTGAGCGGACTAATCATACTTTTGTTTCTGGCTATGTTCCAATCGGTCGTGATGCTACAGTATCTTGGGGTGGCCCTGATTTTAAATTTAAAAATGACCAGGCTTATCCTATTAAGATCATCGCTTCTTATGAAAATAGTCGTCTAACAACTAAAATTTTAGGTACTAATGTTAATAATATTCGTGTTGAGCTAAAAAGTCAAAAACTTGCTTCAACTAATTATAATACTAAATATGAAGACGATCCTACATTACCCGAAGGACAGACAAAAGTAAAACAAAAAGGAACTCCAGGTAGTAAAGCAAAATCATGGCGTTATGTTTATGATGCTAATGGCAATTTAATTTCATCAAATGAAGAAGCATATAGTGTATATAAAGGACATGAGGAAATTATTTTAAGAGGTACTATGAAAATAACTGAACCAGCTACGCCTGCACCAACTGAACCTACAACTCCAGCACAACCAGAAACGCCTACCATTCCCAATAATGAAACATCGTAGAATCTTAAATTAAATACTGGTGGAATTTTTCCACCTTTTTCTATAATTAAAAAGATTATTACATAAAATAATAATCTTTTTAATTATTTTATTTTTGTGCAATCTTCCACTTTTTTAAACAATACTGATATATCTCTTGTTCTGAAATCATTAACGAAGCACTGGCTAGATTTATTTCCATATTCTTACCATTCTTTTCAAGAATTATCAGAAAATAAAAAGGCTCATGGTGCAGCTGAATTTCCGCAACCTTCTGCCATAAAATCACTTTTTTCCATAGCCTATAAGAAGTGATACCATCTTTATCAATTACAAACTTTTTCATTCCAAAAAATATCAATTCTAATAATTCAATAGTTCCAACTATACAATTACCAAAGAAAAGAACTCTAGCACCCCAAATATAAATAAACAAAATATCATGATAGCTGATGATACATTCGAAATAAATCCTGAAGCTACTATTGGAATGCTTATCATAATTAATGAAAATGGAATTATGGATAAAATAAGAATAGTTGTTAAAATCATATCTTTTCTAATAATAATTCTTTCCACTTCTTTTATCCTTTCCACCATTCAAGTCATTACATTAAAACATACTTTATTTTCTGTAAACTTGAAAATAATTAAATATTGTTTACGAATACAAATATCAGGGTTTGTATTCGAGTGTTTTGTAATATAAAGTATTTCTTTTTAGGAAGCAAAGTAGACTTTTTCTCACATAGAATATATAATTAAATAAACAAACTTAAATAAGATATTTTCTTAATTTTCACAAATATTATGATTGAAAAAAACAGGAAAAAAGGTCTACATTTTTTCCTGTTTTTACTTAAATAACTTTATTTATATTGATTCATAATCCTTTACCCATCTAGTAAAGGTATGATTATTTGTACTTAAACGACGCGAAGCTTCAGCTTTGCTGATTACATTTTTTCGCCATAAATAATAAATTTCTTCAAAATCGTCGGGAATCGTTAATTTTGGTCTTCCAAATCGTACGCCTCTACGTTTAGCTTCACGAATTCCCTCGGCTTGTCTTTGACGTGTATTTTCGCGTTCTATTTGAGCAACATAAGAAAGCACTTGCAATACTAAGTCTGCAATAAATTTACCCGTAATTCCATCATGCTTTTCACGTGTATCTAATAAAGGAAAATCAATTACCACAATATCTACTCCGATTTTCTTGACAATATAACGCCACTGTTCAATGATTTCATCATAATCACGTCCAAGACGATCAATTGATTTAATGTATAAAATATCTCCCTGTTTTAAAACCTGAAGAAGTTTTTGATAATGAGGACGATTAAAATCTTTACCGGACTGATAATCAATATAAAGCTGGCTCCCTGTAAGTCCAACCTCTTTTAAAGCTGTAATCTGCCTATCAACATTTTGGTCTTTACTTGATACCCGTATATATCCATATTTGTTATATTCCATTCTATATTTTCCTCCTCGAGTAAAAATTATGGCATAGGGAAAGTTAGAATGCTATAAATGGCTAATTATTTAGGGATTCTTTGCATCTTACATCGTCAGCAGTGATAAATCCATTTTTATAATCGTAATACGATAAAATTAAAACAGAAACAATAATCAACAAATTATCGCTTCTGTTTAACTAATAAAATTTAATTTATAATTATAACATCGTCTTTTCATAAATATCAGCAATGTTAGTTCCAACATGATCTGGTTGATGAGCATCACTTGCTGTAATCATCGATACTCCATGTTCTTTTAATATCTTTAACAATTCTTCGCTTAATCCCATATCTTTATGATTATAACGATAATAACATCCTGTATTATTTTCAGCTTTTACATTATGTTCAACCAACAAATCAGCTAACTGATGATAAGTTGGTGTTAAATCATAGGTTGGATAATAATTAAACATTTTTATTGTATCTGGATGTGCTAATTGCGTAAATAAATCAGACTTAACCAATGAAAAAATCAATTCATAATAATCACGATAAATATCATCAACATCAAATTTATTCCATAAAATATCTTTAGAGAAATTCATGTCATATAATCTGCCATTAATTGAGTGTATTGCCCCAACAACAAAATCATAATTATGGTTAGCTAATACTTCTCCAATCTTCTTTTCATGTTTAGGCACGTAGCATACTTCTAAACCAAATGTAACTTCAATCGGCAAATCTAATGCTTTAACTTCCTCAATTAATTTATCATAATCATCTAAAGTATCCTTAAATTTCATTGCTTTATTCTCTAGCCATTTTTTTTGCAATGGCTCTTCTTTTAATTCTGTATAAATCTCTTCAAACTCTTTAAAACGATGTGTGTGATCTAAAATTTGAATCTTTGTCAAACCTTTTTTAACAGCTGCATCAACAAACTTTAATACATATTCTTTATTTAGATCCCCATATTCTAAATGCATATGTCCGTCAATCATCTTTATCACCCCTTCTTTTTTTATGATTATATGCAATTCTTAAAAAAAAGTACAGTAATAAAATAAAAAAAGGAGCCAGGGGAGACTCCTTATAGGATGGATGAGTTTTTGGGAGAGGGAATCATCCATCATTCAGGTTGTAAAACATATATGAGGGGGTTAATATATTTTACATATTATTATGGTTTGTCTTTCGACACTATTATCCTAGCATCACTCTATGAATTAAATGTGAACTAATCTAAAACAAATAATTAGAAATTTTATCCTTCGATTATTTGATCCAACCATGCACCCTACAAGCATTATAAATTCCATCACTAGTATTGCGATCAGTTATATAATCCGCTTTAGCTTTTAATTCATCACAGGCATTACCCATCGCAATTCGATAGAAACGTTCATCAAACATAACAAGATCATTATAATCATCTCCAAATACTACAACATCATCAATATTTCCTTTTATCATCGCAATCATATCAACTATTCCCTGCTTTTTATCATCTGGCTGAAACATTAAATATTCTTGTTCAAAACGTAATGAACCTAACGTATCTTTTAATGTTAATCGTGTTTCTTCACTAGCTGGAATAGAAATATAAATTTTATAAATATTTTCTAAATTATGATAATTTATTTCACTATCAATTGTATAACGTGTTGGTTCTTTTCGATAACCTGCTTGTTTTAAAAATAACGTATTTTTACTGTATACATCAATACTATCAAATGGAGCTATTAGGATTCCATAGCCTAAATTTTCTGCTTCATCAATAACAGCCAATGCTTTTTGCCGATCCAATGGTGCATTTTTTACTAACTGATGATTTATGACAAGACCATTACCACCATTACAAACCATATTATTTAAACCAACTTCTTTAAGAAAGTTTTTAGCTTTATAATAAGCGCGTCCCGTTGCAATAGCTACAAAATTACCATTTTCTTGTAATTTATCTAGGGCTTCTTGGGCACTTGGAACAATTTTTCCAGTTGTATTATCCGTCAAAGTTCCATCGATATCAAAAAATATATATTTCATATCATTCTTCTCCAATTTCTTTAAAGAATCCATAAATAACAGCTCCACAAAGACTTCCTGCTAATAAAGCAACAATATATCTAAAAGGATGCGCTATTAATGGTAATACAAAGATTCCACCATGAGGAATTCTAATTCCACAATTATAAAGCATTGAAAAACCACCAGCTACTGCTGAAGCAACAATGCAAGCTAATGTTACTAAGCAGGGGTCTTTTTGAACAAAAGGAATTGTCCCTTCAGAAATAAACATTAAGCCTTTTAAGTAATTTTGACAACCTAGTTTACGTTCAGTTAATGTAAATTTATTTCTAAAGAAAGTTGTACTAATTGCAATTGCTAATGGCGGTACCATTCCGCCGGCCATTACCGCATCCTTTGAGGACCCCCCCCCGCCGACCATTACCCCAGCCATAACATCAAAGTTACCTTCAACAATTTGAGCTATTCCAAAAAGATAAGCAATTTTATTAACTGGGCCACCCATGTCAACAGACATTATTCCCCCAACAATAACTCCTAAAATTAGTTTATAAACAATATCCATACTACCAATAAATACACTAATAGTCTGATTTAGACTTCCAACATAAGGACTAATCAAATATGATAAAACACCCGTAATCATGACCCCAAAAATCGGATATATTACTGTTGGCTTTATACCATCTAAACATTCTGGCAATTTACGACAAATTTTTTGTAATAAAATTACAACATATCCACCAATAAAGCCCGCTATGATTGCACCTAAAATACCAGGACTAGGCATATTTTGTAGATACATATTATTTAATAACATTGCAGCCCCGCCAGCAAGAGCTACTGCAAATCCCTGCTGACTTGCAATTGCCTGACCAATAAAGCCAGCAAATAAAGCAACGATCATCCCATTAACGGTTATCCCCAGAATATAACTGTTACTTAGCCAAATACTATCATAAATTTGTTTGATTCCAAATAAATTATAACTTGCTGCTAATGAAGCAATTGAAATCAATGCTCCCGATCCAATAATGATTGGCAATATTTTACTTAAAGCATCTGTCAATTGAGTATATAATTTTCGCCAAATTCCCTCATTGGCAGAACTACTAACCACTTTATCTCCTTGATGATGATAAATTTCTACATTACCATTTATTGCTTGCGACAATAACTCCTCTGCTTTATTAATTCCATCAGCTACTTTAGTTATAATTACAGGCCGACCATCAAAACGTGACATCTCCACTTGTTTATCTGCTGCCACAATAATACATCGTGCCTTACTGATTTCTTCAGCCGTAAGAACATTTTTAGGCCCTGTTGCCCCATTTGTCTCTACTTTAAATAATATGTTCATTTCTTTAGCTTTTGCTTCTAAACTTTCTGCTGCCATAAAAGTATGAGCAATTCCAGTAGGACATGCGGTAACTGCTAAAACTTCATAATTAGTACCGTCAGTTTCTTCTTTTACTTTCACTATTTCATTTTCTTTATCATCAATTAATCTTAAAAATTCCACTGCATCACTAGCATTAATTAAATTTTCTTTAAAATCATTATCCATTAACATCCCGGATAATCTTGCTAATGTTTCCAAATGAATGTTACCACCATCAACTGGTGCTGCAATCATAAAAAACAACCGTGCTGGTTGACTATCTAATGATTGATAATCCACACCATCTTTAACTATCATTACTGCTAGTCCAGGTTTTTTTACTGCTGCTACTTGGGCATGCGGGATTGCAATTCCTTCTCCAATTCCCGTTGTACTTTGAGCTTCGCGAGCTAAAATACCTTTTTTAAAGGCTAGTTTATCACTAATATTTCCTGTACCCACCATTAAATCAACTAAGTGATCGATCGCTTCTTCTTTATTAGCAACTTCCCCATTCATATCAATTCCCTGCAGACATAATAAATCTGTAATTTTCATTATTCATCCTCACTTATTGTTTTTAATAATTCATCTATTTTTTCTTTTGATGCCAAATCTTCACTGAATGCAGTTGCACTACCAGTAGCTGTAGCCTGTTTTAAAGCCATTTTGAAATCATTTGTCTTAATATAACCGTAAATAAATCCAGCGACCATACTATCACCCGCTCCAACTGAATTTTTAACCTCACCTTTAGGAGCAGATGTTATATGTACATCATTATTTTGATCGACTAATACTGCTCCATCTCCAGCCATCGAAACTAACACATTTTTAGCTCCCATTGTTTGTAATTTCTTAGCATAAACAACGACATCTTCTTTATTTTTAATTTCAACATTAAAAATTTCAGCTAATTCATGATTATTTGGCTTAATCAAAAATGGATGATGCTTTAGACAGTTCATCAATAAATTATTAGTTGCATCGACTACGATCAAAACATTTTTTGATTTTACATATTCCATAATTTTTTCATATATATCATCCGGCATACTGCCTGGAATACTTCCAGATAAAACTAGAATATCACCATCTTTTAAATTATCTAACTTACCTAATAATGCTTGAACTTGTGCATCTTTAATTTGTGGTCCCATCCCATTAATTTCAGTTTCATTATCAGATTTCATCTTCACGTTGATTCTTGATAATCCGGCAACTTCAACAAAATCAGTTTTTAATCCTTTAGCTTCTAATCCCTCTTTGATTGCTTTGCCAGTAAATCCTGCGATAAATCCTAACGCCGTACTTTTTTCACCTAAAGTTTTTAAAACGTTAGAAACATTAATTCCTTTACCACCAAAAAACATGTTTTCTTGTTTTGTTCTATTGACAATTCCGGTTTCAAAATTATCTACTTTAATTACATAATCAATTGCTGGGTTTAACGTTACTGTATATATCATCTTAATTTTCTCCTTAAGTTAATTTTTAATCCACTCTTAGTATATACTTAGGTGTATTCTCCGTCAAATTAATGAGTCAATATTTATTTTCAAATAAAGAAATTTAATCTTATAATTTTAATTATTTAAACTTAATAATAATTTTAACTCCATTAACAAGCTTCTTACAAAAACAATTGAAATCACCTTATATTTATGATATCTTTTATATAGTTAGTCATTGCTAACTATGTAAAAGGAGTGATTATATGCCATCAACTGCATTATTATTTGAATCTAAACTTGTTACTTTTTGTAGTCCTACTTTATTAAAAATGAAAGCTGGAAATATTTTTAATATTAGCAATGAGTTCAATGAATTAGAAGAGTGTTTAAATTATTACAACCAACTATGCAATCAAAGAGGAATATACATTTCGATTATTCATGAAAATAATAATTCAAAAATGATTTATGTTTATCAAAAAGAAAAATTAAATAACCTTTTTAATAACCATAAATTTAGAGCTGTTCTAAATAATTATCATTACCCTTATCAAGATATCGACAGTCTAATAAATTGGCTAAAGATTAGAATGAATAGTAGTGAATTTCCTCATGAAATCGGTTTGTTTTTGGGGTACCCTTTGACTGATGTTAAAGGGTTTATCAACGGTGCTGATTATAAATATATTGGATATTGGAAAGTATATAGCCATGTTCCCCAAACCCTCTGTACTTTTGACCGATATAAAAAATGCACACAAGAATTAAAAAGACGTTTTTGTCAAGGAGAACGAATTGAACAATTATTAGCCCATGTTTAAAATAAAAACTATGACCGGTTATTTTGACATGAGTCATAGCTTTTATAATTATATTAAAAATCACAATTTCATTTTTTTTCGATATGCAGTTGGCGTCATTTTATATTTTGCTTTAAATCTTTTAAAAAAATAACTATTATTCTCGTATCCTACAGCTGTGATAATGTCATTGATTGATAGTTTTGTATCCCTCAATAGTTCTTCAGCACGATAAAATTTACGACTTTGCAATAATTCTTTAAAATTCCGTTGAGTTTGTTGTTTGATTAGCTTGCTTAAAGCATAAACTGGCTGATTTAGAATTTGTGCAATTTCATTCAAAGTCGCATGTTTGTAATTATCGGTAATATAATCAACAACTGTCTCTACTAAAAGTTCTTCAAATTCCTTGGTCGTCCCTTTCTTTGTTCGAGCAATATATTTAGTCAAGTATAAAAATAATAATCCCATTGTAATTTGATGTTCGTGACGAAATTCAGATTCACTCTGCAATAATGAATAGATTATATTTTCCATTAGATTTTGAATTTGAAGAATATCAGCAACTTTAAACAGTAAATATTCGCCACGACATTCATCTTGTTTTAAAATATTTATTAAAAAATCACCAATAATATTATTATATCCAATCATTGTATAAACCATATCAAAAAACTCTGGCAAAATCATTAAATTAATAGCAATGTCATCAGCTGAAGCTTTTTTTATTTCATGCCAAGAATGCTGATTCAATAATAAGATTTCTCCTTGTCGTAAAACTACTTTTTTATTATCAATAATATGAGTAATTGAGCCTTGGCATACATACATCATTTCGATATAGTTATGACGATG
>OAXJ01001913.1_pt1 | contig 11950 bp, 9 predicted proteins | sample 1517241 | NCBI WGS metagenome assembly OAXJ01 (sample SAMEA2580293, study PRJEB22360) | human gut metagenome | biome: human gut; feature: human-associated habitat; material: faeces | place: Denmark | collected 2008/2010 | reverse complement strand
TGTACACCAGTTATTCTGCGGAAACATACATATCACAATTCTGATAACCGCTGATATCCATATAACAACCTCAATGACTACTGGTATTTTTAATTCCGGGAATGTATATTTCCATATATACATTAAAAGAATATAAAACATCGTCATTGTGATAGACGATACCTGCAATCCAATTCCCAGCTGTCTCTTTATTTTATCATTTGTTCCACGTACAGCCCTTATAATTCTTGGCACCAGATGAAAAGCATCTCCTCCACAAAGTGTCAATGTCAGTATTCCATATAGTACATACAGGATATTTCCTTTTGAGAATAAAAAAAATAAGGCTGCTGCTGCCAGATCAAAAGTCAGATACACTGCATCAAAGACTGCTTCCATCAAATCAGGAATCTGTGGTTTATAATTACTCTTTTTCACTTGCTCTCTCCTCTTAATAGTTCTTCCGCATTGTTACAAATTCTGTCAAATACATTCATACACACATGCTTTTCTTCTTCTGTCAGCCCTCTTAAAACATTCTGTGCAAACTGTTTTTGTGCGTTTAATCCTGCGTCCACGATAAGTGCCGCATCATCCAGAAGGACAATTTCAATATGTTTTTTATTATCTTTACTTTGTTTTCTTTTTATAAGACCTTTGTTTTCCAATTTTTTCAGTGAAGATGAAACATGTGATTTCGTTGACTTTCTGATCCTTACTATTTCCGCTGCAGTATTATGATGTGGATTATTATGTAAAAACATAATTATATCGTATTCCATCTGTGTTAACTCATATTGATCGCACACCTCGCCAGAAAGTAATTCATAATAGTTTGTAATCGTCTTATGCTTGTCCCAGAAATACATCTGCACCTCCTTATTGTTCTTTTTAGAACGATTATAGGGTAATACTTCTGCTATGTCAATTATTTTTTCTTCACAATACGCATTGGTCCAACCCGTGATATATGATCAGCATTGCTTATGGTATTAAAAAGACCTTCTGCAGAAGCCTGTTTCATCCTTTGATGAATCCAGCTTTTTCCACAGAAGGTCTTTTATTTTTCTACACATATTTACTATGTTCGGATTTTATTTGATGAACCCGACCTGTTTGCTGATGATTTCGACCTGCTCATCTTTCTTTTTATTATATTCCACTTTCTTCTCTTCAAAGTAGTTTCTTCCATAAGAATCAATGGATACGATCAGTGGTCCAAATTCTTTTACATGGCAATGCCACAAAGTCTCAGGCATTCCCAGATCTTTCCACTGTGCCTCCACGATTTCTTCCACTTCTACTGCTGCCACGACTGCATTTCCTGCAGGAAATACACAATGGATTGCACCAAAGTCCTTGCAGGCTCTCTCGGTATTTTCCTTCATGCCGCCCTTGCCTACAATGACACGGACGCCTGTGGTCTCTACAAATTCATACTCAAACTTTTCCATTCTCATAGATGTCGTAGGGCCTACGGATACCATCTCGTATTTGTCATCTCCCAAGGGGCGGATAATCGGGCCGGCATGCAGGATTGCAGCATCTCTGACATCCACAGGAATCTCTCTTCCCTCTTCTACAACACGACGGTGTGCCACATCACGACAGGTTGTAATATCTCCTGTCAGGTATACAATATCTCCAATATGAATATCCTTTAAATCCTCTGCCGATACAGGTGTTACCAGAATTTTCTTACCATCTTTTATTTCTACTGCCATAATTATTCTCTCCCTTCTGAATTAGTTCTCTTCCTTATATTCAAAACCGGTATGGGTATCTACCGTAAAGTTTAAGTCCTTATCAAATACAATATGTCCTCTTCTGTGGCTCCAGCAGCCTACATTTACTGCCACACCAATCGCAGATGGATGGCGTGCGGTATTCTCAATGTTAACTCCCATGACAGAATAATTGCCACCCATACCCTGCGGTCCAAGACCAATGGCATTAATACCGTCTTCCAACAATTTCTCCATCTTAGCAGCGTTAGCATTGTCATTGTGAGAACCTACCGGACGCATCAGTGCCTTTTTCGAATTTAATGCTGCTGTTTCTACGGAAGTACCAACGCCGACACCAACCAAAAGTGGAGGACATGCATTCAAGCCATAAGTTGTCATACGGTCTAATACAAACTTGGTCACTCCCTCATAGCCTTCGCCCGGCATTAAAACCGTGGCATTGCCAGGAAGCGTACAGCCTCCACCTGCCATGTAAGTATAGATTTCACATTTATCGGAATTTGGAACAATGTCCCACCATACAGTAGGGGTTCCTTTTCCTACATTTTTACCTGTATTGTACTCATCAAAAGTTTCTACGGAATTGTGACGAAGCGGTGTTGCAACTGTAGCCTGCATCACTGCATCCTTCAGTAATGCTTCCAGATTATCAATCAGTGGGAATTTTGTTCCACATTTTACCCAGAACTGTAATACACCGGTATCCTGACAGGAAGGACGGTTTAATTTCAATGCCAGTTCCTGGTTGCGGAACATGGTATCGTAGATGACATTCGTCATAGGAGAATCCTCTTTGTCTCTCAGTTCCTGCAGTTTTGCGATAACATCATCCGGCAGCTTCTTTGCTGTAAATCCTACGAACTGCGCCATAATATCCGTCAGTTTCTTTACTTGTACTTCATTTGACATATTTTTTTCCTCCAGATTTTTTAATAATATAATTTAAAAGTGAAATTTTATCCTACGTGATAAAAATTTTATCCTACGTGATAAAAATTTTATCCTACGGATAAAATGGAAATGCTATTGGTAAAATAATCATGCTGACCACGGTTGCAATGACGATCAACGGCATTCCGGCTTTTACATAATCCATAAATTTATAGTTGCCGGCTCCGACTACCATCGTATTGGCAGGCATTCCGATTGGAGTAGCGTAGGCACAGGAACCTCCTATGACACATGCCATCAGAACTGCTCTTGGATCTGCACCCATTCCCTGGGCAATGGATATACAAATCGGTGCCATCAGGGCTGTAGTAGCTGTATTTGACATAAAGTTTGTCATGATACAGCACAGAATAAACACCACAAAAGTGAATAGTACCGGAGAAGGATTTTCACCCAATGCTCCAACCACCTTATCTGCAATCAGTTCTCCTGCTCCAGTAACCTCGAGTGCCTTTGCCAGAGAAAGCGTACCTCCAAACAGGAAAATAGTTTTTAAATCAATGGATTTTAAAGCATTCTTTTCAGAAATGACACCGGTGAGGATTAATAAAATTGCTCCTACGCAGCCTGTGATACAAAGTTTTACACCAATCTGTTCTTCAAAAATCATCCCTATCAGGGTGGCAATCAGAATCACCAGCGATAATACTTTTTTCCACTTTGGAACATTGCTAAAATCCTGTGACTCATCAAAAATAGAATCATCTGCATCCGTCGTGTCATGATGCGGTAAAATTTTAAATCCGATCGTAGCATAAAATAGAATACCAACGATCAGAATCGGCAAACCGACAATCGCATACTCGAAAAATCCAAATTTCAATCCCAACGGTTCAAGTGCAGATTGTGCAATCATATTGCCGGGTGCACCAATCAGTGAAAGATTTCCTCCCATTGCTGCTGCAAATACTAACGGCATTAAAAGTCTTGACCGCTTATACCCTGACTTCGCTGCAATTCCAATTACAACCGGAATAAGAACTGCTGCCGTACCGGTGTTGGAAAGAAATCCGCTCATAACTGCCACAATCACCATGATTGCGATAATCAGACTGCGTTCCGTTTTTGCAAATTTTGTTACCAGACTTCCAATCTCATTTGCCATACCGGTTTCAAACAATGCCCCGCCTACAATGAACATGGCAACAAACAGAATCACGTTACTGTTGATAAATCCATTGAAAGCATCACTTACGCTCAACACACCGGTAATCACAAGACCAACGCAGACAATCATGGATGTCAGACCGAGTGGAATCTTCTCTGTAACAAACATGATAATGGCAAATGCCAGAAATATTAATGTAATTACTGTCGGGCTCATAGAAAACCTCCTTTTTTCTCTTTTTTATCGTGTTAAAAAGTGACATGGCCTTGTCGTTTTCCTTTTGTAAACACAGCATATCGCATTTTCAGTATAATGTACATTTCATATACTTGACGTCAGCATAGTTTTTTCCTATACTGAAACTATAGTATAATTTTTCTGTACAATGACGGAGGATTCTATGACACTGACACAATTAGAATACTTTTGTATGGTATGCCGCTACCATAGTATTACCCGCGCGGCTGACGCGCTCTATGTTTCCCAGCCTACGATCTCCACTTCGATCCGGGATCTGGAAAAAGAATTTCATCTGAAACTTTTTAACCATGGAAAGAACAGAATTTCCCTCACCAAAGACGGTGCGGCTTTTTATCAGAAAGCAGAATTTATTCTAAAACAGACGCAGGAACTGTACACCGACTTTTCAAATATTGAAAAAAAGCGGCACCCGCTGCGGATCGGTATTCCTCCTATGATCAGCACGGTATTTTTTCCGCGGGTGACCGACCAGTTTCAGGAACAGTATAATATACCCATTCAGCTTTTAGAATATGGCTCCCTCCGCGCCCGTACTTTAGTCGACAATGAACAGTTAGATATCGCCATGGCAAATATGGATTTTTATAATCTGGATAAATATCATGTCATGATGGAAGACAGATATGTCTACTGTGTTTCCAAGACGCACCGGTATGCCGGTGAAAAAGAAATTACAATGGATATGTTAAAAGATGAGCCCATTATCTTATTCAATACGGACTCTGTTCAAACCCAGACAGTCATCACCCGTCTGCGCAGTGCCGGGATCACACCAAATGTCCACATGTACTGCAGCCAGCTCGTTACTGTCCTTAATTTTGTCCGGGGTGGTAAATGTGGGGCTTTTTTGTATTCCTCTCTCGCTACCAATCCCCGTGATTTTGTTGTGATCCCGGTATCCCCGGAAATCACCAGTAAATTTGGTATCATCTGGAAAAAGGGTGTTTTTGTACCGGATCAGTTAACTAAATTTGTAAAATTCATTCAGGAGTATGATGTTACCCCTTATTTACCGAAACTTTAATCTGACAGTCTTGTTTTTTATCAACTTGTTTAGAAAACTTTACGGTAACTGCAATCACTCAAAATCTCTGGTAATGTTCGTAAGCCATTTATTTCTGAAATAGTGAATGAATACCACAGGCATTTTTTCGAACTCGTCCAGGGTCATGACAAAGTATACCCAGACAGGCGGCAGTTTAAAAACATATGCAGCAAGAAAAGTAAGTGGGACTGCAACAAGCCACATAAATATAGTATCTACGATCATTCCAAATCTGGCATCACCGCCACCCCTGAAGCAGCCGCATATAAGACAGGTATTAATACCTTCGCCCACAAAACGCCAGGTTGTCATAATGATAAAAATGCCAAGATAATAAATAGCCGTCTCTGTTAATTTATCCCGGTAGAAATCCAGTATCATAGGACGGATCGCCAGAATAACGACACATCCGATCAGGCTGACAATAAATGTTATTCTAAGCATTCGTTTTCCGTACTCTCTTGCTGTATCGATGCGGTCTTTCCCAAGTTCCTGACTGACAATGATCGTAGTAGCGTTGGCAAAACCACGGCAGGCGATAGCGCCGATATTTACCACCATAACAGCAACGGCATTTGCTGCAACCATATCATCACCAATATGACCAAGAATTGCTGCAAATGCTGAATTGGCAAAACTCCAGACAACGTCATTTATCACGGCCGGAGTGGCAATTTTTATAAAGTCCTGAAACAGAATATCTGATTTTGCAAAGAAATATTTTATTCTGAATCTGACGTCTGAACTGCGTAATGAGTAAATCAGACAAATCAACACTTCTGAGATTCTGGCAATCACAGTGCCAAGTGCAACACCGGTAACACCGAGCTTTGGAAGACCAAACAATCCAAAAATAAAGGATGCATTACAAAGTACATTGACACAAAGCGAAACAATATACGTAACCGACGGCAGCATGATTTTCCCGATGCTTCGGAGAGAGCTCATAAAAATCTGTGAGAATCCCATGAATAAAAATGAAAATGAAATCACCTTCAGATACTCACTTCCGGCAGCGATCGTGTCAGGACTGTTTGTAAAAATCTTCATAATTGCCGTTGGCATAGTAAAAGAGATAACAAAAAATATAAGAGAAATAATCAGGGAGATACGTTCTGCGAGACCAAGAATCTTCTCAACTGTCTTTTTATCACCTTTTCCCCAGTACTGGGCACATAAAACCGAAGTACCTGTTGCCATTCCATAATATAAGCAGAAAAGAATAAACGTATACTGGTTCGCAAGCGATGAAGCCGACATGGCAGTCTGGCTCACGTATCCAAGCATTACCGTGTCTGCAATGTTTACCAATGTTCCGATCAGATTTTGGAGCATAATCGGAAATGCTAATGTCGATGCATATTTTAAGAAATCTTTTTTATTTAACATACAGTAGTTCTTCCTTAGTTCTTAGAATTTATATATAACAATTGACTGACCATACAGACTATACTGTCTGCAGATAATATATGCAAACAGGAGTCATTCTTCTATATTCTTAAAGCATGATTACCGCAGCATCAAGCCCCTCAACTTTTCCATTAAACGGCTCATCTCTAAGCAAATTATATTTTCCCTCATACTCGCTAAAGTTCTTTGCATTACTGCTGCAATTAAAAATCAAGGCAATTGTCTCTTCGACATTTTTTCGAATCAGGACTATTGTTTCTTCCTCATCCTTTGTAATTGCCCCGATCAGTTCGCCTTCTGAAATACACGCATGTTTTTTTCGGATCCAAAGCAGCTGTTTATACCATTCATACATCTCTTTGTCCTGATATTCTTCATCCCAGTACATACCGCGCCTGCAATCCGGATCGTTTGCTCCCGGCATCGCAAACTCATCCCCATAATAAATCATTGGCATTCCCGGCAATAACAGCTGAAAAGCCGCTGCCAGATGCTGTTTTTTCTTATTTCCATTACACAGATGTAAAAATCTTGCTGTGTCATGGCTGTCAATCAGATTCCACATAAGAGGATAACATTTTTTATTTAAACGTCCCTTCAAATATCCAAGATTCTGTATAAACTGACTGACCTGTATCTTTTCATCTGCCAGCAGATCGATCAGATTCAGATAAAACGGATAGTTCATGACCGTATCCCATTCATCTCCCTCAAGAAAATCTCCTGCATAATGCCAGATTTCTCCAATGATCAGCATATCCTTTTTTACAGCCTTGACCGCTCTTCTAAAATTCTTCCAGAAATAATGACTGATCTCGTCTCCTACATCCATTCGCCATCCGTCAATATTACATTCCTTAATCCAATAGCACGCAACATCTGTAATGAATTTCTCAACTTCAGGATTTTTCAGATTTAGCTTAGGCATTCCGCCATAGTATCCGAAGCATTTATAGTTTGGAATCTCTCCTCTTTCACTTTTAAGTGGAAATTTCTCAATATAATACCAGTCCAGATATTTCGATTTTTCTCCCTTTTCCATGATATCTTCAAATGCAAAAAATTCTCTTCCTGTATGGTTGAACACTGCATCCATGACGATTTTCATTCCGCGCTTATGAGCTTCCTGTACCAGTTCCCTGAGATCTTCTGTCGTTCCAAATGATGGATCGATCTGATAATAATCAATGGTATCGTACTTATGACTTGAATTTGATTTAAAGACAGGTGTCATATACAAAACATCGATTCCCAGATTCTGAACGTGATCCAGATGTTCAATTATTCCTCTGAGATCACCATGCAGATCATCCATAGACGAAATTGGTGCTTTATACCATTGTTCCTTATCTACCTGCTGCGATGCTGCAAAACGGGCCGGAAAAATCTGATACACGACCTTATTTGCTGCCCAGTCCGGCACCTCAAACATTTCTTCTTCCCGAAGATTCTGCGGACAATCAAACATTCTGTCCCTGTTTGTGATACATTCCTTAGAAAACTCATAATTGCCATAATATATTTTTTCACCCTGCGTGTCCGTAAATTCAAAATAATATCTGAGACATATCAGATGCATCTGAAGCTGTGCTTCATAATAATCATGAAACTGTGAAGTGGCAATCTTCTTCATCAGAATAGTCTTCCGCGTATCCTTGCACTCCATTGGTATATACTTATCTTCACAGTGAAGGAAGATCTCCTTCATATCATCTTTTTTAACCTGCACACGTATCACAAACAGATCCTTATCAATTGCGTAACAGAATCTTTTGTCCATATCATGATAAATTGCTGAATATTCCATAATAACCTCCATTCTTGCGTGTGAAAAATCTTATTTTTTATACTATTTCCCCTCTACCTGTTCTTTTTCCTGTATTTTAGCTTACTTTTTCAAATAATTCTAACGTGCCAAAGGTCGGATGTCGATGGTTTTTTGACCATTATTTACTCTAATTTATCACAAGTAGCAGGAAAAGCAACTATCCATTTCGCTCTGTAAAATGTTTATGGAAAATTCATTCGACAAATCATGCTTTCCGAACTAAAATAAGAATGCGATATGATAATTTCATGATCCTATGAAAGGAGACAACATGATATGAAGAATAAAAAATATTCCATCGTTTATAGCAGCTTAACAGGTAATACCAAGGTGCTGGCTGATGCAATCCACGAGGCATTACCTCAGGATGAATGTGAGTATTTCGGTGTGTCCGACACAGTGATCCCTTCTTCCGAACTGCTCTATATCGGATTTTGGACAGACAAGGGTAATGCAGATACCAGGACATTACAGCTATTATCGCAGTTAAAGAATAAACAGATTTTTCTGTTTGGAACTGCAGGCTTTGGTGGCAGTGATATCTATTTTCGGAAAATCCTGAGTCAGGTTAAGCAGTTCATTGACGCAAGCAATGTTATCGTCGGAGAGTATATGTGTCAGGGCAGAATGCCGCAGTCTGTCCGGGAACGCTACTTGGAAATGAAGGAAGCTCCTGATCATCCGGCAAATCTTGATGTATTGATCCAGAATTTTGACTGTGCATTGTCTCACCCTGATGCCAATGACCTGGAAAAACTGAAAGAAGCCGTTATGGATCCATCCTTCTGATAAGACCATAAAATAAGGCAGCCCCACATAGCTGAGTCTGCCTTACTCTCTTTATTTAACGTTGATGCCACTGGCATATTGCTGCAGAAACTGTTTCTTTCCACATGGTCTTCCAAAATAATATCCCTGCAGATAATCAACCTTCATTTCTTTCATTTTCAGAAGCCATTCTTTTTCCTCGATGCCTTCTGCGCATATCCTGACGTCAATACTATGTACCATGGGGATGATATTTTTATATAATTCATAATCCCTGTCACTGTTCATCGCCTTGGCAGTAAAATCCCTATCCATTTTCACGTAACTTGGACTCATATCACGGATACAATGAAGATTCGAATATCCTGTTCCAAAATCATCGATCACAAAGGGAATCCCGTTCTTGTCCAGAGTTTTACGGAATTTACAGAACGAAGGTGTCATATCCATAAATCCGCTTTCTGTCATTTCAACACATAAGCATTCCATCTGTAATGAATATTTTTGAATTGCATCCAGAATATCCCGCTCCACATTGCCTTGCAGGATCTGAACATAGGATACATTTACATTCATCCGGAAGTCAGGAATATATTTCTGCATTTCACAGCACATTGCTGCAGCTTCGTTCAAAATATATCTTCCAGCGGGAATGATCAATCCGGTCTCTTCCAATAATGGGATAAACTCCATCGGTGAAACAACCTCCCGCCCTTCTTCCGTTATCATGGAGAAACGCATCAGTGCCTCTGCTCCAATGATCTGTTCGGACTGACAGTCCACGATCGGCTGGTAGTATACTTCAAAGCCATCATAATGGTTCACAATAGCATTACGAAGTGTTGCTATGATTCTTCCTTTTCGTAAAAAGACCTCATAGTCATCCTGGTCAAAAATATAGAATCCATTTTTACCCATGCTTTTTGCCTGTTTCAAGGCAAATTCAAACTTTTTGCGGCACTCTTCGGTTCCCTCCCAAAATGTTGCTGCATCTATAACACCAATAGAAATAGAAAATATAGCTTCATAATTTTCGGCTACTATGAAATTATGAAGTTTATCTGTAATCTTTTCTTTCAGTGCCACAGCGTCTTCTGCGGAGGAAGCTTCCAGATCCACGATCACATACTGATCCGCTACCAGATGGTAAATTCTCTGCTTGTCTGAAAGGCATTCCTTCATACAGCCGGCTACGCTTTTCAGGATATAATTACCATAATCAGCTCCCCTGGAGCTATTGATCGCTCCAAAGTCATCAATTCCTACATGCATAAAAAATCCCTTGGTAATGGATTCTTTTTGTGCACGCAGGTAAGCAAGGAATTCCGGTCCGCCAAGCAGTCCTGTGACATTATCGGCTCTTCTCCTGTTGCCGGTCTCATTCAGACACCCGACCAGATACTCTGCCTTTCCCTGCTGATCAATGATCACGATACCACGGCTGTTAATCCAGACCGGCATACCTTCTTTATCAAGCCACCTGTAATGAAGATTATGTACATTTTCTTTTCCTTCGCATATATCCGCAAGATGCTTTGCAAGCATCCTGCGGTCTTCCTCATATACTACCTTCATAACTTCATTTGCAGCATCTGTCAGAACATTTTTCGACATATTAAACCGTTCCACAGCTGACTGTGAAATCTCAAAGGTATTATTCTGCAGATCAAATATATACAGGTAATCATCCATACATTCTGTAATGATCTCAAATAAGATTTCTGCTGTCTGCTCTCCAAACACTCTAAATATATCATTAATCACAACAAAAACTTTCCTTCCGACAACTTCACTCTATTCCTGCCATTTTCTAGAATAGCTTAAAGATATTCACACGGTCACGCATCTTGGCTGCTCCCTCTGCCAGATTAATACTGATCGCAGTATTCTCTTCGGAGGATGCAGCATTGCCCTGTACTACGCCGGACAGCTGTTCAATTCCCTGACCGATCTGCTCCAAGGACTCTGCCTGGGAGTTGGCTTTCTCCATGGTGTTCTCTGCAAGCTCTGCAAAGGACTCCATATCTGCAATGATCTGATTGAATGCGTCTGCTGTTGTTCTTGTAATCGTATTGCCCTTTTCGATTTCCACTAAGGTCTTATCGATCAGATCTCTTGTATTTACAGCAGATTTTGCACTGTCTGCTGCCAGCTTGCCGATCTGATCTGCCACTACTGCAAATCCTCTTCCTGCTTCTCCTGCTCTGGCAGCTTCAATGGAAGCATTCAGGGATAACAGGTTGGTCTGGGATGCAATATCCTCGATATCTGTGATAATATTACCGATCTCCTTGGAGATTTCTGTAATGTGCTCCATTTCCTTGAGCAGATCGTTCATTTTTTCTTTTTCTTCGTTCGCTTTATTTGCAGAGGCTTTTACACGTGCCGATGCGTTCTGTGTTACCTTCGCTGTATCTGCCGCCAGATCCACGACCGTATCAATGGTGGCATTCAATTCCTCGATGACTCCTGCCTGCTCTGTTGCACCGTCCGCCAGGGATTTTGATGCTTTTTCCACCTCGGATGAATTCGATGATACCTGTTCTGCCAGATTGCTGATCTCGGTCAGGGTACTGTTAAACCGTTTCAGAATATACAGCAGTGATGTCTTCAATTCCGAGAAATCGCCTAGGAAATCTGTAATATCATCACCATTTCTGGTCAGGTTACCCTGCGCTATTGCCTTTACCTCCACAGAGATCTCGCTGACATAATCTGCCAGAATACCCATGGCTTCTTTCAGATTCCTGATGGTATCGCCAAGCTCATCCTCAGACTCATAGGTAAGCATTTCTACATTAGACAGTTCGCCCTTACGCAGGCTGGCAACTGCTGCATCTATCTGTTCTACC
>OAXJ01001910.1_pt1 | contig 11966 bp, 9 predicted proteins | sample 1517241 | NCBI WGS metagenome assembly OAXJ01 (sample SAMEA2580293, study PRJEB22360) | human gut metagenome | biome: human gut; feature: human-associated habitat; material: faeces | place: Denmark | collected 2008/2010 | reverse complement strand
AGTATAAAACCCGAATCCTGAAGTTTTCTATTTACACAAAATGGTGGACAGTGCCTATAATGAGTAACTTTGAGTATTCTTAAAAATCAATAACTACCTGTTTGTCAATGGTTCAACTCCTTGAATTATATGTAAATCAAACAGGTCATATTTGCATTTTCCCACACTTCCATTGGGAAAATTAACTCCCATATTTAAAATTGCGAACTGCTATATTCCTTGTATTAGACAAGAATTTAGAAGTTCCACAAAAAAAGCCGCAGTTGAGCACATTTGTAAGTGTACTCGCTTGCGGCTATTTTTGTTTTTAGTTGGGCAGTAGACTATTTTATTCGTCAAAGTCTCTATAATGGGCTTATTTGACCTTAGTAAGCATCTTTTCCTATACTTCATTTATCGAGTTTTCTAATAAACTAGTTTTAATCGTCACAATCCAAAACAACTGACTTTTGTAATTTTTCGGGATAAATACTTCTAGCTGCTATAAACGGATATTCACTTTCATTGTTTATACACATCTCTATTATCTGTGGCTTTCTTGTCTTTGTACTTATGTTTAAAAATGCTTTTTTAAAATACTCCCAATGTGGTTCTTCTGGAAGTGTTGGAAATCTCATTGGTAAAAGAATATCATTTATATAAACTTCAAACATTAAAGGGGAATATTCTTTAAACCTTACTGCTTTTGCATTATATATATTCCACCAATCAAATATATAAGGAGCACACATTAGAAGCCCGTCACATTCCATTGGATTACCTTTGCTACTAAATTCATATCTATTCGGTGGTACTACTTCTTTTTCTAAACAATACTTATATATACTATTATATACCCTATCTTCTAATGTACCATTGAGATTAAGTAGAAAGGAATCTTCTAAAATGATATACCCACGTGGTATAGCTCTTATTAATCCTAAATTCTCACACCTACTCAATAAGCTTTTAACTTTCTCCCTGCACATCTTTAACTCTTCTGCTATGGACTTTATATTTGCTTTCTCCTTTCTGCAATTAGGAGTATAAATCTTAGTAGTGCCTATGTCACATAAACAAGCAAGACGAATTAAAAAGCCTTTTATCTCGTTCTCAATATCTGTCCTGTATATAAACTGTGGATTTAAAAAGTAGAATCTTTGTGGTTCATGGAAATAGTATAAACTCTTTTTCCGTTTATCTCCCTCATAAGGTACGCCAAGAGCTTTATCAATTTCTTTTTTATCCTCTTCATTATTGGGATTCAAAGTTTTTATGGATAATATTGATTTATATTCTTTCAATTTGCCAATATAGCCCTCAACTGTACTTTCGGATAAATTTAGTTCTTCTTGCATCTTTTTCTCGCCAATAGCGGAAGCACATTCTTTATTGCATTTAGTCCGTATATAATAAAGTAGTAATGCTTCCATATTGGCACTTTTACTTTGAGGAATACGTATCAGGTCTTTGTTTACCGTTATATATTTCATCAGTAGCTATGAAGTCGTGGTTATCAATCAAAACAATCTCCTGTTTTTCTTTTTCTATCTTCCTATATCGTGAAGTACCAAAAAATATCTTGGCTTCTTTTCTATTCTTAAAAATTATTCCTGTTGGTTTGTGTAGTATCATACATAAAATACGAAAAATGGGGTGTACCCCTATGGATATTAGTATATTTTGTATTAGTATATTATCCTTGAGTATCTGACACTTTGAAAAACGAGAATCTGACACTTCATATAAATCTTAGTTAAATTGCATTTGGGGTATCGAATAGACCGTGATAACTTTTCCCTGTATCTTCCTTTTGCTTTTAATATAGCCATTTGAGCTAGCCCATAAACCAACTCTAAGCCTGTTATCTGTTACTCCTTGTTTTAGTGCTTTTTCTCTGATTTCTTCATAGGTGAATGTTTGCATGGTACTGTTTTATAATAAAAATGGTGATAAAATAGTGTATCTTTTGTGTCTGTGCTATCTTATATACTATTTGTAATATATTGATACAAAGGTACTAAGTTTTTAGGGAGTGACCTAATACTAGTATCACAAACTGAAAAAATCGACTAGAAGCATTAATAAAGTGTGATTACTGAATATCAAACCGATAAAAAGTCTGTACCTTAAAAAGATGTTACTTTTTGTTTCTCCTATTGATTGCTCTCTTTGTGTAATCTGGTTTCCACTCTCTAAGGACTTCTGTTTTATTGTATTTTTCTAGCAACTTCCACACTTCTTGAAAACTATAGTCACCACACACATCATTATCAAACATATCATTATTTCCAGCAGTTATAGAAAAATCAGGTAATATATCCCTTACAGAAGAATAGAGCTTGTTTATCAACAATTTATCTTTCTTATTAAAAGTAATAGTTTCATCACTGACAAAAGCATATTCTATTCTAAACTTGGGTTTGTTCACATTATAAAGAACATTATATTCAAGCCCACTGGCAAATAATACTGTGAATACCTTTTGATTCGTTTTTACGGAATAAATCTTGATAGCTTCAATTACTTTATGAAGTATGTCATATTTCTCCGATTCATCCGTAATATCTATGTCTTTAATTTCCTCAATGGCTTTAATCCTTCTTTGAATTGCCTGTTTTTTACTTTCAATAATGTCTATCTCTTTTTGATAATCATTAGCTTCTGTACTCATTTTGTTAAAATCCTCCATTTTGCTAGTAAACACTGTAGGGTTAGTGTCTCTAATTAAAAGAAGGGTATCAAATAGCTTAGCTGCATCTTTATTGATTTTATCTCTTTGCATCTCAAAATTGTTTTTCGACTCTGACAATTTAGATAATTGCTCTTGATAGGGTTCAATCCGTTCTTGTGCCTTACTAGATGCAATAGTGCTCTTAAATAGTCTCTCAACTAAATTCCAAATTATAGGTTCAATATTGGTTGCGCTAATACCTGCACTATGACAATCTGCAACATAATTAGCTCTAATGTTATCAAACCTCGTTTGGCAGGCATATATACTTTTTCCACTGCTGCATATATATCTTCTACCACAATCTGTACAAAATATCAATGCTCTTAACAATGGTTTATTAACCATTTCAGACTTACTTCTATTCCTTCTTTCAGTCAATTCCTTTTCAGATTGTTCAAATACTTCTTCACTTACTATTGGTGGTGCTGAAACTAACTCAACAACTTTTTTATTTCTAATAGTCATTGTATATTTCGGCACTCCTTTGTATACAGGATTATGCAATATATCTCTTACTGTTGCTAAACTCCAATTAGGATTGCCTTTTTTTGTTTTTATACCCTCACTAGTTAAAATTTTACTAATCCTATTGGTTGATACTCCGTCTATAGATAATTGATACATCCTTCTAACAACTTCTGCTTCATCTTCATTTATTGTTAATTGCTTTGTTGTCAAATTATAATTATAGCCATAGGGGGCTATAGGAGTATAACTATGACCTTCTTTTAAAATATATCTTCTTTTACTGGAAATTGTTCGTTCTTTCAAGGTCTCTATTTCTTGCTCTGCTATCATTGATATTACTCCAATGGTAAACATTGCGTTCTTGTTTTCCGTGCCGTCATCATCATTCAAAGTATAGAGACCTTCTTTTTTAGTAAAGATACAGATTCCCTTATTAGCGAAATTCTTTACCGTTTGTTGAATGAAGATAGACCTTCGAGAAAGCCTAGATAATTCCCACACTAAAATAATATCAATATCATTTTTAGTTAATTTCTCTAGTTTCTTAAATTCTGTTCTATCATCTTTAAAACCAGAAACTTTCTCTTCAAAAATATATTTTACCTCAATATTATTACGGGCAGCATAATCCTTCAATTCATCCGTTTGCTTACCATAATCTTGTATTTCTGTAGATACTCTACTGTAAATTGCACCTCTCATAAATCTTGGCTATTTTAATATAGTACAAAGATAATAAATGGTAGTATTATGTGCAAATGTTTATTATCATATCCGCGCCAATGAGCTACCATATTGAGGAACCATCGATGAAAAAGCATCATCCAATGTATGTTTTCGCAAGGAACTCTGCCTGCCAGTTCTGCAATCCGGTCCTTCCCATCCCAATTGGGCAAATGAAAAAGAAACTCTTCCAACGGATTATAGACAGCGATGCGGTTGGAATGCAGATATCTGTCAATGTCCCGATCCCATACAGAAATTCCTTCGCTCTGGGCATCCAGTAAAATACTGTTCTGTATCCGCTTATCTACAGGACGAAAACGAAAAAAGAACGAACAGCGATCGCGGTACTCCACCTCTCCTACCTGTGTATTATATCGGAATTCATATCGGCGATTCATAAATTCCTCTGTTTGCAGATTCAGATGCTGTTCTTTGGTCAGCAAGTCTTTCTTGCCGAATCCCTTGCATTCTTTATACACATTGCCTATCATTTCTCTGACCAGCAGCGACTGTTGCTGCCTGTAATAGCGGTGAATGGTCCGACGTACCACTTCTTCCTCCGGAATACCGGAATGAAAACAATTCTCCGCCAACCTCACCACCAGCGGCTGCAAATCATCATCCCGCTTCCAGCCATCTTCCATTTCCTCAAATGTCTTCCTCAAAGCCGCCTCATACAGCACAGCCAACGCATCTTCCGTATCATACCCCGGTACGGCACGACTTAACGGAGACTTCTCTGCAATCGTTTTTTCCCGATAACTGTTCTCGGCAGGCATCCCGAAAGGCTGGGAAAGATAGAAAGGCACCGCATCCTCCCGATAAAATAATTCGGGGTCATAGCTCAACCGGGAATACTGATCCAAGAGCGGTTCTTTCATCTGAATATCAAAAGGAAGCTGAGGTTGATAACATTTCACCGCCAGCCGGTACGCATGTGCATGAAATATCTCTGCTTCTTCCTGTGTCTGGGGCAATGTCCCGTCCGGTCGGGTAAAATAGGTCCATATCTTGACGGTCTTTCCGCTCGATCCCATAAATGCAAGTTTGGTTTGCGGAAGTTCCGCCGCTTTCTTCTTTACGATCTCCACCTCAGCCTTTCCTGCAAGGGGACCGACACTCAACTCAACAATGCCATTGTAAGCCTTCATCCGCTTCACCCCATTGACACGTCCGCATGCGACTGCCGGAATTATTTTAGGTAGTTTGCCCGAAAGATGACAAGGTTCACCGGGCAAGACATAATGCAGAGCCTCACGAAATCCGGATACCGGACGCGCTTTGGTCTCTACTTTTATTTTCTCTACAAACGATTCAAAATTAAATACACTAATTGCTTCCGCACTTTCTGTTTCTCTTATTTGTGTTATCTTCATTTCTACCTTATTCTGTTTTTTATATTTATAAACGGTTATGAGTCTCAAAGGTAGTCATTAAATATCGAGTTATAAAGGATTTTGGCGTTATTCTTTTAAATTAATTTTTGGGCTTATAATTTTACATAAGCTCCTCGATTTAATAGTAGAATACGGTTTTAGCAAGTTCTTTTCAACGCTTGTTTTATGTATCTTTATAGTAATAAAAAATCGCTTCACGTACGTGGTTCCATCGGTTCATGTACGTGATCCCGTGGGTTCACATACGTGGTCCGAATGTTTCACGTACGTGGAACGGGAACATGCATCATACAAAATATATTAGTCAAGCCTTGTCTGTATAATAAGGTTACTGGCGTTTGTTCTAATGCACGCAGTATAGTTCAGAAATAAGCATTCGGCAAACTCTCTTAGTAATAAGTATCCAATTATCAATTGAATATCTAAACTCTACATAAAAAGAAAAGTGACGGCAAAATTTTGATTTATTCTGTCGTCACTTTGCCGTCACTGGTTGCCGTCACTTTTAGTTCATTGATTGATAACTAGTTAATAGTTGAAGTGACGGATGATGACAAAAATGTGGTTTTAAAACTACAAGAATCGAAGTTTAAGTCATAAATACGATAGTTTGACGAAATATTATTTGCTTAGATAAAACGTAAGCCCCCGATAAAGTACCCGTATAAATTATAAAATCGCTATATAAATCTAATAAGTTTATAGCGATTCTTTGTTTATAATATGCTTTTCATTAGAGTATTGTTAGATTTCTTTGGAGTTTCTCTGTTTCCAGTAATTGGGTAACAACTCTTTTAGGTCTTTTCCCCTGTCTCTTGTATAATATGGTAACCAGGCAATTATATCGGTAAGCCATTCTCTAGGATTAACTTGAGAAGCTTTGCATGATACTAACAATGAACATACAACAGCTGTGTTTTGCGCCACCTCATGATTCCCGCAAAACAAGAAGTTTTTTCTCGATAAAGCTATTGGGCGGATTGCATTTTCAGCCAGATTATTATCAATTTTGAGCCTGCCGTCTTTGAGGTAACTTCTCATGCATGGCCAAAGGGTATAGGCATAGGCGATGGCTTGTCCCATTCAGCTTTTAGGAAGCACTTTCGGATAGGTTGTTTCCATCCATTGTCCCAGTTCATCAAGAATAGGAAGAGCCTGTCCTGCCTTTTTGACATTCGCATTTCAGAGGATATACCTTGTCTGTCGGCCGCCTGCTCTATCCGGTAGAGTTCTTGTATTTTGGCCAGAACGTATTCAGCCTAAAACTTATTTTCCTCTTTGTCGGTCTCATAATGACGCCTGACATGGGCAAGGCAACCCACAAGGCAAACCCCTTCCTTACCTTCAAAGAGGTTGTAGGCTGCATAACCGTCACTTTGAAGATATCCTTTAAATGGTTCCAATAAGTTCCGTGCCGTTTCCTGTGAACGGGAACCGTCATCATAATGAAAGAATACTAATCCGCTGGTTACCGCCCTGACCATCCACAGGTATTCCCTAACAGCTTTGTGGCTTTGCTTGTTAATGACAGGCAATGTGGTTTCATCCACCTGGATGTAATCGACTGCCAATACCTGCTTCTTGAGTTCATCGTACAAAGGCTTTAGCAGCTCACAGGCGGGTTTGAACCAGCCATGAAGCGTGTTTTCCGGGACTTTCAAACCTAAGTGATGGAACTCTCATATCTAACGGTAGAATGGAACGTGATACTCATACTTTTGCAGGAGGATTTCTGTCAGCAGACTGGCACCTGGAAGTCCCTTATAAATAGGCAACAGTGGAAGATCGGCTATTATGATACTACCCTGATGTTCCTGGGGTAAAGCGGTATTATCTTTCATCCCATATTTGGGACGTATGATTTCCTTTACATATAATTTGGCCGGTTCAAACTCAAGTGTACGCGTACGTTCCTCGCCAATCCGTTTATACCTTGTAAAATCGAGGTCTTGCGGTTCTATGACAACTTCCACAACCGGAAGCTCTTCCGGCAGTTTACGGTTCTGCCGTTCTTTCTTTTTAGTAACCATCGGTGTTGTAGTTTGTTCGACTACAGCTTCTTCCAAAGGTCCCGGTTCTAAGGATTGGGCTGGCTGTTCAAACAGGGATAGCTTATTTGGGTCCAAACGGGATAACTTTTCACTCTTACGACCAAAAAGTTGTCGGTTCAACCACACTACCTGAGCCAGCAGTTCATCCAGTTTGTTTTGTAACTGTTCATTCTGCCGGGTCAACTGTCTGATGGACTCAGACTGACTGACGTTAGTCTGTTGGAGTGTGGCTACCAAAAGTTCTAAAGTTTCTGTCTGAGTCATTATTTATGAGGATTTTGAACAACACAAAAATAGTGAAAAAATCTTACTTAAACAAACTCTGATCCATTGAGTTTCATTGTTATATATCACTTTTTCGTAACGCTTTCAATCGCTTGAGTCTCTTAGCGGACCCGTTATTGATTCCTTCTACCATCATGACCAGATCACGCCACTCCATGGGGTATGATTTGCTTTGCTGATCATATTCGGGCAAGCGGAAGGTTCCTTCCTCCAGCCTTTTTATATACAGGACGAGACCGTCATCTTCCGCATACAGAAATTTCATCGTGGTCCGCTGGCGATTTATGAAAATGAATACGTTACCTAAACGTAAGCAATCAGTAAACCCCGTCTTGCGGGAACTTTAAAGATATGGAGATGTGTCTTAAAAATTTGGACTATTCTCTGAAAAAGTCCCAGTTTCTAAGAGACATCTCTTATTTTTTAGAAGATTCTTAAATGACAGCTTGGTCTTTTAGCGCGTGCGGTAGCAGCTCTGCCAAGTCCTTTGAGTAATTGTTGTCGTACTCATGAACATGATTAAGAAAGTAGCTCATCCATTCCTTGAAGTCTACACCAACCGCTTTGCAACATCCCATCAGAGAGTAAATTACAGCGGCATCTTCGGCCGCTTCGTGATTGCCACAGAAGAGATAGTTCTTTCTTCCCAAAGCTACGGGACGGACGCTATTTTCAATGAGATTATTATCGGGCAAATATCGACCATCCATGGTATAGCGCACCAGCTGACGTGAGTAATTCAAGAAGTAGCCGATAGCTTTACCGATTGGGCTCTTGGGAAGTACCTTACTCTGCTCACATATACACCACTTTTCAAAAGCGCGGATAATGGGATAAGCAAGTCGCTTACGTAACTCCATGCGTTGGATGGTATCCATATTTTGATCATTTGCCATTCGCTCCACATCATAGAGCATACCGATTTGGGCTAAAGCATATTCAGCTTTAGCCTTATCGTGGGTTAATGCCCTGTCAAAATAGCGTCTGGCATGACTCCAGCAACATAAGGTGGTTATACCTTTGAACTTTTCCAAGATACTATAGCCGGCATAGCCGTCTGTCTGTATGGCTCCTTGGTAATCTTTAAAGAGTTGTATAACTACTTTTTGGCCTCTCGAGCCTTCATTATAGGAGAAGAAGACCATATTGTTTACCACACTCCGGACCAACCATAAGTATCCTTTTACTGTTTGATGCTTCTCATTATTTATAATCGGAACCGTCGTTTCATCAGACTGAACGTAATCAGTGGCTAAGACCAGTTCTCTTAATCGATAATAAGTGGGACGCATTAAATCTGCCACATCATGGAACCAGGATTCGATAGTTGATGGTGGTATGCTAAAGCCTAAGCGCTTATACATCTGTATTTGTCTGTAGAAAGGAAGGTGATCCACATACTTCCCAACCATAAGGTCTGTCAGCAACGAGGCGCTTGCATAACTTTTAGCGATTGACTCATTCTGCACAGGAGCGGTTTGCATCTCCTTTGTATCTTTGCGCATTCCTTTATGGCGGATGGTCACTCGGATATATAATTCTGCGGGGTTAAACTCTAAATGCTCAGATGTCTCTGTGTCATCAAACAGCACCCATTCATCTTCATGCCCTTTATAACCTTCAGGATAGATATGTTCTTCCACATGTCGAAGTTCCTCTGGTAACTTGTGCCGAACCGGAACTCGTTTTTCATGCTCCTTGACTATTACTTTTTTGTAATCGGTAATTTCTTCAATGGCTTTTCGAGCGGTTTCCTCCTCCTCAGGTGACATCTCAAGCTGTTCAAAGTCAAGCTTGAGTTGATTGGGGTCATCAGGTATGCGTCGTTTCTCTGACATAGCTCCACACATCTTACGTTCCAGATAGAGTAGCTTTTGTTCCAGTTGAGCAATACGATTATCTTTGGCTTCAATCGTTTTATCTAGTTCTTGAAGAGCTTCTTCTTTTTCTGCCAGTTTAGCCTCGTATGCAGCCTTCATATCCTTTGCGTCGGTCAACTCCTTCAGCTGTTGTTCAGCTTTAGAAGCACGGCGATATTCTGTATCGCGGTCGCGAAGCAATTGGTCGATGAGGGCTTGTCGGCTTGAGTTTTCTGACATCTTTTCGTTCTTTATTTATGGTGCAAAAGTATGAAAAATGCCCATTTTACTAGAATTTTCACTACCAAAAAACTGCAATAAATGCTACTATTTCTTAGGCTCCCAACGACTACATCGCTTAACTTCCGAAGGGGATAATCCTTTTACAATCATTATTAAGTCAGACCAATCTATCCCTCTTGAAGAAGCAGGGTCATCAGAGTCGATTTCAGGCAGCTTAAAGACTCCACGCTCCAGTTTCATATTATAGATGACTAGTCCACCATATTCTGCATGGAGTATTTTCATTCCTGTCAAATTCTTATTGATAAAGATATAAGCATCACCATCCTGGACATTTTTGCCCATGTGATTGGTTACTATCCCACTCAGAGAGTAGAAGCTCTTGCGCATATCTGTCGGATATGGATACAGCAAAAAACGAGTTGAATCATTCAGACAGAACATAGGCTATTGGCATAAGAGGATTAGTGTGCGTAACATTTCCAACGTCATATCACTCTTTACTTTAAGAGTTACTCCGTTTTGATACACAATCTCACAAGCAACATTATTCTCTGCATTCAATTCCGAAGTGGTGGCAGAACCCATCATGAGCTTTCCATTATGACGGCTCATCTGTATGGGTACAAAACCTTTTTTCTGCGGCAGCATAGAGTCTGTGAGCTTTTTACGCCAATAGTAGAATTTGCTTTCTTCAAATCCGGTATTGCTACAGTAGTCACGGATGGATAGGCCTGTAGACTTCCAATCCTCATGAATCTTCTTGAATTCATCTAAAGTTAAGTTCTTCATATCTTTTACGTTTTATAATTCACACGCAAAGGTATGAAGAACTATTATGGTCTAGGATACGGGGTTTACTGATTGCTTACGTTTTTACATTGATCCCTTTTTTGTCTTTCAAGCAAGACTGAAACAATAAAAAAAGTCCTACAATACGTTGATATTGTAGGACTTGTCTCTTTTTTGTCACCGTTTGGCTTTGTTCTTATGTGATCCGCTTGGGATTCTCCTTGCAGAGTTACCATGCTGATATTTAAAACTTTATATTTCTGGCTTCAAGCATATCCCATGAATTATCCCACTAATTTGCTACGTGCTTTTGCGGTAGTTTGCTCATGGAGAATACTGAAAGCAAAGATAAGTACTTTCTAGTGATTATGTAGAAAAATGCATCGTTATTTTTCTTCTTTAAAAAAAAGCTGATAATAATATAGACCTGATGCATTATCATATCCTCTTTTTATCATCTGATTATCCCCATGAATATATATATGAAAGTTTTCATCCAGTTTAACTACGCTTTTTAAACCCTTTACCTGTTTATTTACAGCATTTTCAGATATTTCAAAATTATCTTCAATTGATATTTCTCTTTTCTGCTCGTAAGATTCTTTATATTTATTAAAGCTATCTATTATTTTTTGATCTCCAATGACCTGTTTCGAAAAATCTTCTAAAGTGAAGCTATTGTTCTCTTTAAAATATTTGACTGTATTATTTAATAATTCAGCTTGTTCTACTTTTGATATTTCGAATTCATTTGGAATTTGCTTTGTAACAAAGTTTTTAGATAATGATAGTAATGCTTTTGTATTATGATAATCATTTGACAATTTGTCTAAATGCAAGAAGCTATTAATCCAATATTTTGCTTCATTTTTTTTATTAGTATTATCTATAACAGAAACCACATATCCATTGTCTTTATCTATATTATAAATCAAGCATCCTTTATCTAATTTATTTATATTAATACCTTTGCCACATTCTATTGCAAAATTTTCTTTATCAGAATATACTTCCAAGAACGTTTCTTTATTTTCTGATTTGAATATTCCAATGGCATCTGTGTTTATGTTCTCAACCTCACAATTGGTAAAATAGGCAACATAAAATTCACCACTTTTTATATTAGGATGCGTAGATAATTCATATAGAAATTTGGCTAGCAATTGTGATTGTTCCAATATACAAGAACGATTTTGAAATATATTTGATACATAGTTGTACACTTCGTTGAGTTCAAGATTTGAGGTATGATGGAATTTGTACAAATCATCGTACTTAAATGAGGATATAAAATATTTAAGCAAGATAGAAGAAGTGTTTTCTGTTAACTCCACCTTGTGTTTTGAGATTGTAATTCCATCATCATTGGATTTATTTCCTACCCAATGAATAACTAATGAATCAAGATTTATGTCGTAATTATTTATTT
>OAXJ01001903.1_pt1 | contig 12006 bp, 10 predicted proteins | sample 1517241 | NCBI WGS metagenome assembly OAXJ01 (sample SAMEA2580293, study PRJEB22360) | human gut metagenome | biome: human gut; feature: human-associated habitat; material: faeces | place: Denmark | collected 2008/2010 | reverse complement strand
TCAACGATCCAAATCGCGGAAGCTCGAAAAGCCCGCCCCCCGGTTATCCGATAAAGCTGTTGGCCAGCAGCGAACCAAATCCCAGCACGACGGCCAGTACGCCGGGGAGAATCCATTGCCAGCCCACAGAGCGCGTGGCACCCAGCCGCTGGTATTCCATGCTGCATGCACCGGTGAATTTGCCGAGCTCAATATAGCCGTCTTGCCAGTTCTGGCAGGTCGCCTTCATCTGGTTCAGGTCGAATACCGGGCTGCCCACGCGCTGCGAAATGACGATGAGCAGGTTCAGCAGCGCATCTTCCGATTCGCTCAATCCCAACTGTTGCGCGTTGGGTGCCTCATCAATGGCGAGCGGCAGAATCACGATGGTGCTGGTGATGCCTGCCGCATACTGCTTGCCTTGGTCGGCGGCAATCATTTGGCTCAAGCCCACCGGCGTGGCCTGGCTCATGTCGATGCCGCGATACATGTCCGACGGTCCCGGATAGACGGCAATGGCCTTCTTGACGGCGAGCGACAGCATGGTGGCGGTCAGCTGGCGGTCTTCATCGGATTGGCGCGTCGACGGATCGACCACGCGAATCAGACGGGCTGCGGAAGCCGGACTGATGCCGGGCTGGTCGCGCCAGTATTCGACGCTGCCACGGTATTGCGCACGCCGGTTGCTGGAGATCACAGCCCAGATACCCCACGCGCACAACGCGATGCCGAGCACGATGCTGACAATCCAGGACACGAGACGAGCTCTGGCAGCGAATCGTTGCTTGTCGAGCCAGCGCTGCTGTTGCTTATATTCGTCCTGTTTCAGGTCCTTGAGATGATTGCCGGTTCCCTTGCGGGCGATGCCCTTGGCTTTGGCGGCATCGAACGCCGCGACCACATCGAGGTAGTCGCCATTGTGGATGTTGTAGGCCGTGAACGTGTAGCTGCCGTCGCTGTTGCGCTTGGTTTCCGAAGTGCGCTCGGTGTGCAGCCATGCCCATGAGGTTTTGCCGGTGATGCCGTTGGGGAAGTGGACGGTGCCGGTGACCGTGCCGATAGGCACTTGGTTCTTCTTGCCGAACGGCTCCCATTGGAAGGAGGCCACGTCTTTCCATTTGGTGGCCACATCGTGCATGGTGAAGCTCACGTCGAACTTCATACTGTCGGCCTCGGTGGTGACCGGAATATTCCAGCCGATCTCCACGGTCATGTTATCTTCGGTGGCGGAGGCGCTGGGCTTGAGGCCATCGGTACCGGGCGTGTATGCCTTTGGATGGTCGCTGCCATCGCTCACATCGGCGATATACCAATGGTTGGCGTAGTCACTGTTCCATTCCTTGTCGGAAGAGACGTCACTGGGCAGCTTGGGCTCGCTCTGTTGGGCATAGTCGATGCCGTCTGTGACGTTGCGCACACTGATATCGCTGATATCAGTCAGGGTGCCGGAGTTCAGCGTGTATTGCTGAAACAGCTGCTTCCACGGCTTGGTGTTGTCGTCACTGTCGGTACGTTCACGCATCTTGACGTCGATATGCTGCGTGACCTTCAAATCACCGTTCGCGGTGGCGGTCACATCATAGTCCAGCGTGCGGTAGCTGAGGTCGGCCGAATCGCCGAACGCGGAAGTCCCGATTATCGCCAAGGTGATAACTGCCAACACCACCGTGGCAACAATGCTGACGATTCCGGCGCGAATGAATCGTATCCACATATCTTCCCTCTCTTAAGACAATACGGGCCCGGCCGGCGGCTTACCGGACGGGCCTGGAGCGGGTCAGAACTGGACCTGTGGCACCTGACGGGAGGCATCATCGGCCTCGAAGTATTGCGCCTGTTCAAAGTGGAACAAACCGGCGATGATGTTCGTCGGCACGGTTTCGATGGCGGTGTTGAGCTTCAGGACCACGTCGTTGTAGAACTGACGGGCGTAGGCGATCTTGTTCTCCAGTTCCTTGAGCTGGTTCTGCAGATCCATGAAGTTCTGGTTGGCTTGCAGCTGCGGATATGCCTCAGCCGTGGCTTGCAGGTTGAACAGGGCGCGGGACAGCTGGTCGTGCTCGGGTTGCTGGCCGCAGCCACTACGCCGGCGCGGGCGGCGGTCACCTGAGTGAAGACTTCAGACTCGTGGGATGCGTACCCCTTGACGGTATTCACCAGGTTCGGGATGAGGTCGGCGCGCTGCTTCAACTGCACATCGATTTGCGCCCAACCGTTCTTCACACGGTTCTTCAGCGTCACCAGGTTGTTATAGGCGCTGACGCCCCAACCAATCAAGACAACGATAATAACGACAACGACGATGCTGACGATCAGACCAGTACTCACCTATGCTCCTTTGCTAGACCTTGCTGCGACCATTCTTCCACACTCGCACGTAAACAGAAAATTTATCACAGAGTGTTCATCGTGCGGACTTGTCTTGTACCGCTTTACCGCCGTTCTCCCGTCGATCGACCGAAGCGGGAAATCGCCGCCCAGTCTGACGAAGTATTCCAGCTCGCTCCGTTGCGAGAACGGTAATACTCGGCAATACTCGCTCTGAATATGCGAAAGCCCGCCTTGCGGCGGGCTTTGCCGTTTCTCCTACGCACAAATCATTACGCTGCGCGCAGGAAACGATCAGCCGAACCTTCCAGAGATGTAGCGCTCGGCTTCTTCGTTTTGCGGGTTGTTGAACATCGTCATGGTGTCCGCGAAGTACTCGAGGTGACCGGGCTGGCCCACGGCCTTCAGGTTGAAGAAGGCGGTGTAGTCGGCGATACGGGCGGCCTGCTGCATGTTGTGCGTCACGATCACGATGGTGTACTCGTTCTTCAGCTCGTTGATCAGATCCTCCACGGCCAGGGTGGAGATCGGGTCGAGGGCGGAGCACGGTTCGTCCATGAGCAGCACCTGCGGGTGCACGGCCACGGCGCGTGCGATGCACAGACGCTGCTGCTGGCCGCCGGACAGGCCGATGCCCGGATTGTCCAGACGATCCTTGACCTCGTTCCACAGGTTGGCGCCACGCAGGGCCCACTCGACCAGATCATCCGCGTCGGACTTGGAGATCTTGCGGTTGTTGAGCTTCACACCGGCCAGCACGTTCTCGCGGATGGACATGGTCGGGAACGGGTTCGGACGCTGGAACACCATGCCGACGTCACGACGGACGGCGACCGGATCCACATCCTTGTCGTACAGGTTCTTGCCTTCCAGCAGCACCTCGCCTTCGCAGTGGGCGCCCGGAATGATCTCGTGCATGCGATCGAGGGTGCGCAGCACGGTGGACTTGCCACAGCCGGAAGGTCCGATGAACGCGGTGACCTTGTTGGCTTCGATGTTGATGTTCACGTCTTCCACGGCCAGGAAGTCGCCGTAGAAGATGTTCAGATGGTTGACATCAATACGTTGTCCCATTTGTTTTCCTTATTGTTCTTATGTTTTCGACTATTCGACCGCGCTCAGCGTTCCGACTTGACGGCGAAGATCTTCGCCACGAGACGGCCGATGAGGTTGAGGATCAGCACGATGAGGATCAGCACAAGGGCTGCGGCCCAGGCGCGTTCCATCGGGATGGTGGTGACGCAGGCCGCGGAAGCGTTGGCCGGGCAGTTCGCGTTGAGCTTGGAATACTCCTGGTAGACGTACACCGGAAGCGTGGTCATCTGGCCGGAGAAGAGGTTGACGTTCGTGGAGGCGATGTAGCCTGCGGTCATCAGCAACGGAGCGGTTTCACCGATCACGCGGGCGACGGCGAGAATCGCACCCGAAACGATGCCCGGCAGGGCGGTGCGCAGCACGATCTTCGTGATCGTGCGCTGCTTCGTGACACCCAGGGCGTACGAGGCCTCGCGCAAATCGTGCGGCACGATCTTGAGCATTTCCTCGGACGACTTGACCACGGTCGGCAGCATCAGCAGGGAAAGTGCGACGGAGCCTTCGAAACCGTTGATGGTGCCGGGGCCGATCAGAATCGTGAACATCGAGAAGGCGAACAGGCCTGCGACGATGGACGGGATGCCGCTCATCACGTCGACCAGCAGGGTGATGACCTGTGCCAGCTTGCCACGGTTGGAATATTCCACCAGGTACACGGCGCACATCAGGCCGATCGGGATGGAGATGAGCATGGCGCCGAAGGTGATTTCCAGCGTGCCGATGATGGCGTGCAGGATGCCGCCGTAGCCGCCGGACGGGGTCGGGTTGCCGCCGACCACGCCGGTCATGTTGTAGCTCAGGAAGTTGAGGTTCAGCCTCTTGACGCCGTTGATGATGGTGGTGAGCAGCACCGAGAACAGCGGGATCAACGCCACGATGAACGCGCACGAGATGAGCGCCTTCATGGCGAAGTCCTTGCGCTTGCGCGCTGAGGTGAAGGAACGGGTCGGCTTGAACTTGTCGAAGTCGATGACGGGAGCGCCGTCCATCGGCGAAGCGTCGTTATTTGCGGCGGTCATCACACACTCGCTTTCTCGGTGAGCTTACGAGCGATGAAGTTCACCACGAAGGTAATCAGGAACAGGACCAGGCCGGTGCCGATCAGCACGGAAACACCCAGATCGTTGGCTTCCGGATACTGCGCGGCGATGTTCGCGGCGATGGTCTGGTTCTGCGAGGCCTGCAGCAGCTTGACGGAGTAGTTGAGGCCCGGGGACAGGATCATGAGCACGGCCATCGTCTCGCCGAGCGCACGACCGAGGCCGAGCATGGAGGCGGACACGACGCCGGACTTGCCGAACGGCAGGACCGCGAGCTTGACCATTTCCCACTTCGTGGCGCCGAGGGCCAGAGCCGCCTCTTCCTGAAGGCGAGGGGTCTGCAGGAAGATGTCGCGGGACATGGAGGTGATGATCGGCAGGATCATGACGGCCAGCACCACGGACACGGTGGCCACGGTACGGGAGGGATTGGCGGCGGGACCGGCGAAAATCGGAATCCAGCCAAGGTATTTGGCCACCCAATTCCAGAACGGGTAGATGGCGGGCACCAGCACCAGACCGCCCCACAGACCGTAGATAACGGACGGGATGGCGGCGAGCAGATCGACCACATAGCTCAGGGCGGTGGCGAGCTTCTTCGGCGCGTAATGCGAGATGAACAGTGCGATGCCGACCGACACGAAGAAGGAAATCAGCAGTGCCAGGGCGGAAATCAGCACGGTACCGAACAGCAGCGGTCCGACGTAGCCCCAGAAGCTGGAAGCCTTGCCGCCGGTGAAGTTGCTGATGGTCGCGCTGTTGGCCTTCTGGTCACCGCCGATCAACGGCCACGCGCGGAACAGCAGGAACAGCGCGACCGCGGCGAGCACGACGAGGATCAGGATGCCGCAGGCGTAGGCCACGCCCTTGAACACCTTATCCGCGTTCTTGCCGCTCACCGGCTGCTGTGCCGTTTTGCTTTGCGAACTCACGGGTTCTCCTTTTGGTTTGCTTGCGATTGCTTTCGATTTTTCTGGTTTTGCGTATCGTCCGTAGGTATCGTTTCAGGCCGCAGCCGTTTTTTACGCGGCTGCGGCCTGAAACCTACGGTCAGTCACCGATCACCGAAAGCGATCGCCCCACTGTGATGGGCTCACTTGGTTTTGATGGCGTCGATGGACTTGACGACCTTCTGACGCAGGGTGTTGGACATCGGAGCGGAGCCGGCTGCGGAAGCGGCGGTCTGCTGGCCTTCGTCGCTGGTCACGTAGGTGAGCCAGGACTTGACGAACTTGGCGGTGTTGGCGTCCTTGTATGCCGGGCAGGCGACGTCGTAGGAGACCAGCACGATCGGGTAGGCGCCCTTCTCGGTGGTGTTGTGGTCGAGCTTGACGACCACGCGGTTGTCACCCTTGGCGGAATCGTCGAGCGGGGAGGCGTCCACGACCTTGGCGGCGGCTTCAGCGGAGAACGGGACGTAATCGTCGCCGACCTTCACGGCCACGGTGCCCAGATCGCCGGCCTGGGAGGCATCGGCGTAACCGATGGTGCCGTCAGCCTGCTGCACGGTGGAGATCACGCCGGAAGTGCCCTTGGCGCCCTGGCCGACCTCGTTCGGCCAGTTCTCGCCGAGGTCGTAGCTCCATGCGTCGCCAGCGGCGTCCTTGACGTAGCTCAGGAAGTTCTTGGTGGTGCCGGACTTGTCGGAACGGTGCACCACGGTGATGTCGAGGTCAGGCAGATCGACCTTCGGGTTCTGCTTCTTGATGGCGTCATCGTTCCACTTGGTGATCTTGCCGTCGAAGATCTTGGCGATGGTCTCGGCGTCCATGTTCAGGGTCTTGCCCTTGCCGGACACGCCCTGCAGGTTGAAGACGACGGCGATCGGGGAAATGTAGACCGGGATGTCGAAGGCGGTGCCGGAAGCGCACACGCTCTTGGACTGCTCGACCTCGTTATCGGCGAGAGCAGCGTCGGAGCCGGCCCATGCGGTTGCACCGGTCAGGAAGGTGGACACGCCAGCGCCGGAACCGGACGGGTTGTAAGCGACCTTGGCGTCCGGGTTGGTGCCCTGGAAGCCGGCGATCCAAGCTTCGACGGCGGCCTGCTGGGAAGAAGCGCCAGCGCCGGAGAAGTTGCCGGAAACGGTTTCGGTCTTGGTATCGGACTTGGCCGAAGAATCGGTGGAAGCGGTGGTGTTGTCACCGCAAGCCGCGACGGAAGCCAGCATCACAATGCCGGACACAGCGGCGATGGAGCGTACGAGAATGGAGTTACGCATTATTCTTTTCCCTCTGTCAACGTTCAGATGGCGTGTGTTTCTGATTTTTCGATTTTCTGTTGTCGCCATCGTTCTTCATGACAATCTCCAGCCTATTGGGCGTTTCACTCGCCCCAAACCAAAAACGGTGAACGGAAGATGAACAGTCTACGACACCTTCGCCGTTCGACGTTCCTTCCGTTCACCGTTCTTTGCAAGCACGATGCGAATGCGCGCTATACCAAGCCTTTCATCATCATTCGCTTGGCGTATCGATCTTGTATCCGAGGCCGCGCACGGTGGTCAGATACTTGGGATGGCCCGGGTCCTCCTCGATTTTGGCGCGCACGCGCTTGACATGCACGTCCAGCGTCTTGGTGTCGCCGACATAGTCGGAGCCCCAGATGCGGTCGATCAGCTGGTGGCGGGTCATCACGCGGCCCTTGTTCTGCATGAGGTATTCCAGCAGTTCGAATTCCTTCAGCGGGAAGAACACGTTCTCGCCGCGGACCGTCACCTCATGCTGGCCGATTCTCATGGAAATGTCGCCGCATACGAGCGGAATATCGTCGTCGGCGGCTTCTCCGGATTCGGCGACCATCTGGTTGCGGCGCAGCACCGCGCGGATGCGTGCCAGCAGCTCACGGAAGGAATACGGTTTGGTGATGTAGTCGTCCGCGCCGATTTCAAGGCCGACGACCTTGTCGATTTCCGCGCTTTTCGCGGTCAGCATGATGATCGGCACACGGCTTTGCTCGCGGATCCGACGGCACAGCGCGGTGCCGTCAAGACCGGGCAGCATCAGATCGAGCAGCACCAGATCGATACCACCCTTGGTGAACAGTTCCAATCCTTCTTCACCGGTGGCCGCGGCGGACACGTCGTACCCTTCACGGGTGAGCTGGTAGACCAGCGGCTCACGGTACGACTCTTCGTCCTCGACGATCAGAATTCGCGTCATCAGTGGTTCTCCTCATTCTCTGTTGTGGTGGAGTGGCCGGACTGTTTCTTTTCACGGGTGTTATCATTCGCCGAATCCGCCGGATGGTCGGGTTCCGCAGCGCCCGAAGCCTGCGGCATCGTGATGGTGAAGGTGGATCCCTCCCCCTCGCGCGACCATACGGAGATGGTGCCGCCGCAATCCTCGACGCAATGCTTGGTGATGGCCAATCCCAGGCCGGTGCCGCCGGTTTCCCGGGAGCGCGCCGGATCGACGCGGTAGAATCGCTCGAAAATTCTGCTGAGCGACGCCGCGGGGATGCCGATGCCCTGGTCCACGACGCGAATCGCCACTTTGCCGGATTCGATGCCGATGCCGACGGCCACCGTGGTATGTTCCGGCGAATAGTTGATGGCGTTCTCCACCAGGTTCTTCACCGCAGTTTTGATGGTCTCATGGTCAGCGACCACGAACACGTCCAGGTTCTGTTCGGCTTCCTTGGCCAGTTCCTCGGCGTTCGCATGCACCAGCACCTGCCGGCCGTTCACGGACAGGACCAGGCTGATGTGCTTCGATTCGGCCTTGACCTGGTTTTCGGCGAGCGCCTCGCGTGCCACGGACAGCACGGACAGCCGTTCCGCGTTGAGCATCGCTGCCGCGCTTTGCGCTTTCTGCAGGTCGATCAGACGGTGGACCAGTTCCGTCAATCGTTCGGATTCCTTGGAGATTCGGCCGGAGAAGTATTTCACCGCGTCCGGATCGTCGGCCGCGTCGCCGATCGTTTCGGCGAGCAGAGAAATCGCGCCTGCAGGGGTTTTCAGTTCGTGCGAGACGTTGGTGACGAAATCGCGCCGCATGATTTCGAAACGGCGTTGCTCGCTCATGTCGGAAATGAAAATCGCAAATAGGTTGTCGGCGATCTGTCCGACGCGCACGTGCAGGTAGAGCGTGTCTTCGGGCAGCGGCTTGCCGGCTTCGACGCCTTTGCCGTTCGTGTTCACCACGCCCGTTCGCGTGCGGCCGTGCAGGGGGATGGTCAGTTCGCGTTCGCGCACCACGCTGTCCGTGGAGACCAGTTTCACGATGTCGCGGATTTCCGCGAGCGCCATCGCCTGGTCGTGGATGATGCCGAAGCGCCGCGCGGCCGGGGATGCGTATTGGACCGTGGCCAGCGAGTCTACGACCACCAAAGCTTCGGGCATGACGGCCACCAGCTGGCGTTCCGTGGACTGCACGGGAACGCGGGGGCCGAACAGGGACGTGTTCTTCGCAGCTCCGAACAGGCTCGGATCATTGGGGTCGACGCCGTCCTGCACATCCTGGAAGCCTTGTCTGCGGCCAAGCAGGAACGCCACGACGAACACGACCACGGCCACGACCACCAATGCCGCAACCACCGACGGCGTTGCCAGCATCTGCTCCAACGTCATGCGTTCACCTTCCGATAATCCTCAGTTCTTCCTTAAGACTAGCGGTTTCGGAGAGGCTTTCGCGTATGCGATGCTCTCACGCCACCGGAAGTTTTCCTGTCGTTCATCTTCCGAAACGCAGCATATCGGAATATGAGACGTCCCGTTTGCCGATATGACGATGCATGATGACGGGTCATGCGGCAAACGGGATGTGGAAACGGCTTTTCGCAACGTTAGGCGTTTCGCAACGCCACATGAACGCTACATGCGTTTGGCGATGTTCACCGTCAGTTTCGCGGCGGTGTCCGCGTATTCGGAAATGTCGAACGTTTTGAAATCCTCGTAGTCGGTGTCCGCGTTGTCGCTCAGCGCGCGAATCACCAATGCGGGAACGTCGTTGCGGGCGGCGACATGCGCGACGGCGGCGCCTTCCATTTCCACCGCGTCCGCGCCGGTCTCACGGATCACCTGCTCGACCTTCTGCGGATCATCGACGAAATAGTTGCCGGTGGCGATGATGCCGACGATATGGTGAATGTTCAAGTCGTTCAGCGCCTGGTCGGCCAGTTCGAGCAGACGGTCGTCGCTATGGTATTCCTCGATGGGCCGGTCGGCGGTGCCGGGCTTGAACTGGCCCACCAATCGCATGTCGGTGTCGAGATAGCGCAGGGTGCCGCCGAGCACCACGTCGTTGATGTGCAGATTCGTGTTGAGATTGCCCGCGATACCGGAGAAGATCACGGCGTCCGGCTGGTCAGCGTCGATCAGATGCTGCGTGGTGGCGGCGATGTTGACGGTGCCCATGCCGCCGACGGTCGCGGCGACGTTGACGGCGGTGCCCTTGTTGGTTTCGAGGGTGCCGCGCGTCACCTTGACGCCGGCTTCCTCGGTGACGGTGACGTTGCTCAGTGCCGTTGCGATATTGGCGACTTCCTCATCCATGGCGCCGATGATGGCGATTGCGGTCATTGCACCCTCCCTGTCTTACGTGCTGTCTTGAGTGTTGTTTTACGCGATTGCGATTCGCGTTTCCCGAATTTTCTGCAATCGCGCGGATAGTGAATCGAATCGGTCACTTCCAGCGGCGCGCGGCCACCGCATGGGCAAGCTCGCGTAGCAGCTGTTCCGTGGTGTTCCAGCTCAGACATTTGTCGGTGATGGACTTGCCGTAGACGAGCTGGTCGAGCGGCGCGGCCTTCTGGTTGCCGCCTTCGATGAAGCTTTCCATCATGATGCCGGTGATGCCCTGCTCGCCTTTGGCGATACGGCCCGCGATGTCACGCACCACCTGCGCCTGACGATGCTCGTCCTTGCCGGAGTTGCCATGCGAGCAGTCGACGATCAGCCCATGTGCCGCAGCGGAATCGGCCGGCATTTCGGCGCGGATGGTGTCCATGGCCTTGGCCACCGAAGCGGCATCGTAATTCGGGCCGTGCGAGGAACCACGCAACACCACATGGCAGTCGGGATTGCCGAGCGTTTTGACCACGGCGGCGCGGCCGAGATGGTCGATGCCGAAGAACGTGTGCTGTTGTGCGGAAGCGAAGCAGGAATCGGCCGGAGCCTTGATGGAACCGTCCGTGGCGTTCTTGAAGCCGATCGGCATGGACAGGCCGGACGCCAACTGCCGGTGCACCTGGCTTTCCGTATTGCGCGCGCCGATCGCACCCCAGCTAATCGCGTCGGAAATATACTGCGGACTGGTCGGCTCCAAAAACTCCGTGGCCGCCGCCAAACCCTCGTCAAGCACGCCAAGCAGCGTGCGGCGGGCCAACAGCAAGCCCTTCCTGATATTGCAGCTGCCGTCGATATCCGGATCGTTGATCAGACCCTTCCAACCGACCGTGGTGCGCGGCTTCTCGAAATACACGCGCATGACGATCAGCAGCTCGCCATCCAACTCGCCTTTCAACGCGGACAGGCGACGCGCGTAATCGAGCGCGGCCTTCGGATCGTGAACGGAACACGGACCGACAACCACCAGCAGGCGATCGTCCTGACCGTACAGGCAGGCACGAATCTCATCACGCGAATAGGCGACGATCTCCTGCGCCTGCTCGCTCAACGGCAGGTCGCCCAACACCTGCGCCGGCGTGGGCAACACTTCGAATTCCAGCACGCGGCGGTTCACGATGCGGCTGATGCCCACCTGGTCCTCCCAGCGCGGCACGTCGGTCTCCACCAGCGGATTCTTGCCCTCATCCATGGCCTGCCTAATGGCACGTAAATCCTCAGGCGTGTTCAGCTGCTGCTGCATGATCTCGCTCTCCTTGTCGCTTCCTTTCCCAAGGATAGCAACGATGGTGCAGAAACATCAGCCAAGCTTGCGACGCGCGTCGACCGCGTCGGCAAGCGTGTGCAGCAGCTGCTCGGTACGATCCCACGGCACGCATGCGTCGGTGATCGACTTGCCGTATTCCAGCTGGTCGAGCGGCGCGGGCTTCTGATTGCCCGCCTTGAGGAAGCTTTCCATCATGATGCCGAGAATGCCCTGTTCGCCGGCCGCGACGCGTGCGGCGATTTCTTCGACCACTTCGGCCTCGCGCACCTCGTTCTTGCCGCAGTTGCCGTGCGCGGCATCGATGATCAGACCATGCTCGCTTGGTCCGGAAGCCTTGGAAGCCTTGAGATCCGCCAACGCCTGTGCCACGGAAGCGGCATCGCAGTTCGGACCATGCGAGGAACCACGCAGCACCAGATGGCAGTCGGGATTGCCCTTGGTCTCCGCGGAAATCACACGACCATCCAGATTGATGGAGAGGAAATGATGCTCGAAAGCGGCCGCGAAACACGAATCGGCCGCCGGCTTGATGGAACCATCCGTAGCGTTCTTGAAACCGATCGGCATGGACATGCCGGACGCCAGCTCGCGGTGCACCTGGCTTTCCGTATTACGCGCGCCAATCGCGCCCCAGCTGATCAGATCGCAAATATACTGCGGGGTAATCGGATCAAGCCATTCCGTAGCGGCGGGGAAGCCCCGCCCCCGCCCGTCCGGAAACGATCGTCTGC
>OAXJ01001900.1_pt1 | contig 12034 bp, 10 predicted proteins | sample 1517241 | NCBI WGS metagenome assembly OAXJ01 (sample SAMEA2580293, study PRJEB22360) | human gut metagenome | biome: human gut; feature: human-associated habitat; material: faeces | place: Denmark | collected 2008/2010 | reverse complement strand
AGAGAAGCCTCCATATCGAAATGATATGGAGGCTTTTTGTGTTTATAGGTATAATATTTCTTTTGTTTTTCCGTTTATATACCGTAAGTTTACATCTTATTTATATATAATGCGCTTTATAAAGGAAATCCATCCGATAAAATTCTGGTTGGTATTAGCTGCCATGGTGATAGCTGTTGCCTCTCTTTACGTCTCACATTCTCTGATAAGCGATTTATCTGCTGAAGAACGGGTACGTATGGAAGTGTGGGCGGAAGCAATGAAGAATTTGCAAACTGCAGATGGAAATACGGATTTGACTATGGTCTTGAAAGTTTTGAATGCCAATCATACTATTCCGGTAATCGTGGTTGATCAGAATGAGGATGTACAGACATATAGGAATATAGAACTGTCTTCAGCCGATACAATAGTCTCCTTAAAGGAAAAACTGAGTGATTTTAACCGTGAAGGTAATTGTATTCGCATAGATCTCAATGGCGGTGGCGATTATCTGAATGTATATTATGGACCTTCCCTTATGCTTACCCGGTTAGCTGTTTATCCTTATGTTCAATTAACGGTAGTACTCATTTTTGTTCTTATTGCTATCTTTGCTTTGTTGAGTTCTAAAAAGGCAGAGCAGAATAAAGTATGGGTTGGGTTATCCAAGGAAACTGCCCATCAACTGGGAACTCCGATCTCTTCACTAATGGCATGGATGGAATTACTGAAGACACAATACCCACAGGATGATTTGATTCCTGCTATGGCGGAGGATGTAGAGCGTTTACAGATGATTGCTAATCGTTTCTCTAAAATCGGTTCTATTCCTGAGCTGGAGGATGCTGATTTAAAAGCTCTGTTGGAACGGGTGACGGATTATATAGCGCACCGTACTTCAGATAAAGTGAAAATCAGTACCCATGTACCCGATTCACTTCCCCCCGTGCGGCTGAATGTTGCTCTGTTTGAATGGGTGATAGAAAATCTTTGTAAGAATGCTGTTGATGCAATGGGTGGAGTAGGAGTATTGGTTATTTCGGTACAGGAAACGTCAAGATATTGGTGTATTGATGTGGTAGATACGGGGAAAGGAATTGACAAACGATATTTTGAAACGGTTTTTGCTCCTGGTTATACCACTAAGAAAAGGGGATGGGGATTGGGCCTTTCATTAGCACGAAGAATTGTGGTTGAGTATCATTCTGGATCCATTTTTGTGAAGCAATCGGAGATCAATAAGGGGACGATATTCAGAATAGAGCTTAAAAAATGAATATTTCGTTGCTAATTTCTACATTATGAGGATAATTATTTGTATCTTTGTCGCCCGAATAAATAAAAGAAGCTTTGGGAAAGTTTGATAAATACAAAATTGATTTGAAAGGCATGCAGGCAGACTCTTGTAAGTATGAGTTTGTACTGGATAACCTTTTCTTTGCTAACATTGATGGACCAGAAGTACAAAAGGGTAAGGTTAATGTTACGCTGGTTGTAAAGAAAACATCTCGTGCTTTCGAATTGAACTTCCAGACGGATGGAATGGTATGGGTACCGTGTGACCGCTGCCTGGATGATATGGAACAACCGGTAAGCTCTACAGATAAGCTGATGGTGAAGTTCGGTCATGAGTATGCTGAAGAAGGTGATAACCTCATTGTGATTCCCGAAGAAGAAGGAGAGATCAATGTGGCATGGTTTATGTATGAGTTTATTGCATTGGCTATTCCGATGAAGCATGTACATGCTCCCGGAAAGTGTAACAAGGCAGTGAGCAGTAAGTTGCATAAGCATTTGCGGACGAAAGCGGACGAAGATGATGCGGAAGATGAAATCTTTATTGAAGGTGAAGATGCACTGCCGGGAGGTGATGTAGAGGAAACTCAGATTGATCCGCGCTGGAACGAATTAAAGAAAATATTAGATAACAATTAAAGATTAAAAAAAATGGCACATCCTAAGAGAAGACAGTCTAAAACAAGAACTGCAAAGAGAAGAACTCATGATAAGGCAGTAGCTCCTACATTGGCAATTTGCCCGAACTGTGGCGAATGGCATGTATATCACACTGTATGTGGTGCTTGCGGATATTACAGAGGCAAGCTTGCTATTGAGAAAGAAGCTGCTGTTTAATTTGCAGCCTGATAAAGAATATACTTGAATGCCGGATGTCTAAAAAGATTTGTAAGCACAAACCTTTTTAGACTACCGTTGTTTAGGTATTCATTAACTTAAGCAGGATTAATGGAAAAAATAAATGCAGTAATTACAGGAGTCGGCGGATATGTACCCGATTATATCTTGACGAATGAAGAGATATCAAGAATGGTGGATACCAATGATGAATGGATTATGACCCGTATCGGAGTAAAGGAAAGACATATCTTGAACGAAGAAGGATTGGGGACTTCATACATGGCTCGTAAAGCCGCAAAGCAGTTGATGCAGCGTACTGGTTCTAATCCTGATGATATTGATCTGGTGATTGTCGCTACTACTACTCCTGATTATCATTTCCCTTCTACAGCTTCTATCCTATGTGATAAGCTTGGATTAAAACATGCTTTTGCTTTTGACTTACAGGCTGCTTGTAGCGGTTTCTTGTACTTGTTGGAAACGGGGGCTAATTTTATCCGTTCGGGAAGATATAAGAAAATTATTTTAGTAGGTGGTGACAAAATGTCGTCTATGGTGGATTATACCGAGCGTGCTACTTGCCCGATCTTTGGTGACGGGGCAGCTGCGGTTATGATGGAACCGACTACTGAGGATGTTGGTGTCATGGACGCTATTTTAAGAACAGACGGTAAAGGCTTACCTTTCTTGCATATGAAGGCCGGCGGTTCTGTATGTCCTCCTTCTTATTTCACAGTGGATAATCACATGCACTTTCTTTATCAGGAAGGTCGTACGGTATTTAAGTATGCCGTATCCAATATGTCGGACGCTTGTGTTGCCATTGCGGAAAGAAATAATCTCACTAAGGATAATATCGACTGGATTATTCCTCATCAGGCGAACTTGCGCATCATTGATGCAGTAGCTCACCGCTTGGAAGTTCCCCGCGAAAAAGTAATGATTAATATAGAACGTTATGGTAATACAAGTGCCGGTACGCTTCCGCTTTGCCTGTGGGATTTTGAAGATAAACTTAAAAAAGGCGATAACTTGATCTTTACGGCATTCGGTGCAGGATTTACCTGGGGAGCTGTTTATGTGAAGTGGGGATATGATGGAAAAAAACAGTAACAACGTTACGTTAATAAATAAGAAAAAACGCATCCTATTTTCGATGCGTTTTTTTGTCTCAACTAAAATAGAGGAATGTGATGCATAAAGCTGGTTTTGTAAACATCGTGGGAAATCCGAATGTAGGTAAGTCTACGCTGATGAACGCCTTAGTGGGTGAGCGGATTTCGATTGCTACTTTTAAGGCGCAGACAACTCGCCACCGCATTATGGGTATCTATAATACGGACGATATGCAGATTGTATTCTCGGATACTCCGGGTGTGCTGAAGCCACAGTATAAGTTGCAGGAGTCTATGCTGAATTTTTCTACCTCGGCATTGACGGACGCGGATGTTTTGCTATATGTGACGGATGTGGTTGAGACGCCTGATAAGCATAATGAGTTTATAGAAAAGGTGGCACGTATGGAAATACCTGTCCTGCTGCTTATCAACAAGATCGATTTGTCGAATCAGGAGAAACTGGTGGAGCTGGTGGAAGCATGGAAAGCATTGTTGCCTAATGCGGAAATTATTCCGATTTCTGCAACTACGAAATTCAATGTGGAATATGTGATGAAGCGAGTGAAGGAATTATTGCCGGATTCACCACCTTATTTCGACAAGGATCAATGGACGGATAAACCGGCGCGTTTTTTTGTGAATGAGATTATTCGCGAGAAAATTCTATTATATTATGACAAAGAGATACCCTATTCGGTAGAGGTAGTGGTGGAACAATTTAAGGAGGATGCGAAGAAGATACATATTAATGCTGTGATTTATGTAGAGCGTGATTCGCAGAAAGGAATTATTATCGGTAAGCAGGGTAAGGCACTGAAAAAAGTGGCTACTGAGGCGCGCCGTGATTTGGAAAGGTTCTTCGGAAAGACTATTTTCCTGGAGACATTTGTGAAAGTGGATAAGGATTGGCGTAGTTCGGACAAAGAGTTGCGCAATTTTGGTTATCAACTGGATTAGAATATTCATACGACTGGGATAGTCGCAAAAAACAATGAGAGTGAACTATGGGAAATTTAGTTGCAATCGTAGGACGCCCCAATGTGGGAAAGTCTACTTTATTTAACCGCTTGACTAAAACACGTCAGGCGATTGTGAACGAAGAAGCAGGAACAACACGCGACCGCCAGTATGGTAAATCGGAATGGCTGGGGAAGGAGTTCTCCGTGGTAGATACCGGCGGATGGGTGGTGAACTCTGACGATATTTTCGAAGAAGAGATACGCAAACAAGTATTGATGGCTGTGGATGAAGCAGACGTGATTTTGTTTGTGGTAGATGTAATGAATGGAGTAACTGACCTTGATATGCAAGTGGCTGCTATTCTGCGCCGTACTCAAAAGCCGGTATTGCTGATTGCCAATAAGACCGATAATGGAGAACTGCAATACAATGCTCCCGAATTTTATAAGTTGGGATTGGGTGATCCTTACTGTATCTCGGCTATGACGGGTAGTGGAACGGGTGATATGATGGACTTGATTGTTGGTACATTCAAGAAAGAAGCTGACGAAATACTGGATGAAGATATTCCCCGCTTTGCAGTGGTGGGACGTCCGAATGCAGGTAAGTCTTCTATCGTGAATGCTTTTATAGGTGAAGATCGTAATATTGTGACGGAAATTGCCGGCACAACACGTGATTCCATCTATACACGTTACAATAAATTTGGTTTTGATTTCTATCTGGTAGATACTGCCGGTATCCGTAAGAAGAACAAGGTGAATGAAGATTTGGAGTATTATTCCGTAATCCGTTCTATCCGTTCTATTGAGAACGCTGATGTGTGTATCCTTATGTTGGATGCTACCCGTGGTGTTGAGAGTCAAGACTTGAATATATTCTCACTGATACAGAAAAATGCCAAAGGTTTGGTAGTGGTAGTAAATAAATGGGATTTAGTACAGGACAAAACAGTGAAGGTAATGAAGACTTTCGAAGATGCTATCCGTAGTCGTTTTGCTCCGTTTGTTGATTTCCCTATTATTTTCGGTTCGGCATTGACCAAACAACGCATTCTGAAGGTGCTGGAAGAAGCGCGTATAGTGTATGATAATCGTATGACGCGTATTCCTACTGCCCGGCTGAATGAAGAAATGCTTCCCTTGATTGAGGCGTATCCGCCTCCTGCAACCAAAGGCAAGTATATTAAGATTAAGTATATCACGCAGTTACCTAATACGCAGGTTCCTTCTTTTGTGTATTTCGCTAACTTGCCGCAGTATGTAAAGGAACCCTATAAACGTTTCCTGGAAAATAAGATGCGTGAGAAGTGGAGTTTGACCGGAACTCCGATAAACATCTATATCCGTCAGAAGTAGGATTATCAGGGCTTTAAGATATTGAAATAAAACCGCTTGATTTAGTTATAAATTGGGCGGTTTTTTACGTTTTATCAGTGAAATGCAAACAAAAAATAGGTTAGTATGAATATAATATTTATTTTTGCTTAGGTAACAGAAAAAAAGGATTAGATGAAACGCTACAGGTGGTTATTGGGATGCTGCTTGTTCCTGTCCATAGGTATGCTATGGGCTGCGGATGAGCCGGATTTACGTATGCTTCAACAAAAGGCTGCCCAAAGCAGAGATATGGAGGGCTATGTCGGAGTTTGTAAATATCTCTACCAAACGGAAGAAAATCCTGAATTACTCCTTTTATATGCAGATTCTATTCATCAATTGGCTACAAAAAGCAAGAAGCCGGAACAACTCGTAGAATATTATATTTGGGCAAGTGAGGGAAATTTCATCAAGGGAGATTTCCAGCAGGGATATGCCTTAAAGCGGAAAGCTATTGCTCTGGCTGAAAAAGCGGGATTGAAATTTGCAATAAGCCAGTCTTGTTGTGATATGGGGTATTATTGCAATGTGGATGCTCGTTATGATTCTGCACGTTACTATTTTCGTAAAGGGTTGGAAGCTGGAGAGGATTTATCGGAGGCAGGAGAAGCGTGCCGTACCATGTTGACAAATTATGCCAGTTCGTTTCTTTTTGAAGGGAAGACGGATTCTGCTCTAGTTTATACTATCCGTGCCAGCGAGCGTTCTGCTGCTGATAAGGATACGGCCATGTTAATTGAGAATTTGAATCAGTTAGGTACTATCTATCGTCGGAAAAAGGATTTAGAGAATTGCATTGCCAACTTTGAACAAGCACTTCATTTATGCGAGTTACGTGGAAATCATAATGCAGTTGCTTTTATATATGGAAATATAGCAACGGCTTATTGTGATTGGAATCGTCCGGGAGATGCGATTCCTTTTTCTGAGAAAGCCGTGGAATATGCTTTGAAGACAGGTAATAAGCGAAGGATAGGTACATGTTATGTCAATTTGGGAGCTATTCAGACTCGATTGGTACAAATGCGTGCGGAGGGAATTGCTACATTATTGAAAGCCATACCTATTCTGGAAGAAGTGAATGACAGACGACTATTGTGCGATGCTTATAATTATTTGGTGAACGCCTATCGGATGGATGGAAATCTGAACCAGGCAATGTATTATTTGCAAAAACTTGATAAGCTGGCACATGAAATGCAAACTGATGCGGAACGGTTCCGATATTATCAGGCGAAGGCGGGTTTATTGCAAGAGAGTAAAAAGTATACAGAAGCCATTATTTATTATCGGAGAATAATCGATATGCTTCGCAGTGGCTACAAGGACGCCCGTGATTATGAACATTATAAGCGGTTGGCAGAATGCTATCTGGCTGTGAACAACTCATCTCAGGCCTATGAGTATCTGACCCAAGCCTATGCGCTGCGTGATTCAGCCTTTCATACTGAACAGACCGAACAGCTATCTGAGTATTCAGTAAAATATCAGACGAAAGAGAAAGAACTGGAGATCGTTACTTTGAGGCAGGAACAGTTGGAGCAGGAGACGTATATGCTGCGTCACCGTATCATTGTAGGATCAGTAATTTCACTGTTGGGAATTCTATTATTAGGTTCTCTCTATGCACGTCAACGCCAAAGGGCAAGGATCGCTGTGTTGGCTAATGCCGCTAATGAGAAAGAACGTGAGGAACTTCAGAAAGAGACTGAGCAGCGTCTGACACGAAAATACATTGATGGTTTGGAGAGTGAGCGTGAACGTATGGCGACTGAATTACACGATGATGTGTGTAACAGTTTGCTTGCGCTTGAAATGAATATTCGTACTATTTCCGGTGAGGAAAGTTCGGATTTGAGTGAACAGTTGGGACTATTGAGCAATACTCGCGAAAGGTTGAGAACTCTTTCGCATGAGTTGATGCCACCCGCCTTCCAGTATGCTACGCTCGACGAGATGTTGGGAGATTATGTGCTGCATTTGGCATTACCGGAGGGTATGTATGCGGAGTATCACTCTACAGAAAATGTCGACTGGAATATAATTCCTAAAGCTGTTGGATTTGAATGTTATCGTATTGTTCAGGAAGCGGTGAGCAATGCAGTGAAATATGCCAGCTCTGCCCGTATACAGGTGAAGTTAGCACTGGAAAACAAGAACCTTTCCATACTTGTTACAGATGACGGAAAAGGGTTTGATATGAGCAAGAAAACCAAAGGTATTGGCTTGCATACCATCTGGCAACGGGCTGAAACGATTGGTGCTAAAGTTGAACTGATTTCTGCTCCGGGTGAAGGAACCCGGCTGAGAGTAAATGTAATAATCTAATCGAGCAATGGAAAAGAATGTGAAAGCGGAATTATTGGTAGTGGATGACCATAGCCTGATTTTAGAAGGTATTTGCAAAATTGTGAATAAGATGCCGGAAGTAACAGTGGCGGATGCAGTGACTTCCGGAAAGCAGGCTATAAAGTTGATTGAAGAGCGTGATTATGATGTATATATTTTGGATATCAGTATCCCCGATATTTCAGGTTTTGAATTGATAGCCAAAATTCGTGAGTTGAATGACCAGGCGAAGATTGTCGTAAATACGATGCATGAGGAGATATGGATGGTGAACCGATTAGTGCAATGCGGAGTAAATGCGGTTATTCTGAAATCTTCGGCTCATGCAGAACTGGTGGCAGCTATTCGCAGTGTACTGAGGGGGGAGAGCTATACTTGTCCTCGTTTTGCTTCTATATTGCAAAAGTTAAATTCTTCATCATCAGGTTTACAACCAAAAGATGCTCCGACACGGCGCGAACGCGATGTTCTGGAAGCTGTAGCCAAAGGAATGAATACACATGAGATTGCTGCGTTATTAAAAATTTCAGAAAATACTGTAGAAACATTTCGCAAGAGGCTTATTAGTAAATTTGGGGCGAAAAATGCAATAGATATGGTGGTCAAGGCTGTTTCACAAGGATGGATAAAGCTAGATTGATTTACAGAAAATTCAATAAGTAACGGTTTTCCGTGATTTTTTATTAATATATTTTGGTTATCTTTGTTGCGTAATTGAAATTGTTCTTCATGTTTTCTCATGAGGATATAGGGACAATCAAAGTATGTCGTGAGGATATATGTCAATTCTATTAACTGGTTTTATAAGAAAAAAAACGTCCGGAGGTATCTCCGGACGCTTTTATTTATGACAGATGGATGAGATTAAGCGGCTTATCCTTCTATGTTTTGTACCTCCAATTCCTTTACCTTACGGAAGAGATCGGATGCAAAGATGAAGTCATTCAATTTCTTGTTGCTAGAGGTGAAGATATCGTCCTTACTGCCTTCCCATTCTTTATATCCGTCGTAGATATAGATAATTTTCTCACCTATTCCCATGACGGAGTTCATATCATGAGTATTGATGAGAGTGGTCATATTATACTCATGCGTGATGTCGTGTACCAGTTCGTCAATGACGAGCGATGTCTTTGGGTCCAGACCAGAGTTTGGTTCATCGCAGAACAGGTATTGAGGATTCAGAGCAATGGCACGGGCAATGGCGACGCGCTTTTGCATACCGCCACTGATCTCTCCCGGAAATTTGTCCTTTGCTTCTGCCAGGTTCACGCGGTCCAGGCAGAACATAGCACGGCGGGTACGGTCGCGGAATGTATCGTTACTGAACATGTTTAATGGAAACATCACATTATCCAATACAGTCATGGAATCGAACAATGCTGCACTCTGGAAAATCATTCCCATTTCCCGGCGCAATGCTTTCTTTTCCTTCTTGCCCATGGCAAGGAAGTTTCGGTTATCGTATAATAATTCACCACGTTCCGGCGTCAGTAGTCCGACGATACATTTCATCAGTACCGTTTTTCCTGAACCACTTTGTCCGATGATAAGATTCGTTTTTCCGTTCTCAAAAGTGGCGTTGATATCCTTCAATACATCCCTGTCTTCAAATGATTTCCAAAGTCCTTTCAGTTCAATCATCCCATTAAGAGTTTAGTTAATATTAAGTCGGCAAATAAGATAAGCACGCTGCTGCATACTACAGAGTCCGTAGAGGCTTTGCCTACTTCTATGGAACCGCCTTCGACGGTATAACCGAAGAAGGCCGATACACTGGCGATGATAAAAGCGAAGAACAATGATTTGATGATACCACACCAAATGAACCATTCCACAAACATGTATTGTAAACCGTATTCCAGGTCCACCGCCGACATGATGCCACCGAACCAACATGTGGCAAAGGCTCCGATGATACCGGCAAAGATACTGAACGTCACCAGGAAAGGGATAGTGGTGACCATGGCAAAAATTTTGGGTAGTATCAGGTAATTGGCTGAATTGACTCCCATGATCTCCAGTGCGTCGATCTGTTGTGTCACTCGCATGGTTCCCAGCTCTGAAGCGATATTGGAACCTACTTTTCCCGCTAATATCAGACACATGATGGAGGAAGAGAATTCCAATAGCATGATTTCACGCGTCACATAGCCTACCGTCCAGCGCGGCATAAACGGGCTTTCGATATTCAGCTTGATTTGTATGGTGATAACAGCGCCGATAAAGAACGAAATCAGCAACACAATGCCGATAGAGTTCACGCCGAGCTGCCCCATTTCGTTAATGTATTGGCGGAAGAACATACGCATACGCTCTGGTCGGGCAAAAGTACGCCCCATCAACATGATGTATCTTCCGACAGTTTTAAGTGCTTTTATCATGACTCTTAACTATTTTGTCTGCAAATATAGCCCATTTTCAGCTGATAATTGCTACATTTGCCGCAAAATGTGTGAGTGACAAGCTCGTCACTTGTGGTTTTGACAGTTTGTAACTGAAAGAATATGGAAGAAAGTAAAATGGTGCTTCGCACCGAAGACTTGGTGAAAAAGTACGGTAAACGTACAGTAGTGAGCCACGTCTCCATAGATGTGAAGCAGGGAGAGATTGTAGGTTTGCTGGGACCGAACGGTGCCGGTAAAACGACTTCATTCTATATGACCGTTGGATTGATTACACCGAATGAGGGACGTATCTTTCTGGATGATCTGGATATTACGAAATATCCGGTGTACAAGCGTGCGCAAACCGGAATCGGATATCTGGCACAGGAAGCATCCGTATTCCGCCAGATGAGTGTGGAAGATAACATTGCTTCGGTACTTGAAATGACAGATAAGCCTTTGGAATATCAGAAAGAAAAGCTGGAAAGTCTGATTGCGGAGTTTCGTTTGCAGAAAGTGCGTAAGAATAAGGGTAATCAACTTTCGGGTGGTGAGCGCCGCCGTACGGAGATTGCTCGCTGTCTTGCTATTGATCCTAAGTTTATCATGCTCGATGAACCTTTTGCAGGAGTTGACCCGATTGCGGTAGAGGATATTCAGCAGATTGTGTGGAAGCTGAAAGATAAAAATATTGGTATTCTGATTACTGACCATAACGTGCAGGAAACATTAAGTATTACTGACCGTGCTTATTTGTTGTTTGAAGGTAAAATCTTGTTCCAGGGAACGCCGGAAGAATTAGCAGAAAATAAAATTGTGCGTGAAAAATACCTAAGTAATAGCTTTGTGCTGCGTCGCAAAGACTTTATGAAATAGTGATTAGGGGTAAGTGATTAGCGCAACATTAATCATTTACTCCTAATCACTAAAAACAAAGTCCGCCTGCTCTCTTTTTGAAAGGGAGCAGGCGGACTTGTTTTCTTTTCTCCTGTATAATTAGTATTTCGGAGGTCTTGCTTCTTTCACTACCATGTTACGGCCAAAATATTCGGCTCCATCGAGTTCTTCAATAGCTTTAGCTGCAGCTGCTGCATCTTCCATTTCTACAAATGCGATACCTCTGAAACGACCGGTTTCGCGATCTTTAATAAATTTGACTGCGGTTACAGCACCGTAATCTTCCATGACCTTTTGGAGGTCTGATTCCCTAACTTTGTAGTTAAGGTTTCCTACGTAAATGTTCATAATGAAAATGTAAAATAAATAAATGAATAAAACTCTCTTGGAAGGGTAACTATAATAAAAGGATCACAACAACAGAGAGTTTACAAAAGCGTTTCATGAAAAACGGAAGTAAAAACCATGTACTGAAAATCTAAGAACTAATGTATTACCATTCCGCAACAAAGAAACATAATTATTTCGGTATTTCCATATTTTCTTTCTGTTTTTTTTGCTTTTTCTTTCGATTCTGAAGCTAAATGCCTTATCTAATTACGATCTGTAGCTTATGGAGAATAATCATAATTATGTTTTCATTAAACAATACAGAGAGTATGATTTAGTGATAACTAATCTCTCCTTTTGTTATAAAGAAATAATTCAGCAATGTTTTTTTGATAATTGAAAGAATAACGCTAATTTTGCACCCTCGTTTGAGATTGGAATAAAGTATAAATCAAATAAATAATTGTCAGAATGAACGTTTCATTACAAAACATTG
>OAXJ01001890.1_pt1 | contig 12126 bp, 12 predicted proteins | sample 1517241 | NCBI WGS metagenome assembly OAXJ01 (sample SAMEA2580293, study PRJEB22360) | human gut metagenome | biome: human gut; feature: human-associated habitat; material: faeces | place: Denmark | collected 2008/2010 | reverse complement strand
GTCGGCTCTGCTGCTGTTCAAATCCCGCTGCGGAGATAGAAAAAGACCGGCACACAAATGTGTACCGGTCTTTTTCAGTCGGAGCAGCGGGATTTGAACCCACGGCCTCCTCGTCCCGAACGAGGCGCGCTACCAACTGCGCTATGCCCCGAAAATACCGCAACCCAATGGGCTGCGGTCTGGTTGGGGATGAGAGAATCGAACTCCCACAAGTAGAGTCAGAGTCTACCGCACTACCACTATGCAAATCCCCACTATTCAGTTTCGCCCTCAGCACCGAAGCGCCGCTGACGAAGAATATTATACAGCCTCCGCCTCCATTTGTCAACCACTTTTTTTGATTTTTCCGTCCATGTTTTTTCTGTCTTCCCTACCTCTGCGTTTTCACGCCTTTTTTCGTCCCCGGCTCTTGACACCCACCCCCTTTGGGAATACTCTTATAGTATCATTCACCTGCCCCCTCTGAGGGAGAACGGAAGAAACGAGGGTTGTTCGATATGAAAAAACGTGTTGGTATCCTGACCTCCGGCGGCGACTGTCCCGGCCTGAACGCCACCATCCGCGGCGTGGCCAAAGCCCTGTATGCACGGTTCGGCGAGAATGTCGAGATCGTGGGCATCCTGAACGGCTACCACGGCCTCATCACCGGCGAATACAAGGAGATGTGCGAGGACGATTTCCGCGGCATCCTGACGCTGGGCGGCACCATCCTCGGCACCAAGCGCACCCCCTTCAAGCTGATGCGCGTGGTGGAAGAAGACAAGATCGACAAGGTCGCGGCCATGAAAAAGACCTACAAGGACGCCAAGCTCGACTGTCTGCTCTGCCTCGGCGGCAACGGCACCCACAAGACGGCCAACCTCCTCTCCCAGGAGGGTCTGAACATCATCGGCCTGCCCAAGACCATCGACAACGACATCTACGGCACCGACGTCACCTTCGGCTTCCACACCGCCGTGGACATCGCCACTGAGGTCATCGACCGCATCCACACCACCGCCGGCAGCCACAGCCGCGTCATGTGCATCGAGATCATGGGCAACAAGGCCGGCTGGCTGACCCTCTATTCCGGCATCGCCGGCGGTGCAGACATCATCCTGCTGCCCGAGCAGCCCTACGACATCGACCGCGTCTGCGCCGCTGTGGAGCGCCGCGCCCGCAAAGGCTCCAACTTCTCCATCATCGCCGTGGCCGAGGGTGCCACCAACACCGAAGAGGCCAAGATGAAGCGGAAAGAGTGGATGGCAAAGCGCGCCGAAGCCGGTTACGGCGTCACCGCCACCAACCGCATCGCCGCCGCCGTCCAGAAAAAGACCGGCATGGAGACCCGCGTCTGCATCCCGGGCCACATGCAGCGCGGTGGCAGCCCCAGCGCTTACGACCGTGTGCTGGCCACCGAGTTCGGCAGCTACGCCGCCAAGCTGGTGGAAGTGGAGCGCTACGGCGTCACCGTCGCCATGGTCAACAACCGCGTCGTCGCCAACCGCCTCGAGGACATCGCCGGTAAGACCCGCAACATCCCCGAGGGCTGTGAGCTGCTCACCGTCGCCCGCCGGATGGGCGTGAGCCTCGGCTGAGACCCTGAAAATAAAAACACCTCGCTGTGTCATGCAGCGAGGTGTTTTTGTTTTTATGCTTCAGAACGAGCCGCCCGACGAGCCTCCGAAGCCGTCGGAATCGACGGACGAACCGCCGGAGGAGTTGGACTCCTTCTGGGGCGGGTCATAGGTGCGCTCCCGGGTGGTGTGGGTGTAGCGGTCACGCTTGACCCGCAGGGTGAAGCCGGGCATATACTCGTCGGCCTCCGTTTTCTGCCGGGCCGTCTTCATCCGGTGGTAGAGGATGAGGCAGATGAACGCCGAAATGCCGAGAGGGAAGATCATGGCAATGAGCAGGTCTTCCAGGCCGATGTCGTTATCCACATCGATGGGCTCGCCATAGTCGGCATAGTAGTCCAGTGCATCGTCGCACATATCGATATAGGTATAGGCGGCATCTGCCCATTCCTCATCGGAGAGTTCCGGGACGATCTCGTCCTCCTGCTGCTCGATGCGGTAGTCGGTGAAAGCCGTGACGCCCTCGCCGTAGGTGATGGTGACGTACTTGCGGGAGCCGACCGCCAGCAGGAAGAGGATGCCGCTCTGCTCGTCGCCGTAGCCGAGGCCGTTGGAGATGTAATAATTTTTCGCGTAGTCGCGCTGGTCGGCATCGCCGATGTCGTCCACCACGAGGAAGTAGACATCCACGTCGTGGCCGTCGGAGGCGCTTTCGGCCTGCTCCTCGAGGTCGGCCAGCGTGTCGGCGTCAAAGACGCCGCACTCATCCCGCACCAGCGGGGCCGCTGCCCCGGCCGGCAGGGTCAGGGCCATGCAGAGCAGGGCCGCAGCCAGAAGGGCAAACAGTTTTTTGCAGTATTTCATATTCCCGTCTCCCCCTCTCACAGCAGCATGATGAGAGCCGTCAGTATCATCAGCGGGATGCTGATGCCGGCAAACCATGCAGCTACCCTGCCCTTATCCACGGGCAGGTCACCGATGAGCTTGCCGGTCTGGCCGTTCATCGCAAAGAGGAAGTCCTGCTCCTTCCAGCGGGTGTGGAGCATCCAGACCGGCAGCAGGGCGTAGTGGGGTTCCAGCGTCCGCGGGTCGAGCTGCTCCGAGAGGGTCTGGACGCCGGTGTAGCCGCCCAGCGTATCGTGGAGGGCCGCAGCGGTGCTGTTCTTCATCCGGGTCAGGACGCGGGCAGCACACTTCTTGTCATCCTCGTCGTACCGGTCTGCCAGAAAGCCGGGCAGGTAGGCCGTGGAGAAGGGCTTGAGGTCGCTGTAGTCGAAGGGCTCGATGGCGTCCATATGGGTGTCCGGCATCTTGCTGGAGCCGTCCACCGGCACCCGGACAAAGTCGGCGTCGCCCACGCGGGCCACGTCGAAGTGCCTGGTGGTGGTGACAATGTAGTCGCCCTCACGGTGGCTCTCGCTGATCTCGGCCTTGTAAGCGCCCCGGGCCTCCATCCGGCCATCGTAGAGCCAGAACGGCACATACACGCCCTGGATCTCCTCGATGTGGTTGGACTCTTTGAAGGCTTTGGGGAGGAAGGCTTTGCCCTTATAATACTTCTTCAGGTTCTCGATGGCGGTCTTTTTGTCCATCCGGAAGGGGATGATGTACTCCGGCTTGAGCTTGCCGGAAAGCTGTCCGCCCAGCACGGTGGGGTTGCCGCAGTAGGGACAGGTGGTGGCGGCTGTTTCGGGGCCGCAGACCAGCTCTGCACCGCAGGAAGTGCAGGTGCGGCTGCTGAGCTCTCCCGTCTCCATCTCCCCCCAGACGGGGCCGCTGGACGCTGCCTTTTCGGCGGCTTCGGCGGCCTTATCGGCCCGAGCCTGCTTCTCGCCGTAAAGAGCCTCGACCTGTGCTACATCATAAGTAGAGCCGCAGTAATCACAGCAGAGCTTTCCGCTGGCGCTGTCGAACCGCAGCGGGCCGGTACAGGCCGGGCATTGGTAATTCGTGGTGTTTTCTGCCATATCTCAGCTCCCCTTTCAGGCTCCGAAAGGCTTGCCGCATTCGGGGCAGAACTTGGGCGGGTTGGCCGGGTCGTCAGGGGTCCAGCCGCAGTTCAGGCACTTGGCCGCCGGGCGGGGCTTACCGCACTCCGAGCAGAATTTGCCGGTATTGTGTGCGCCGCAGCTGCACACCCAGCCTGCTTCGGGGCGGGGCTTGCCGCAGGCGGTGCAGAACTTGCCGGTGTTGCCGGTCTGGCCGCAGGAGCAGCTCCAGCTGCCAGCCGCCGGAGCGGCTGCGGGGGCAGGAGCAGCGGCAGGCTGCTGCTGTGTACCCATCTGGTAGAGGGCCTGGGCGTTGATGCCGCCGGCAGCAGCGGCCTGGTTCATGCCCATAAAGGCCATGGCCGGGCCGGCGGAGGTATTGGAAGCCGCCGCCTGCATAGCCGAAGCCTGTGCGCCCACCATGTGGGCGGCGGCGCGGGTCGGGTCCATAAAGGCGGCGCTGCGCTGCAGCTCCTTGATCATCTGCTCGTCTTCTTCGCTGGCTTTGACGCCGGACACGCCGAGGGAGACGATCTCGATGCCGCGCAGCTTGCTCCACTTGCCGGACAGCTCCTGGTTCAGGGCCTCGGCCAGCTCAGTGGTATGGCCGGGCAGAGCCGAGTAGCGGATGCCCATCTCGCTGATGCGGGCGAAGGCGGGCTGCAATGCGGTCATCATCTCGGTGCGCATCTGGCCTTCCAGCGCGTCACGGGTGTACTCGTTTTCCACATTTCCGCAGACGTTGGTGTAAAACAGGATGGGGTTGACGATGCGGTAGCTGTATTCGCCGAAGCAGCGGATGCTGACGTCGATGTCGATGCCGGCACGCTGGTCCACGACGCGGAACGGCACGGGGCTGGGGGTGCCGTACTTGTTGCCCATCAGCTCCTTGGTGTTGATGTAATAGATGCGCTGGTCGGTGGCAGCCTGACCGCCGAAGCTGAACCGCTTGCCGATCTCAGCAAAGACTTCGTCGATGTTCTTGGCCAGACCCTCGCTCAGCAGAGAGGGCTGGGTGCCGGTGTTATAGGTGTACTCGCCGGCCTCGGCACAGAGGTCCACCACCTTGCCCTGCTCCACGATGAGGGCGCACTGGCCCTCGGCCACCGCCACGATGGAGCCGTCGGTGATGATGTTCTCGGTGCCGCGGCGGTTGGAAGAGCGCCCGGAAACTTTCTTCTGTCCCTTGACAGCCAGCACCTCCGCCGGGAGAGCACTGCAGTAAAAGTATTCTTTCCACTGGTCGCCCATCACGCCGGATGCTGCGCCCAATGCCGCTTTGACAAGACCCATAAGCCATATCTCCTTTATCTGCCCGTTTTTGCAAATGCAGGCTTTTTTTCAGTATACCACAAAACGCGCCGCGAAAAAAGAAAACCCTTGCATTTTATCCCCGATGGGTGTAGAATACTCCCGACAAACAAATACAGGGGAGCTTGTAGAAGCAGGCTGAGAGGGAGTTCTCGAACTTCGACCCTTAGAAATTGTTTTCGGACAGTTTCTGCACCTGATGCGGATAATGCCGCTGTAGGAAGTCATAACACCGTTTATGGATTTTTACAGGAGACGCCGCAGAAGGCGTCTCCTTTTTGTTGTCTCCAGCTGAGGGGGAGCGCCCTGAGTCTGGGGTTTTGTATGCGATGGGAAGCCGTGTTCCGGCGTGAGAGGAGGCCAGTGAGCCTCGACCGCTTCTTCCGTTTCCGGCATCTCTGCGCGGGTGCCGGGTCTGTTCGTGTGCGGGAGCGGCGGTCTGCCCCTGCACTTATTTTTTATTGAAAAGGAGCACTCACTATGAAACACTATTCTGCTAAAAAGCTGGCCCTCGCCGGTATGTTCTGCGCTGTCGCTGTCGTGGGCAGCGTCTTCTCCTTCCCGGTCTTCGGCAGCAAATGCGCCCCTGTGCAGCACATGGTCAACATCCTCTGCGCTGTCCTGCTGGGGCCTTACTACGGCGTGGGCGTGGCTTTCGTCGCCTCCCTGCTGCGCAACCTGCTGGGTCTGGGCAGTCTGATGGCTTTCCCCGGCAGCATGTTCGGCGCACTGCTCTGCGGCATCGTCTTCCACAAGACCAATAAGCTGCTGCCCACCCTCGTGGGCGAGGTGTTCGGCACCTCCATCCTCGGCGGTCTGTGCGCCTATCCCGTCGCCATCCTGCTGATGGGCAAGAGCGCCGGTGACATCGCGTTCTACGCCTACATCGTCCCCTTCCTCGTCTCCACCGCCGGCGGTGCCATCATTGCAGGCGCACTGCTGGCCGCACTTTCCCGCGCAGGCGCACTCCGCGCCATGCAGGCCAGCCTGAGCTGATTCGAAGGAGAAGCCATGTTTCGGAACCTCTTTGCCAACGTCCGGGCCAAAAGCCCGCTTGTCCATAACATCACCAACTACGTCACCGTCAACGACTGTGCCAACATCGTCCTCGCCTGCGGGGCGTCCCCCATCATGGCGGATGATGCCGCCGAGGTCGAGGACATCACCTCGCTGTGTGCCGGGCTGAACCTCAACATCGGCACGTTGAACAGCCGCACCATCCCCTCCATGCTGCTGGCGGGACACACCGCCAACCGGCTGGGCCGTCCTGTCGTGCTGGACCCCGTGGGCGCAGGCGCTTCCCATCTGCGCACCGAAACGGCACTGCGCCTCCTGCGGGAAGTGAAGTTCACAGTCATCCGGGGCAACATCTCCGAGATTCGGACGCTGGCGGCAGGCAGCGGCACCACGAAAGGCGTGGACGCCGACACCGCCGACAAGGTGACGGATGAGACGCTGGACAAGACCGTGGCATTCGCCAAAGCGTTTGCGGCCCGCACAGGGGCGGTCGTCGCCGTCACCGGTGCCATCGACATCGTGGCCGACGGAGAGCGGGCCTTCTGCATCCGCAACGGCCACCCCATGATGAGCGCCGTCACCGGCACAGGCTGTCAGCTTTCGGCCCTGACAGCGGCATTCTGTGCGGCCAACCCGGACAAGCCTCTGGAAGCCGCTGCTGCGGCGGTCTGCGCCATGGGCCTTGCGGGCGAAGCAGCTCACAGCCGCCTTTCCAGGCTGGACGGCAACGCCACCTACCGCAATTACATCATCGACGCGATCTACAACATGACCCCCGAACAGCTCGAGGAGGGAGCACGCTATGAAATGCGATAAACACACCATGCTTCTCTACGCCGTCACCGACCGGGCGTGGACGGGCCGCGAGACCCTCCGCCAGCAGGTGGAAGACGCGCTGAAAGGCGGCGTCACCTGCGTCCAGCTGCGGGAAAAGGAGCTGGACGACGCGGCATTTTTGCAGGAAGCCATGGAGCTTTCCGCCCTCTGCCGCAGCTATGGCGTACCCTTCATCATCAACGATAACGTCGAGATCGCTATAAAATGCCATGCCGACGGCATCCATGTCGGGCAGGAAGATATGGCTGCCGCAGACGTCCGCGCCAAGGTGGGCCCTGACATGATCATCGGTGTGTCGGCCCATTCCGTCGAGGAAGCACAGCTGGCCGTGGCCCACGGCGCGGACTATCTGGGCGTCGGCGCGGCATTTTCCACCCACACCAAAACCGATGTAGATGTCCTGCCGGAGGGCAGACTGAAAGAGATCTGCGACTCCGTGGATGTACCGGTCGTGGCCATCGGCGGCATCCATAAAGACAACATCCTCAAACTCAAAGGCTCCGGCGCGGACGGCGTGGCCCTCGTGAGCGCGATCTTCAGCGCCGAGGACATTGAGGCTGAGTGCAAAGAGTTGAAGGCACTGACCGAACAAATCATCTATAGCAATTCAACTTTTTAATGCAGCAGCAACAGCGTTGAATTGCATATCGCAAATATGCTGTTTGAATGTTGCACGAATTTCTTGACTTGCGATAAAGGAGCAAACCCATGAAAACTGCACTTACCATCGCGGGCAGCGATTCCAGCGGCGGCGCCGGCATTCAGGCCGACCTCAAAGCCATGACCATGAACGGCGTCTTCGCCATGAGCGCCATCACCGCCCTGACGGCCCAGAACACCACCGGCGTATCCGGCATCTTCGAGGTCAGCCCTGAATTTCTGGCCCAGCAGATAGACGCCGTCTTCACCGACATCCGCCCCTGTGCCGTCAAGATCGGCATGGTGTCCTCTGCCCCGCTCATTGAGACGATTGCCGAGCGTCTCCGCTTTTACAAGGCGGAGCACATCGTCGTGGACCCCGTGATGGTAGCCACCTCCGGCTCTGATTTGATTGCATCGGATGCCGTGCGCACCCTGCGCCGGGAGCTGTTCCCTCTGGCCGAGGTCATCACGCCCAACCGGCACGAGGCCGAAGTGCTGTCCGGCCTGCACATCTCGGGCCGTGCCGACATGAGCGCCGCCGCCCGGGCCATCGCCGCCGACTGCGGCTGTGCCGTCCTCCTCAAGGGCGGCCACAGTGACACCGACGCCGACGATCTGCTCACCTTCCCGGATGGCACGGAGATCTGGTTTCCGGGTAACCGTATCGCCAACCCCAACACCCACGGCACGGGCTGCACTCTGTCCAGTGCCATTGCGGCCAACCTTGCCAAAGGGTTTGCGCTGGAAGAAGCGATCGCCCGGGCCAAGGCTTACCTGACCGACGCGCTGAACGCGCAGCTCGATTTGGGCCGCGGCTCCGGCCCGCTGGACCACACTCTGGGCGGCGTCGGGGTCGAAAACTGGATGCACGGCGTCCCGGACGCTGTTCATAAATAAAGAGAGCGTATTTTCGGAGGATTTTCAAATGCAGACTTACACCACACAGATGGATGCCGCCCGCAAGGGCATCGTCACGCCCCAGATGGAAACGGTGGCCAAGAAGGAGTACCGCACCGTCGAAGAGATCCGTCAGCTGGTCGCTGAGGGCAAGGTCGCCATCCCGGCCAACAAGCACCACGAGTGCCTGAACCCCGAGGGCATCGGCTCCATGCTCCGCACCAAGATCAACGTCAACCTCGGCGTCTCCCGCGACTGCAAGGACTACAGCATCGAGATGCAGAAGGTCATGAGCGCCGTCAACATGGGCGCAGAGGCCATCATGGACCTCTCGAGCCACGGCAATACCCAGCCCTTCCGTCAGAAACTGACCCACGAATGCCCCGTCATGATCGGCACTGTGCCGGTGTATGACTCGGTCATCCACTACCAGCGCGACCTCGCCACCCTGACGGCACAGGACTTCATCGATGTGGTGCGTCTGCACGCAGAGGACGGCGTGGACTTCGTCACCCTCCACTGCGGCATCACCCGTAAGACCATCGAGCAGATCCGCAAGCATAAGCGGAAGATGAACATCGTCAGCCGCGGCGGCTCGCTGGTGTTTGCATGGATGTGCATGACCGGCAACGAGAACCCCTTCTATGAGCACTTTGACGAGATCCTGGACATCTGCGAAGAGCACGACGTCACCATCTCTCTGGGCGATGCCTGCCGCCCCGGCTGCCTTGCCGACGCCACCGACGTCTGCCAGATCGAAGAGCTGGTGCGTCTGGGCGAGCTGACCAAGCGGGCCTGGGCGCACAACGTCCAGGTCATGGTGGAAGGCCCGGGCCATGTGCCTCTGAACCAGGTCGCCGCCAACATGGAGATCCAGAAGACCATCTGCATGGGCGCACCTTTCTACGTCCTCGGCCCCCTCGTCACCGACATCGCCCCCGGCTATGACCACATCACTGCTGCCATCGGCGGCGCTGTCGCGGCCATGAGCGGCGCAGCCTTCCTGTGCTATGTCACCCCCGCCGAGCATCTGGCTCTGCCCAATGTGGACGACGTCAAGCAGGGCATCGTGGCTTCTAAGATCGCCGCCCACGCCGCCGACATCGCAAAGGGCATCCCCCACGCCCGGGACATCGACGACAAGATGGGCGACGCCCGCCGCGTCCTCGACTGGGATGCGCAGTTCGCCTGCGCCCTCGACCCCGAGACGGCAAAGGCCATCCGTGACGCCCGCCTGCCCGAGGACGACCACAGCGACACCTGCTCCATGTGCGGCAAGTTCTGCGCCGTCCGCAGCATGAACAAGGCTCTGGCCGGTGAGTACATCGACATCCTGTAAGCTGCTGTAAAACCGATATTTTCATCGCTTTTGCGATTTTTCTTCTCCATTGCCGCCCGGTACAAAAGCCGGGCGGCTTTTTGCGTCTCAGCGAGACGGTTTTTATGTACAAAATGAATCCGGCATGATATACTGGACGAGCGGGGCATTTGAGGTGGTCAATTTCGTGGCAGCCACACGCCGATGGTAACGACAAGGGCTTTCGCCCTGAGAGATGCAGGAGAACGCCACGCCTGCCAAATGCTTTTCGAGGGGGGACGGTTCCGATGCCGTCCCCCATTCCTGTTTTGCACACAAAAAGACCTGCACGATTTGCTAAATCTCAGCTTTCGTGCAGGTCTTTTGTGCAGTTGCGCCAGCAGGAGTCGAACCTACGATGGGGGAGTCAAAGTCCCCTGCCTTACCGCTTGGCGATGGCGCATCAGTAGAGAATAGTATAGCATATTTTTCAAACTTCCACAAGAGCCGCCGGGCGGTTCCACCCAAATTTTCTGAGCCGGGCAGGCAAATCCCGTCCTTGCCGGGGTCTCACCGATATGATATACTTGCACTGTAAAAGTTTTCCTGTTCAGCGCGTGACGCAGAAAGGAGCGGAACTTATGGTACACCATCTTGTCATCGGCATCATCTTCCTTTTCTGGGGCGTTGCAGACGTCCTCCGCCTCCAACTGCCCGGGGTGCTGGCACGGCGGCTGGAAGCGTCCCTATGCTATTGGGGGGGGGCGGCGTCCAGCGAAGAGGCCCGCCGCTTTTGGCAGAGGCTTCTGGGTGTGCTGGAGCTCATCGTGGGCGGCGGGCAGCTGCTGTTCTACTTTTTCTCCGACAATCAGACCGTCACCAGCATCATCCTCGCGGTGATGATACTCGCCGCCGTCTGCATCCTCGGGCCGTACTACCACTGGCGGAAGCAGGAAAAAGAGAACACACAGGAATGAATCACAGGAGGAAACAGTATGGGGCCTTGGTATTACGAAGTCGTGAGCTTTGACGGCGATTACGTCAACCTGCGCCGCACCGACATCGAGAGCGACGAGCTGAACCCGGTGGCACTGGCGCTCCTGCCGCCGGAAATCGACGTAGGCAGCAAGCTCAAGTGCGAATATTTCCAGTACGAGATCATCGGCTGACAAAACGAAACGCCGCCCATTCGGGCGGCGTTTCTGCATCTTCTGATAAAGTTATACGCGCTCGGCCACCAGCTGGAAGCCTGCCTTGGTGAGCTCCTGCCGGATCTGCTCGATCTGGGCGTTGTCGCGGGTCTCGAGAGTCAGCTTGAGGAAGCAGCTGGAGATGGGCATATTGGGGTCGGAGCCGTCGTGGAGGACGGACACCACATTGCTGCCGCAGCGGGAGACGATGTCGGCCACCTGCTGCAGCTGGCCGGGCTTGTCTTCCAGCGCGATGGTCAGGTTGGCCTTGCGGCCGCTCATGACGAGGCCGCGGGTGATGACGCGGTTGAGGATGTTCACGTCGATGTTGCCGCCGGAGACGAGGCAGACGACCTTCTTGCCCTCGATGGGCAGCTTGTGGAAGAGCGCCGCCGCCACAGGCACTGCGCCTGCACCCTCGGCCACCAGCTTCTGGTTCTCCATCAGGGAGAGGATGGCCGCTGCGGTCTCGTCCTCGGTAACAGTGACGATGTCGTCCACATACTCCTCGCAGAGCTTGTAGGTCAGCTCGCCGGGGGTCTTGACCTGAATGCCGTCTGCGAAGGTGGAGACGGCAGAGAGGGTCTGGTATTTGTGCTCATGGAGGGAGCGGTACATGCTGGGTGCGCCCTCGGCCTGCACGCCGTAGACCTTGACGTCGGGCTTCAGGCTCTTGATGGCGAAGGCCACGCCGGAGATGAGTCCGCCGCCGCCCACAGGCACGATGACGGCGTCCACATCGGGCAGCTGGTCGAGGATCTCAAGGCCGATGGTTCCCTGACCGGCAATGACCTGCTCGTCGTCGTAGGGGTGGATGAAGGTCATGCCCGTCTCTTCCTGCAGCTCCACGGCCTTGTCGTGGGCGTCGTCGTAGGTGCCGGGTACGAGGCAGACCTCCGCACCGAGGTTCTTGGTGTTCTCCACCTTCATGATGGGCGCGCCGTCCGGCATACAGACGATGCTCTTGATGCCGCGGCGGGTAGCGGCCAGCGCCACGCCCTGTGCGTGGTTGCCCGCCGAGCAGGCGATGACGCCCTTGTCGCTCTCCTCCTTGGAGAGCTGGCTGATCTTATAATAAGCGCCGCGCACCTTGAAGCTGCCGGTCACCTGCAGGTTCTCGGTCTTGAGGTAGAGCTGGCAGTCCTTGGAGAGCCGGGGTGCCTCGATGAGGTCGGTCTTGCGGGCTACGTCCTTGAGGACAAAGGCGGCGTGGTAGATCTTATCCAGTGTCAGCATATCGTTTTTCCCATCCTATCTCTGTTTATCCATCCCGGCACACGGGCTATTTTTATTGTTAAAGACAGGATTTAGTATAGTTTACATAAATTGATTTGTCAAATGAATCTATTTCACAGTTTAAGGCAGAAAGCGGAATTTGCTGACATTGTATT
>OAXJ01001848.1_pt1 | contig 12324 bp, 2 predicted proteins | sample 1517241 | NCBI WGS metagenome assembly OAXJ01 (sample SAMEA2580293, study PRJEB22360) | human gut metagenome | biome: human gut; feature: human-associated habitat; material: faeces | place: Denmark | collected 2008/2010 | reverse complement strand
CCTGAGCAAGCTTAATATAGTTTTCGTAAAGTGAGTTCTTGAAAGAACCTGCTGTGTCCTTATCGCCGTTAGGGTCTGTAAATCTGTAAGAATCTGTCTTTTCGTCATTATGACCCCATGCAATAATAAGTGTATCCCCAGCCTTAATGTTTTCCTTAAGCTGAGTATAATTTGCTACTGCTGAATCATCAACAGCACCGTTTTCGTTAATACCTGTTGCAAAACTCTTTGAGCTTCTGCCTGAAAGAGCAAGGTTTACAACATTAGCACCTGTTAAGTAGTTCTGGAGCTTATCACCAAAACCTACTCTCTTATAGTAGAAGTTTACATCATCAGTATCACCATAGTGGCAAGCTGTTGAGTCACCTACTACATAAACTGTGTTTTCGTCAGTAGTCTGGCTACCAACTGTTAATGAAACATTGCTGAAAGTAATGTCAGCATTTCTTGAAACAAACATACCTACATAGTCATGGTCAGCATTTAATGCTGCAAGGTTTACATCAGTGTATGTTACAGGAGTGTTGTTACCATACTGTGCTGTGTAAACACCGTCTTTTCTTGTAAGTTTAAGTTCAATGCTGTCGCCTGCTGCTGGAGCAGTTTCAAGAACGTTTGCCTTATCAAGAGCACCATTTAATCTTGCAAATGGAGCAACTGGAGTTGAAACACTACTTACAGACTGCTGAGTGTAACCAGCTGTTACATAGTCAGCCTTTGTCTTGTAGTTATCTGCAATGAACATATTATCTCTACAGATAAGACCGAAACCAATCTGGTTTCCTACCTTGAAGCCTTCGCCTACTGTTGCTGTAGCTGTTAATGTGAAGTCATCATTTGGACCAATTTCCTGGAATGCCATCATCATACCATCTTCGCTACCTGCAATCTTACCCTTGTTATTTCTAACAACGATTTCGAATGTGTTTGCATCCTTCTGAATTGCATCGTGGTTTGGATGACTATCTTCTGTAATACCACTTACGCCTGAACCAAATGCCATAGCTTCCCATGGAGAAGAAAGTTTCCAAATTGCTGGTACTGGTCTGTTCCAAACACCTTCGTTGAACTTAGCCCAACCTGCATTTCTTGTAAGCATAGATGCACTAGGTTCTGTAATATCTCCTACATTTGATGCAAGTGAAATATTAGATGCCTTGATGTCCTTAGCCATCATATAAGCTACCATTGATGCACCATATTCATTAAGGTGAGTATTATCTATAACAAGACCCTGGTCAGTTGCGTGGAATGCTGCTGAACCTGTTGGAGCTACTGTTTCACTATCACCATTTTCAGCATCCTTAGGAGCTGTACCTACGCCTACTGTATCGTAAAGGTTCTTAGTATTGTTAAGCGAATCAATAACTGTAATACCAAGTTCTGTACCTAAATCTCTGATAGCCTGAGCATAGTCACCACCATTAGCAACGTGGAGGTCATTATTCCCCCAAGCACCTGATGCTGTTCTTCTTACGATTGGAGTACAAAGAACTGGTGTAGCACCTGCATCCTGAGCAAGCTTAATATAGTTTTCGTAAAGTGAGTTCTTGAAAGAACCTGCTGTATTCTTATCGCCGTTAGGGTCTGTAAATCTGTAAGAATCAGTCTTTTCATCATTATGACCCCAAGCAATAATAAGTGTATCCCCAGCCTTAATATTTTCTTTAAGCTGAGTATAATTTGCTACTGCTGAATCATCAACAGCACCATTTTCGTTAATACCTGTTGCGAAACTCTTTGAGCTTCTGCCTGAAAGTGCAAGGTTTACAACCTGAGCACCTGTTAAGTAGTTCTGGAGCTTATCACCAAAACCTCCTCTCTTATAGTAGAAGTTTACATCATCAGTATCGCCATAGTGGCAAGCTGTCGAGTCACCTACTACATAAACCTTAGGTTCATTACCAGATGGTTCAGCATTAGTAGTTGTTTCTGTTGTACCATCAGTTGTAACTTCTGTTGCTGTTTCAGTAGTAGTTTCTGTTGTATCCTCACTGCCACCCTTTTCGAATGGGAACTTAAAGCTATTGTCAAGAGATTTCTGGAGAATTAATGCTGCATCATAAGCATTAATTACGCCGTCTACTGTACCGTCACTTACATTAGCTACTGTTGAATCAAAGCCAGCAACCTGTTCAGGTCTTAATGTATACTGTAAAGTTAAAGCAGCATCGTTAGCATCAACTGTACCGTTGCCGTCAACGTCACCCCAAACCTTACCAGCATCAATCTGAATTGGGTTCCAACCGTCAGTACCCTGAGTATAAGTATATGGTACAAGTTCAGCACCGTCAGCAAGCTTAGGTTCTGTTAATACAGTTGACCAAGCAACTCTGCTTGCAGAGTTATCAACGCCTGCTAATTCCTTAGTATTGTATTCATAGCAGTTAGCCTCGCCACCTAAAGAAGCTGACCAACCAACTGGAGTAACAAGAGATGTACCATCACTAGCTACACCTACTGTAGTGTTTACAAATGCAACTTCAGAAGTAGTTGCCTGCCATGGTCTACCGAAGTAACCAGGCTTACTTACGTATTCAGATGCTGTATCAACACCAGGAGTAGTAGAAACTACGTTACAATCATACATTAAGTAACCTCTACCAGATGCCTGCTGAGCAGCAGTAAGATAAGATACATCATTTTTATCTTCAGAAGTGTTCATCATAATGTCAGATTTGTAGAATGTTGCAACCATACCACCGAAGATAAAGTCAGTACCACCCATAGCAGTACACTTGTTAAATGCAGCTCTAATATTAGATGCACCGTAAAGTGTATCCTGTCTACCTACAAACTTACAGTTGTTGAAGTATGCCTTATCACCAAGAATAGCAATAGCAGCAGCTCTTTCAACAAATGACTTGTTCTGAACAGAAGTATCGCCAGCAGTTGTAGGTCTAGTACCCTTACCACCAACTGTCCATTCCTGAACAACATCGTTAGCTTCCTTAGTTGAAATGTACTGGTTAGCAGAATTTTCGAAGATAATACCATCAGCTTCGAAACCTGTACCTCTTACAGTAACTGTTGCATTCCAGTAAGAGTTCTTTGTAGTACCAGAACCTGGGTTTTCAAATGAAAGGTAACCATTTTCTTTGTTTGTCTTTAATACTTCTTCATCATACTTACAATCGTCAGTCATTGAGAAGTAGTTATAACCATGGATATAGTAAGATGTTACTCTTACACCGTTTTCAGTAATGTTTACACCCTTATTAATAAGAGCAGTATCAGGGTTAGCTGCTGTATTCTTTAATGTTACATTATCAACATCAATTACAAGCATTTCCTGATAATCGCCAGGGTCAACATTGATTGTTACTCTTTCGCTATTTGGTCTATCCATTAAACGAACAGCTGCAAGAGCATCATTAATTGTCTTGTATTCCTTATCAGCACCAACATAAATGTTTTCAGCATAAGGAACCTTTGTACCTACTGTAATACCAGTAAAGTAAGTTAATGTATTAACTGTAATAGTTAATGTACCGTCAGCATTAGCTGTAAAGTCACTAGATTCAAACTTGCTTGTTGAACCAGAGTTAGAAGTAACTGTCTGACCATTTACAGTAAAGTCTGCCTGATAGTAGTAACCTACGTTTACATTCTGACCTGCCTTAACAGGTACTTCGATTGTTGTTCCAGCTGGAGCAACAAGATGAGCCTTACCTGATTCAGTCTTAACAGAACCTGTAAATACAAGACCGTTGTAAGATGATTCATTTGTAAGAGTATCATTTGAAGCAGAACCGAAGCTCCACTTAGTTGCATTGTTAAGAGTAATATCCTTTGTAGCTTCTGCACCGTCAGTAACTGTTAAGTTAGAGATAAGACCAGGAGCAACCGGATACTTGTTATAGCCTGATAATGCTACAGTATATGTACCGGCTCTTAATGACATTTCATCATTTAAGCCAAATGTATATACATAGCCTTCTTCATTAAGGTTAGTAAATGTAACCTTAGTGTTAGCCTTTAATTCATCAATATTAGAGATAGAAGCACCTTCGCCAACAAGATTAATCTTTACTGGGTTAAGAGTCTTCTGAGCAAATGCTACATCCTTTGTAGAATCAGCATCTGCTGAAATTGTGTTCATGCCGATTGAGTAATCGTTTACACCGTTAGCTGTTAAAGCATAGCTTACGCCCTTTTCAAGCTTAACTGTGTAAGTACCAGCTTCTGCGTTAATAGCGAACTTAGGCTGATAAATCTTACCTTCCGGAACTGTTGCAACGATTGCAAGTTTTGCAAGGTTAGCTGCATCAAGACCTGTAATAGAACCTGTTACTGTTACAAGGTCAACAGCATTGATTGTTACATTTTCAGTCTTAGTTTCTTCGCCGTCAGCAACTGTAATAGTAGCTGGAGTTGCTACAACATATTCATCAGCACCCTTAAGGCTTAATGAGTAAGTGTAACCTGTAGGAAGTTTAGCTGATACAGTAGCACCTGTTACAGCTACATCAAAATTCTTACCTGTTGTTGTGTTAGTTAATACAAGAGAGGCATCAGTTGGGAAACCGGCTGGAGTTGCTACATTAATTGTTGTGTCACAATACTTAGCATCCTGTCTTACAATTCTGTAATAACTTGGCTTACCAGTCTTGCCGTAAATCTTGTATGTACCATCCTGTTCTGCAACGAAAGTAGCAGTAACACCAGTAGATGGATTATCAACTGTTACAGACTGAGCAGTTGGGTCATCAGCTCTTTCGAAAGTAAGAGAGCCACCTGCCTGAGAGTTTGCATATACAGTTACAATATCATCAGCCTTTAAAGCAATAGAGAAGCATCTTGAAGAATCATCAGCCTTGTTGATGTATAATCTACCAGTTGCACCCTCTAATGTAGAAGTACCTACCTGAGTATCATATCTTGTAATAGCTTCGTTAGAAGTTCTAATTCTATCGTTGATACCACCAACCCAGCTTAAGTTACCTGCACTAAAGCTAGATGGAGCAACATTACCACTTGAACCAGCAGCAATAGAAGAACCATAGAAACCATTAATAATATCAGCAGTTAATCTGTTGTTATAAATATTTGAATCAAGTTCAGCACCACCGAAGTCCCAAACATCAATCTTGCCGTTTGAATCTTCAGCCTGCTTTTCGTTCTGAATTGTTAAGCCATGTAAGTAGCTTAAACCAGCTGTACCAGCAAGTGTAGCTGTAATTACACCGGCATTACCCTTGTAAGAGAATGTCTGTGAACCACAAGCACCGGCACCATTGTTAGTAAATGAGCAAGAACCTAAGCTGTTGCCTTCTGCATCAGTAAAGTTCATTACTGCATCTACCTGTGAATACTGGCAAGTAGCGAAAGTAATAATTGCATTACCAGCTACCTTAAATGAAATACTATCGCCTACACCAAGGTTAGCACCATGAGAACCATCATGGAAAGCAAATGTTTCTGTAGGAGAAGTAACTGTTACAATACCGTCATCAGTTGAGAATGTAGAATACTTAACTGATGTATCCTGAGGAAGTACGTTCTTATCAGTAAACTGATAGTTGAACATATCACCTGGCTGTGGGTCAACTGTTGCATCTGTATCTGCTACATTGATTGTATAAGTATAAGGCTTAGCCTCTGGCTTATCAAATGTAAGAACAATGCTACCGTCAACAACCTTTGCTGAACAACCAGTAGCTTCTGTAAGCATAGCATCACTAAGTGTCTGCTTACCTAAAGAAATCCTTACCTTTGCACTTTCAGCACCAGCATTTACAACTTCGCCGTTACTTACTGTAACTGTAGCGTTGTCTGTAATTGTAGCACCTGTAACAACTGTAAGAGTAGTTCCGTTTACATTTACTGTTGCTGTCTTCTGTTCGTAAGGAACAACATCAATATCGTAACGAGCAGGAACAACTGTAATATTAGGAACATACATCTTGCCACCAGTAACTGCAATAGTTACTGTACCAGCACCACCAACATATGTAATGTCAGCTGTTGTGCCGTCCTGATGATAACAAGCTGAAGTCTGACCCTTAACTGGGTTTTCAACAAACTTGCCATTTGCATCAGATGCTGTTGCTGTAAATGAACCAGCTGAATACTGGCAACCACCGAACTTAAAGATTGTATTACCACTTACAGGGAAAGTGAAAGTATTACCATCTTTAAATTCAACACCGTGCTGTGCACCATTGAAGTTAGCAGCAAGTGAGTCTTCATTAATAGTCATAAAGCCGTATGTACCGGCTGCTGTCATTGTATCCTTTGTAAAATCAAAGTTATAAATTCTGCTTACTTCAGGAGTTGTAACTTCTGACCCGTCCTGAGAAGCAAAAACATTGATTACAGGAACATAAGTAGTAGCTGAGAAATTGATTGTAAGTACAGATGCACCACCTGTATAAGCAAAATCAATTGTGCTATCATCACCATGTCCTAAACAGTTAGCAGTAGCAGCAGCTCTTGTTTCGCTGTATGTACCGTCACCGTTTGTAACTGTAATATCACCCTTTGAATACTGGCAACCACCAATAGACAATGTAACAGGGCCTGCAACTTCAATAGCTATTGTGTTGCCTGCCTTGAAAATTGAACCATGGTCTGCACCATTATATCCAAAACCATTCTGAGTACCTGGCTGAATGTCCAAGATACCATACTTTATCTCTGCATTACCATTGTAAGATGTGTCAGCAGGAACAATACTACCATCTCTGAAGTCAAATGTATAATCTACACCGACTTCAGCAGTTTCTGGAGCATTTACTGCTGTGTCAACAGTAGTTTCCTCTGTTACATCTTCCACTACAGTAGTTTCTTCTGTAGCTTCGTCGCCATTACCAACAGATACACCACCTGGAGTAACAACGGAGTCAGCAACTTCTTCAACTGCTGCAGGAGCAGTATCTAATGCTGGGTCAGCAATTACATTAGAAAACATTGCACCAACTACTAAAGCTGAGGCAACAATTCTGCTCAAAACAACTTTCGTGTGTTTTTTCATTTAAAAACCTCCTTTTTATTTGTGCCTTTCAGCACAGAATTGTGTAATTATAAATAGTCTTTCCTCACCTAAATTACACCATCTAGTAATATTATACCATAACCAATTTTAAAATCAATAATTTATTGTAGATTTTAGACAATCACAAAATTTTATACAACCCCTCCAATTTCTTAACAAATTATTAAGGTGTCTTTTGTGAAATATTATAATAAAAATGCCATTTTCAGCAGTTATTTAATAATTATTATTTTTATAAAATATATGTAAACCACAGATTTTTTCTTTTCTACTCTTTTATGTACTATCAATCTTATAAGCACAAAAAAAGACGTTGACAAAAGTCAACGCCTTTTTTGTATATACATCAATTACTCTGCAACTGTAGTAGTTTCAGCAGTAGTTTCTGCAGTTGTTATTTCAGTTGTAGAAGCTGATTCATCTACTGTAGTTTCTTCAGTTGTTTCTTCAGTAGTTGTAGTAGCTGCATCCTTTACAAGGCCATCAACATAATCCTTAACGAATTCGTAATCCTTGTACATCATAACAGCCATTTCAGCTCTATTAATGTTCTTCTTAGGTTCAACATTACCGTTTGAGCTACCAGTTACGATACCTTCCTGAGTAAGGAATGCAAGGTAAGGAGCTGACCACCAAGCTACATCTGCAACATCATTGTACTTGTTGTTTACAGAAGTTGGAGTGCTTGTTACGTCTACGCCTAAGTATTCAAGAGTCTTAGCTACGAGAACGAACATTTCATCTCTGTTACAATACTTTTCAGGCTTGTAAGTATTGTCACCATAACCACTTAAGATACCAGCTGTGTAGCCCATTCTTACATCGTTATAGTAGTACTTACCTTCTTCGTTATCGCTGAAGTTCTTAGTTGGAGTTACCTGTAAACCAAGAGTTCTGTTGATAAGGATAGCGAAGTCGCCTCTCTTGCAACCAAGTTCTGGAGAGTAGATACCATCTTCAGTACCAGTTACAATACCAAGTTCAGCTAACTTGTTGATGTAATCCTTAGCCCAACCATAGTTGCCTAAGTCTGAGAAGTTTACATCACTATTTACAACATCCTTAGGTACGTCAACCTTAACTTCTGTACCGTCTGGAGTTACAATCTTAACTTCACCGTTGTCACTAATAACAATCTGGTTAGTAGTAGCTTCTGTGCTACCTTCAACAACCTTAGAAGTTGTAGCTTCAGTTGTTTCTTCTGTTACTTCAGTAGTAGCTCCAGTTGTCTTCTTTACAGAGCCCCCGCCCCCACCGCCGCCGCCACCACCAGAAGATGTTCTCTTAGTAGTAGTTTCAGAGCTAGCTTCAGTTGTAGTAGTAGTTGTTGGAGCAGTTGTAGTTTCTGTAGTAGGAACTACTGGAGCTGCTGTAGTTGTTTCTGTTGTAGAAACTGTAGTTGTTTCTGAAGTAGATTCAGATGTAGAAATTGTAGTTGTTTCTGAAGTAGATTCAGAAGTTGAAACTGTTGTAGTTTCTGTAGTAGATTCAGTAGAACCACCAGCTACAATAATATTAGCATTTAAGCCAACTGTAGCAAGCTTACCATCAACTGTGTAAGCAACGCTACCATCTGATTCAGTTGAAACGAACTGAACAGGAATTACATCGCCAGCGTTTACATTCTTAAGAGTGAACTTAACGCTTGCAAGTGTAGCATCAGGAGTACCGATTGAAGAAATTGCTGAACCATCGCTGTAGATGTAAGCAACCTTCATCTTACCAAGCTGAGCTGTAGTTAATGTGCCGTTAGCACCAGGATAATCTGGGTTAGAAGCACTTGGAGCATATGCAATCTGTTCGTTAATCATATTAACGATACCAGTGTTATTACCTTCAGCAGAAACCATTTCTACCTTGCTTGCATCGTAAACGATGAAACCAGTGAAAGCACTCATAGCTGTGTTGATGCTCTTAGCACCAAAGTCAAGAGTAACTTCTGCGTCACTAGCCTTAACTGTCTTATCAGCAAGGAAACCAAGACCACCGTCAGCACCTAAAGTAGTTGTTTCAGTAGTTTCAGTTGTAGTTGTTGTTTCTGTAGTAGTTTCAGTAGTAGTTGTTACTTCTGTAGTAGTTGTTGTATCATCAGAACCTGAACCACCTGCGATGTTAAGGTCGATAGTACAAATATTTAAGCTAGAACCCTTACCTGGCTGAACTACAACGTATTCACCAGCTTCAGGAACGCTAAGTGTACAAACTGAGAATAAGTTTGCTGTTGTTGCATCTCTATCAATGTTAGAGATAGAAACAACCTTCTTAGTAGTTGTGTTAACGAGGTAAACAGGAACTGACATTGCATCTGAAGAACCTAAACCAGCGTGGATTGTAACTGTACCACTGCCACCTAACTTCATAGAGATACCCTTTTCTACGTCAGCTGTTACATCAGAACCAACTGTAAGGTCTGCAGGGATAAGTTCGTTACCCTTACCAACCTGGAACTTCTTAAATTCTGCGTCAAATGACTGACCATCAGTAAAGTTAGTAACATTTGGCTTGAATGTGAATGCAGAAGCACCTGCTGCTAACTTAATCTGAACGTAGTTCTTACCACCATCATCAAGAAGTGAGTCGCCATTCTTAAGAGATGTTACGCCAGAAGCGTTAATAGCGTTAGAATCAATAGTAGCCTGACCCTTGAAACCGTCTACTGGAGTTGGAGTTGAACCTTCTTCAACCTTAACTGCAGCGTCAACTGTTTCTACAGTAGCTGTCTTTGCAATAGTTGCATCGCTAGATACTGTTGAGAGCTGGTTACCTACGAATGTAACCTTGATGTTAGCATCGCCAGCCTTGAGAGCCTTGAATGAAATACCAAAGAGGTTACCGTCTGTGTTAAATTCCTGTAATGCTGTACCATTTACAAGCTGTGCTGGAACAACATAAGCATACTTAACCTTACCTAACTGAGCCTGTGTCTTAACACCGTCAGCACCAGTAAAGTCTGTGTTACCTGTAGCTGGAACGTTTGCGAACTGACCCTTAAGAGCAGCTGCATCAGATGCTGTATATGTAACACCTGCAACTTCCTTAGTGATTGTACCTTCAATTGCATCAACTGGTTCAACAATTGTTGGGTCGAATTCTACGAAAGCTGTGTAGTTATTGAAACCCTTGTTACCAACAAGAGCTACGTTAGCGTTTACTGTTTCGCCAACCTTAACTGTTGCCTTATCTACAACAACCTTAGCTGTTACAGCTTCTGTAGAAACTTCAGTAGTAGTTTCTGTTGTAGTAGTTGGAGCTACAGTTGTAGTTTCTGTAGTTGTTTCAGTAGTAGTTGGAGCTACTGTAGTAGTTTCTGTAGTTTGAGCAGAACCACCGTTTAAGTCAAGTTCTACTACTGCAAGGTTTATACTTGAAACCTTACCGTTCTGAACGAGGTAGTAAGTACCTGCTGCAGGAACTGTAAATGTAGGAGTGTTATAAACCTTTGACTTAGCATCACCTGTGTTAATAAGTGACTGTGCATCAACAACCTTGCTTGTTGCTGCATCAACGAGGCACATAGGAGCTTCCATAACGCCAGAAGAACCTAAACCTGCATAAATTTTAATTGTACCTGCCTTAGCAGCTTCAATCTTGAGACCCTTTTCAACAACGCCACCAAGGTCATCGCCAGCCTTAAGTGTCTGGCTTAACTTTTCGTTACCGTTACCAATCTGGAATTCAGTTGAGTAAGCTGAACCATCAGTAAACTTTAAGTTGTTAGCCTTGTAAGTGAAAGCTGAACCGCCATTAACAATAGAAACGCCTGAACCAAGTTCATTACCATCAGTTAAGCCTGATGCGAAAAGCGTTTTAACTGTTTCAGCATTGATAGTAGCCTTACCTGAAAAAGCCTCAGCTGCCGTAACAGGTGCAACATTGACAACCATTACGCTTGTAAGAGTCATACTCGCTGCAAGTACAGCACTTACAATTTTCTTGAAAGATTTTTTCAATTTTTATTCCTCCTTTATAAATTTTGAAAATACCCCATGTAGAGAATGTGCATATCTTCTCCTATAAAGTATCTATTCAAGTAAAATTATACTTGCTTTTAATATAAAAGTCAATTTTATTTTAAAAATTCTTTCATTCTTTTTGCACAAAAAATGTAAATTTTTTTAGGAAACTTGTTTTGCTACATAATTATTTTGTATATTTTTATTTATTTTTCACAACAAAACTTGTATAATAAGGCTATTCTTTTAACATTTTTATATATTTTCCACAAAATATCCAGTTTAATGAGATATTTTCTATATTTAGTACCACATACCCTGTATCTAGTTTATTTACTGAATTTGTGTAATATAAATGTAACATTCCATATTCTCTAATCTCCTGAAAAACCCTGTTTACTTGTAAAAATACACAAAAAATAAAGTGTAATAAACCGTACTTAAATTTAACTCCAAAAATATATATTAACTCTATGTTAAAAATGTATAAATTTTATTTACAAAAACGAGTTTCTTCCTATTGTATATGTTTCTATAGTTAAAGCCCCTTAAATTTATCTATTGGTCAGAACAAGTTAACTTCGTTAACTTGTGGCTTGTAAACAAGCCATCGGATTTATCTTTCCGATTCACTAAAACAAAACCACGCCTAAAAGACGTGGTTTGCTCTTAGCCTATAAGGCTATGTTACTTGCATAGCCTCAAGGCTATCTGAATAGTCCGCCAACCGCTGAATCATTTCCGGCTGCTACTAAAGCAGCTTTTATTTTTTGCCTTTATTTACCGGCTCACCCGTAAACGGGTCTATATATTCTTTTAAACTTATTTGGTCGCTTACTATATCTTCTTGTAATTGATTTTTTACATATTCTCTTATTGCCTTTTCATTACGTCCAACTGTGTCTACATAATATCCTTTACACCAGAATTGTCTGTTTCCATATTTATATTTTAAATTTGCATGTCTATCAAATATCATTAGCGAACTTTTTCCCTTCAAATATCCCATAAACTGCGATACACTTATCTTTGGCGGTATACTCACAACCATATGTATATGGTCAGCACAAGCATTTGCTTCTATTATCTCTACTCCCTTATATTCACACAATTTTCTTAATATCTGACCAATATCCGCTTTTATTTTTCCATATATTATTTGTCTACGATATTTTGGTGCAAAAACAATATGATATTTGCAATTCCATGTTGTATGTGCTAAAGTATTATTATGATTCATTTGAATCTCCTCCTTTGATTAATTAATTGGTTGTCGGACCATCTTAATTATATCATTGGAGGTTCTTTTTTGCTCACCGCTATAAGCTTTTTTGAACCCCACGCATAGCGCGGGGTTTTCTGTTTACAAAAAAA
>OAXJ01001845.1_pt1 | contig 12356 bp, 10 predicted proteins | sample 1517241 | NCBI WGS metagenome assembly OAXJ01 (sample SAMEA2580293, study PRJEB22360) | human gut metagenome | biome: human gut; feature: human-associated habitat; material: faeces | place: Denmark | collected 2008/2010 | reverse complement strand
AAATATGTAAACTATGTCCTTGCACATTCTGTAAACTATGTTATCACACTATACACACACCACTATCCCACTCGCTTTTCGTAGGGCGAGTGTCTGTGTGTGCTTATACGGTTTCGCATCCGCACTATCACATCTCGCTTTTCGTAGGGTGAGCGTCTGTGTGTGCTTAGTTGGCTTTGCGTCCTTGCAAAGCCCTTGGGCACACACGCTTAAGGCATCCTTGCCTTGCTTGTTCCTCCCGAAACATCATTGTAATTATAAAAAACAATTCAAAAGAAATCCGATGTAAAAACGTAATCTCAATTTAATCCTTGATACTTAACAGATTAAAAACGCTGTGAAAATCAAAAACTTCGATTCAGCGGGAGGGGCAAGCCCACTCCCCTACAAACTCACCATACACAAAAATCCGCTATCCCACACCAACCCTTCCAAAAACCGCACTATCCCTCGAAAATCGCCAACACACTTGCCTCTTAATGAACGCTCTGTTTGTTTCGCATCCTTGCCTCGTCAGCCATTAGTGCCGTTGCACCAAATACCGCCCTTGTCCAAGACAACAATTAACCCGAATCGGAAAGCATCAAAAAGAATCCCCGCTGCCTGTTTTGGCAATGGGGATTCGGTCTTGTATATCGGTTTTACTTTAAGTATTTACCCACATCGACAGCAGGCGCAGAGGTTTCGGGTGCGGGATTACCCGAGCAGTCAAGCGTATATCCGCCGACCGAAATTCCGGTTATTTCGCCGTTGCCGTCAAGCGTCAGCGTATAGCTGTTATCGCCTGTCGTGCCGCTTAAGGTCAGCTTGTCGGTACCTTTACGGGCGGTGACGTTTTCTGCTGTTCCTGCACTGTCAATGCACTGCGTGAGAAGCTCTGCGGCTGAGGCAAACTGCGGCGAGGAACTGCCGTATTCATACTCTATCCCGTCAAGGCTGTACCTTACGGTGTTGCCGTCATCGGTCACGGTAAGCCCCTTCACGCTGTCCGGAGAAGTAAAGCTTACGGTCCATACACCTGCACTGCGGGTAAACTCCGCCTGTGCCGTAACGCCGTCGCAGGCGACCCTGCCGCTGACGCTCATATCTCCCTTCAGATCGGGGATTTCCGCCTTTTCGGCGGCAGCGCAGGATGTGCATAAAAGGCAGGATAAAACGGCTGTCGTGATAATCATTCTTTTACTCATAATACGTCGTCCTTTGTAAAGTAATATAGGACAACGTGAGGAGTTAAGCTATTCCGTAGAATTCACGCAGGATATATGGGTAAAGCTGCGGCAGCTCTGACGGCAGAATTCCGCTCATACTGCGTTCCCGTGCGGCATACTGTGCGGATAAGCCGAAAAGATACGCTCCGAGCCTTACCGCATTGCCCGTTTCAATGCCCTGTGCAAGCAGTCCGCCGATAGTTCCTGCAAGCGTATCACCGCTTCCGCCCTTGGCTAAAGCCGCATTACCGCTCATATTTACGGCGATGAATCCGTCCGGGGCGGCATATACGGAGTATGCGTCCTTGAGCAGAACGTGAACACCGTATTTTACAGAGAAATCTTTGGCACAGCTCAGCTTGTGACGGAGGATGTAGTCGGTGTCAAGTCCGCTCAGCCTGCTGAATTCCTTGATGTGAGGGGTAAGTATGAGCCTGCCTGTGTTGTCCTTCAGCTCATTTATATGCGGAGCGAGGGAATTTATTCCATCTGCGTCGATAACTATCGGGCAGGATGTATTGTCAATCAAGGCACAGAGCAGACGGTAGGCTTCGTCGCTGTTGCCTACCCCGCATCCGAACAGGATTGCAGTGGCGGTACGGGCGTTTTTGCACAGCTTGTCCGCACAGTCCGAAGTAAGCGTTTTACTGCCGAGCGGAAGGTAGATACATTCGTGTAACGAGGTGGCAACGCTTGTTGTGACCTCGCTCACCGAGGCAAGCGTAACAAGCCCTGAACCAGTTCGCAGAGCTGCATTAGTGGACATCCACGCCGCCCCGATACAGCTCTCGCTGCCCGAAACATTCAGCAGCCTTCCGAACGTTCCCTTGTGGGTGATACGGCTTCGGTTGACAAAGTGGGAGGCGAGGAAATCGCCGTTCAGCTCGGCATCATATTCGCTGAAGCAGGCCTCGGATATGCCTATGTCGAGCAGTACAATATCGCCCGAAAACTCACTGCAGGGGACGTAAAGCTGACCCGTTTTTACGGCTCCGAGCGCAAAGGTCATATCCGCACGAAACGAGTATTCATCGGCATTCCCGTCGGTTGCGTTACAGCCGGAAGCGATGTCGGCACAGAAGCGCAGGGCGGCGCTCCCGTTGCAGTAGGAGAAGAGCCTTCTGACCGGGGGAGCAAGCTCGCCGTGGAAGCCTGTGCCGTAGACGCAATCAATGATGATGCCGCAGGAGCCAAGCTCACTCAGCACCGTTTCCGGTTGGTCGGGGTAGCTTAAAACGGCTTCGTAATCGGGTTTGTACTCGTTAAAGCAGTCTATGGCGAGGTCGGTTTTCGGGGCGGAGCCGACGAGGACTATGAGGGGGGAGAAGCCCCGTTTACGCAGATTATGGGCAACTGCGAAGCCGTCGCCGCCGTTGTTTCCGCTTCCGACAAGGACAGCCGCACGGCAGGGCTTTACGATACGGGAGATGTGAAGGGCGATGGCAGAGCCTACATTCCGCATAAGAACGGCACACGACGTGCCTTTCTGCTCACACATCGCTTCCGCTTTTTTCATCTGTGACGGAGTTACAACATACTGTTTTGCCATAAAAACTTCCTTTCAGAAAATGGCAGGTGAGCATTTTTCTCCCTGCCATTGATTTACAATCACACCTGATGATTCAGAAAACGCTAAGTGGCTTACCTATCACGAAAAGTAAGGCACCAATGATGCGTCAGGGTGATGAATAATGTAGTTTTTGAAAACACGGTGTTTTTTGACTCGGTAAAAGGCAAATAATAACATTATTTCAGCTTATAGAAAAAGTCTTTTTTTATAAAAATAGAGCAAATTCTCTATCCCTAACCCCAAACCCCTTCCCCGTGGGAAGGGGCTATATTACTGGGGCTACCGCCCCTAGACCCTGTCGGGGGCTACGCCCCTGCGACCCCTTTTTTATCAACGATAGAGGTTTTTCGACAGACTGAAATAATAACATTATTTCTGCTTTTTGTCATCCGTGTTTTTGCAGTCGGAATTTTTGTTCTTGACGAAGATTTTCTTAATATCTTTAAGCTCGTGCTTTTCCTTTTCCTTTTTCATATAAGGGGGGTGAGGGAAATAGACCGGCTCGTTTGTTTCGTCATCTATATGGTGGATGTCACGGTACACGTTTGAGTCGGAGGGAAGGTCTTTATTTTCGAGTCGTTTTTTGACCCTGTTTTTTGTGAAGCTGTATACAACGGCGAACAGGGGTATACCGATGATAAGGCCGACAAAGCCGAACAAGCCCTGACCGACAAGCATACCGAAGATGACCCAGAAGCTCGAAAGACCGGTCGAGTCGCCGATAATCTTCGGGGCGAGGACGTTACCGTCAATATTCTGGATGATAACGACCATAATGGTGAAATAGATGCACTGGATCGGGTCAACGAGGACGAGCAACAACATACACGGGATATATCCTATAAACGGTCCGAAGTAGGGGATGATGCAGAATATACCCATAACAACGCCGCAGAGTACGGCATAGGGCATATTGAAGATGCTCATAAGCAGTACATAGACCATACCGATAATAAAGCTGTCGAGTATCTTACCTGTGATAAACTGACCGAAGGACTTGTTAACCTCACGGGTGCTGTTGATAATCTTTGTAGCAACCTTAGGCTTGAACAGGCAGTAGAGGATCTTTTTGAACTGAGCGGCGAAAAGCTCCTTGCTGTTGAGGAAGTAGATGGCAATAACGAAGCCGAGCAGGAGATTCATAAACACGCTGATTATGTTCATGACGTTGGACGAAATCAGATTCCATATATTGTTCATCTGAGGAAGAAGCTCGGTTGACAGCCAGTTGTTGAGCATATCGGAAATACCGCCGGTGAACTGGAGGACATAAGCCTCTACCTCGGGGTAGTTTCTGAGGGTCTGCGATACCCAGTCGCTTATCTGCGTAACGTATGTCGGCATATTGTTTACGAGCATAGTAATAGTGTCGATAAGCTGAGGGAGAAGTACCCAGATTATACCTGTGAGTATAAGCAGGGCAAGAATCATAGTTATAGCCACGCTCATAACTCTTGCGACCTTGCGGACGGGGAAGGTCTTGGGCGGCGGTTCTTCGCCGGGGTGTTCACGCTCGAACTTTTCACGCTTTTTGTCCTGTATTGTATAGAACAATCTGCGCAGGCACGGCTTTTCGATGAAAGTCGCTATCGGGCATAGGATATATGCTATAACAAAGCCGTATAGGACGGGTGTCAGTATAGACAGGAACGAGAAGATGCTGTCGAGTATTTCTTTAATCTGTGACAGACCGAGGAAGAACACGATAGCGGCGGCGATAACGAGGAATGCGGTCACTCCCCAGTAGAGATATTTTTTATCCCATTTGAAGTTCATTACATCACACCTTTATGTTGATATGGAAGTTACTGCTTTTATTATAGAATTATCGGCGGAAGTTGTCAAGGGTATACAGGGAGGAAATGAATGTTGGATGATGAATAACGGGAAAATGAGGGGTGATGGTTGTGGAAGGGTTGGTGTGGGGTGAAGGATGGATGTGCTTTTGAGAAGGTTGTGGGGATGGAGAGGTTGGTGGGCGATCCCTCAGTCTTGCGACAGATAGGGCTGAGCGAATATTAACGTTGATGAAATCGCAGAATGTTGCAATTTATAATAAGAAATAGCCTTGTCGCAATCCAGCTCCCTTTGGCAAGGGAGCCAAGCATGTGGTGCTAAGCGTGGGACGGTGCGGTTTTGGGATGATTGGTAAAGCACTATCACCTTTAGCTCCCTTGTGTAAAGGTGAGCTTCTGTTGCAGTGCGAAGCACTGCCAACTATTGAGGGATTGTTAACGGAGGTGTCTGAGAAACGGGAAGGGTGCGGTAGAAAAGCAATCCCTCCGGTAGTCGCCCGAATTTTTTCGGGCGACAGCACCTCACCTTTGACAAGGGAGGCAAGGATATTGTGCGGGGCGAGGGGATAGTGCGGAAAATCTCATTGATGGTGCGGATGGGGAGCAATCCCCACCGTCACGGCTCGGAATAGTTTCAGAATTGTAAAGGCAGGATTACCTGAATACTGTACAGCAAGCCAAAAAATTATATCAGCCGTGCCACCTCCCCTTTTTCGAGGGGAGGCAAGAGTGATGGCGATTTTCGTGGGATAGTGCGGTTTTGGAAGGGTTGGTGAGGAGAGAGGGGACAGTGCGGATGCAAAACCAACGGAACGTTCATTAAAAGGCAAGAGTGTGGTGCGGGGAGAGGCGACGGATGTGCTTTTGAGAAGGTTGTGGGGATGGAAAGGTTGGTGGGCGATCCCTCAGTCTTGCGACAGATAGGGCTGATCAAATATTAACGTTGATGAAATCGCAGAATGTTGCAATTTATAATAAGAAATAGCCTTGTCGCAATCCAGCTCCCTTTGACAAGGGAGGCAAGGATATTGTGCGGGGCAAGGGATTATTGTTCATTTGCAATGGTTGTGAGGATGACAGTATTCGGTGCAACGGGAGGGGCAAGCAAGGCAAGGATGCCTTAAGCGTGTGTGCCCAAGGGCTTTAAGCACGGATGCTTAAAGTCAGCCACACTTAGTCGCTGCAGGACGCAGCGACACTGATGGCTGACGAGGCAAGGACGCAAAGCCAACTAAGCACACACAGACGCTCGCCCTACGAAAAGTGGGTGGGATAGTGCGGAAAATCTCATTGATGGTGCGGATGGGGAGCAATCCCCACCGTCACGGCTCGGAATAGTTTCAGAATCATAAAGGTAGGACTATCTGAATACTGTACAGCAGGCCAAAAAATTATATCAGCCGTGCCACCTCCCCTTTTTCGAGGGGAGGCAAGGGTGGTGGCGATTTTCGAGGGATAGTGCGGGTTTGGGAGGGTTGGTGAGGGGCGAAGGGATGTGGGGATAGCGGATTTTTGTGTATGGTGAATTTGTAAAGTGGGATAGTGCAAAAGTGAAAGAAACGACAAAAATCCCCCGCAGTTTCTGCGGGGGATAAATTGCTTATTTATTGCTTAAAGCCGAAATTACTTTCTCTTCTTAGCAACGATAACAGCGCCTGTAGCGAGAACTGCGATGCCTGCTACTACTGCAACGCTCTCAACACCTGTGTTTGTGTTGGGCTTTGTAGAATCGCCTGTTGTGGGAGCTGTTGTATCAGCAGGAGCTGTTGTGTCAGCAGGAGCTGTTGTGTCAGCGGGAGTTGAAGCGCCGCCGATTGTGGGAACACCCTTTTCATCAAATGAAACGAGAACGTTACCGCTTGCATCCTTAACGTCAAGCTTTGTAACTGTTACTGCTGCGATACCGCTGCCCCATTCCTGAAGACCAACCTGCATGCAACCCATATCTTCGATAGAAGAAGCGTCGCCTGCTGTGATGGGGTTAACGAGAATGTCGTTTGTGACAGCGTATGTGTAATCACCGACTTTTTCTACCTTACCGGGCTTTGTATCATCGTATGTAGAGCCTTCGCCTACAGGACCGAGTAACTCTTCATCAAGAACGCCCCAGAATTCGTAGCTGGGCCAGTTATACTTATCGAAGAGTGCTGCCTTTGCAGGGTCTTCATCGTTCTGAACGCCGAGCTTTTCACCGTTGCATGAGAATACAACAGAACCGCCGATTGTACCATCCCACAGTTCCTTATCTTCTTCATTTACCTGGAAAGTAAATGTAAGAGCAGCGATCTTTGAGTAGTCGATGTCGAGCTTTGTTTCGGGCTTGCCCTCAGCTTCATTGCCCTTGTTGTAGAGCTGGAGAAGCCACATGCCTGTGCCTGTGCTTAATGTTGATTCTGTACCTTCAACCTTTGTGAGGCAAGCAGCGCTTGCTGCTACGGCTAATGTGCTTGCTGCAAGAGCAGTAGCTACAACGCCTGCCATGATTTTTCTTAACTTCATTGGAAAAATCCTCCTATAAAACTTATTTTCGTTTTGTTACATACTTATGTAACTTCACACAATTATTGTAACATTTCATTTTTTTAATGTCAATGTGCATTATGCCTAAAATATATGTGAAAATTTATTGAAACTCACGGCATTACACAGCAATAAGGCTATAATTTAAGTAAATTTAAGATTAACGGTGAATTATGTTATGTTTTTGTGATTAAGAGGGTGGGTGGAACGGTGCTGTAATATACCTCTTTATACAACGGAATTGTTTGGGGGATTGTCCGGGGATTGCTTGAGGATTGTTTTGCAAAAATGAAAAATGCTTAAAATTTTACTTAAAAGGATTGAGAAAAGCCGTGAAATATGTTATATTAATTGTATATGGGAACTGGCCGTATCCCGAAAAATTAAAAGGACGGAAAAAATTATGTCTATCGTATTTGACGAAAACAAGCGTGTATTCAAGCTCGACACGGAAAAATCGAGCTACGCATTTCATATCACCGACAGCAGAAACCTGCTCCACTTGTACTACGGCGGCTATATTCCGGAAACGGATATAACTCATATGCTCCGCATACCGAATGACGAGCCGTTTGTGCCTGCGGTACACGACGCTATGGGACCTCACAGCTTTGACTGTGCGCCCATCGAATTTCCGACATCGGGCGTTGCGGATTTCAGAGAACCGGCAATGCAGGTAATGGATATAAACGGTATGTCCGCCTGTGAATGCTACTACAAGGATTACAGAATTTCAAACGGCAAGCCAAAATTAAAGGGGCTTCCCGCTACATATGCCGCAGATGATGAGGCGCAGACGCTTGAGGTGTTCTGCTACGATCCGCACAGCGGTCTTGATATTACGCTTATGTACAGCGTATTCCCGAAATTTGACGTTATTACAAGAAGCGTAAAGGTCGAAAACAACGGTCTAGCCGCTATCGACCTGCGCCGTATCATATCAATGAGCCTTGATCTTGACAGAATGGACTACGATATGATAACACTGCACGGAACATGGGCAAGAGAACGCCATGTACAGCGTTTTCCTATACGTTTCGGCAAGCAGTCTATTGATTCCAACAGAGGTGCTACAAGCCACGCTCACAACAACTTCTTTGCGCTGTGCGACCACACCGCAACAGAGGACTTCGGTGAAGCATACGGCTTTGCTCTGGTGTATTCGGGTTCGTTCCTCGGAATGGTAGAGGTAGGTCAGTACGAAAAGACAAGGGCGCTTCTCGGTATAAATCCGTATGACTTCTCGTGGCACTTAGAGCCGGGAGAGGATTTTCAGGCACCGGAGGTCATCATGACCTATTCCGGCGAGGGCTTAGGTCAGATGTCGAGAAACTTCCACGATGTAATGAGGAACAACCTTATCAGAGGAAAGTGGAAGAATATGCGCCGTCCTATACTTATTAATAACTGGGAAGCGACATATTTCAACTTTGACACGGACAAGCTCCTTGATATAGCAAGAGAGGCTAAGAAAGCCGGAATCGAGATGCTCGTCATGGACGACGGCTGGTTCGGTCACAGAAACGATGATAAATCTTCCCTGGGCGACTGGTTTGTGAACGAGGACAAGATAAAGGGCGGTCTTAAGCACCTTGTAGACGAGGTAAACAGGATAGGTCTTAAGTTCGGTATATGGTTCGAGCCTGAGATGATAAGCCCTGACAGCAAGCTGTATGCGGAGCATCAGGACTGGTGCATACACATTCCCGGCAGACACCGCACAACTGTAAGAAGTCAGCTTGTACTTGATTTTTCAAGAAAAGAAGTGCGTGACTATATCTATGAGCAGATGAAGGCTATCCTTTCAAGCGCAAACATAGAATATGTAAAGTGGGATATGAACAGACAGCTCAGCGAGGTCGGCAACGAGGTATTACCTCCCGAAAGACAGCGTGAGATATGGCACAGATACGTCCTCGGCGTATATGAAATGCAGGAAAGACTGCTGACAGACTTCCCTGACCTGCTCCTTGAGAACTGTGCAGGCGGCGGCTCACGCTTTGACGCAGGTATGCTCTACTACTCTCCTCAGATATGGACAAGCGATGATACCGACGCTATAGAAAGGCTCAAGATACAGTACGGCACTTCTATGTGCTATCCCTGCTCCTGCTTCGGCGCTCACGTTTCGGACAGCCCGAACCACTGTGTAGGCAGGATCACTCCGTTTGAAACGAGAGGACACGTTGCGATGTCGGGTACGTTCGGCTATGAGCTTGACGTTACGAAGATCTCGGACGATGACAAGTATGCGATAAAGGAACAGATAGAAGAATTCAACAAGTACAATCCGCTTGTGAGAACGGGCGATTATTACAGAATCGGAGATCCGTTCGCAAACGACCGCTTTGACGCATGGCAGTTTGTCGCAAAGGACAAGAGCGAAACGCTCCTCGAATATGTACAGGTTCTCAAGGAGCCGAGCGTGTTCCTGCACAGAGTAAAGCTGAAGGGTCTTGAAAAGGGCTGTTATTACCGGCACGAGCAGACGGGAAGGGTTTATTCGGCAGAGCTTCTGATGAACAGCGGATTTGACATTCCGTCGTTGTGGGGGGATTTCAGGTCGTTTATTGCACATTTTGTAAGGGTGAAGTGAGATATGCAGGGTGTTTTCCCTGCTGTAAAGGTGAAATATTATGAAAAAACTCGGTGTTATACGGCTATTTATCTGCCTTGCGGCGATAATAACAGAGCTTTTGCCGCTCGGCGCAGTGCTTAAGTACGGATTGATGTCCGACAACGGTCATTTGATTTTCAGGTTTGAAAATTACTCGTATTTCGATGTCACGCCGTTCGGATACGCAATGTTCCACTATATGATATGCGCTGTGACAACTACTATTACGGCTATGCTTTCTCTGCTGTGGATATTCCTCGGGAAGAAACGGCAGACGCCGATCACGGTGCTTTCCGCCATTGCTCTTGCGATGTCGGCTGTACCGTATATTATAATGACGTTCAACGTTTTTACCGTGATAATATCCGCATTGCTTGCGGCGGTGCTGGTAATATCGGTTGTAATGCAGATAAAGCACGAATAGAAAGGACTTATGTTATGGCACGTTCATCCAACCAGAAGCAGAAAATTCTTTATATCGAAAAAATGTTCCGTGAGGAATCGGACGAGCTTCACGCTCTGACGGTTGCCGGAATACAGGAAAAGCTGGAAAGGCTCGGCATAACGGCTGAACGCAAGGCGCTCTACTCCGACATTGAAACGCTCCGTGACATTCTCGGAATGGATATATGCTCGGATAAGAACGGAACGTATTATCTTGCCTCCCGTGATTTTGAGTTTGAGGAATTACAGCTGCTTGCGGACGCTGTAGCCTGCTCGAAATTCATTTCAGAAGAAAAATCAAGGGCGCTTATCGGCAAGATCGCCCACCTTACAAGCAACTTCCGTGCAAATGAGCTTCAGCGGAGCGTTATTGTCGCAAACCGTGTAAAGACCGTAAACAAGAAGATATACTACAGCATAAACAAGATACACGAAGCCATTGAAAACGGCAGAAAGATAACCTTCCACTACTTCAACTACGATATAAAAAAGAGAAAGATCTTCAGAAATGCGGACGGACGTTATACTATGTCGCCGTATCATCTTGCGTGGGAGGATGAAAACTACTACTGCATAGGCTTTTACGAAAAATACAACTCGGTTTCAAACTTCAGGGTTGACCGTATGGAAGACGTTGAGGTGTCAGACGAGCCTGCGATAATCTCGGAGGACTTCAACCTTGCGGAATATACACGGAAAATATTCGGTATGTTCGCAGGCAAGGAAACGATAAGAATAAAGCTGAGATTCGACAACTCGCTCACAAGCGTTGTTATGGATAAATTCGGGTCGGATATAACCATGCACAAGCTGGACGAGAATAACTTCTATATATCAAAGGATATAAACGTAAGCCCGACCTTTTACGGCTGGCTGTTCCAGCTGGGTGTAAAGGCGGAAATAATTGAGCCGTTGTCGGCAAGAAACGACTTTGTCGCTTTTATCGACAGCCTCAGAGATATGTATTGATCCGAAAGGCTGTGGTAACATTGTCAGCGACAATCAAAGCGTTTTTTAAAAAGCTGCCGAAATGGCTGTATTATGCCGTTCCTGCGTTCCTGCTGTCGCTTGCTCTCACACTGCTTGCGAAGAACACAGCAGACTTTGCGCAGTGGTACAGCACAACGATATACCCGTTTTTTGTGGGTACTGTAGGACGAATCTCGTCCGTACTGCCCTTTTCGCTGTGCGAGATACTGCTTTATGCGGTTATCATACTTGCCGCTATCGGCGTTGTCTTTACCGTGATACGCTTTGTAAAGGGCAAGGGCAAGCGGAAAAAGCTGTTGATGAGGGTGCTTGCGGTCGTGGTATGCTTTGCGGTAAGCGTGTTTATGGTGTTTACGCTTTTCTGCGGAATAAACTATAACCGTTTTACATTTTCCGAGGTGAGCGGATTTACCGTTGAAACATATACGGCTCAGGAGCTTGCGGATCTTTGCGTGTATATTCTGAAGAACGCAAACGACGCTGCCGGAAAAATAGAAACGGACGAAACGCTGACGGTATCGCTTGACGATAAAATCGATCTCGATGAAGAATGTAAAAAGGCAATGAACCGACTCGGCGAAAGGTATGACAGCCTGTCGGGGTTTTATCCGGACGCAAAGGCTGTAATTGCGTCAGAGGGTATGTCTTATATGAAAATACTCGGTATGTATGCGCCGTTTACCATAGAGGCTAATTATAACGCAAATGCGCCGGACTTTGCGAAACCGTTCACGGTGTGTCACGAGCTGTCGCACCTGAAGGGCTTTATGCGTGAGGACGAGGCGAACTTCATCGCTTATCTTGCCTGCACAGGCTCGGACAATGTGTATCTGCAATATGCGGGGTGGGTATATGCTCTTATCTATGCCGCAAATGCACTTTATTCTGCGGCAGGGGCGGAAATATACAGCGAGCTTATGAGCTATGCGGACAACAGAATAAAGGCAGAGCTTAAAGCAAACAGCGAATACTGGAAGAAATATGAAACGCCGGTCGCTGCTGTCGCCACAACGGTGAACGATACCTATCTTAAGTCGCAGGGGCAGACGGACGGCAAGAAGTCTTACGGCAGATTCGTGGATCTGATGATAAGCTACGAAAAAATGCAGGCAAGTGAATAAAACGCTGTACAGCGTTACAGACTGTCGAAAAACCTCTTCCGTTGATAAAAAAGGGGTCGCAGGGGCGGAGCCCCCGACAGGGACTAGGGG
>OAXJ01001820.1_pt1 | contig 12541 bp, 7 predicted proteins | sample 1517241 | NCBI WGS metagenome assembly OAXJ01 (sample SAMEA2580293, study PRJEB22360) | human gut metagenome | biome: human gut; feature: human-associated habitat; material: faeces | place: Denmark | collected 2008/2010 | reverse complement strand
ATGGGATATGGAATGGTCATCTACCTGGCAACGATCACCGGAATTGATCCGTCTCTGTATGAAGCGGCAGTTATGGACGGTGCAACCAAATGGCAGCAGACAAAACATATCACAATGCCATGCATCAAACCCGTTCTGATCATGATGCTGATCCTGGATGCAGGAAAAATCTTTTATTCTGATTTTGGTCTGTTTTATCAGGCAACGGGTGGAATACCGGCGTCCCTGTACAACGTTGCATCTACATTTGATACATATATTTACAAAGCAATCCAGTCGAGCGCACCAATTGGAAAGACAGCAGCGGCTTCATTCTTCCAGTCTGTATGCTGTTGTGCAACTATTTTGCTTACAAACTGGCTGGTAAAAAAAGTTGATGAAGACAGCGCGATTATATAGGGGGATAGCAATATGGCACGCAACAAATTAAGAAAAGAAAAAGAACTTAATCAGATTAAAAAAAGCACGAATGTGTTTTTTAATATCATTTTTATTATATTATCAGCGTTGTGTATTTTTCCAATCGTATTTGTGTTTTCTATCTCTATTTCGAGTGAGACATCAATACAGAAAAATGGATATCAGTTAATACCACAGGAACTTTCGGCAGCGGCATATCAGTTTCTGTGGAATGAAAGAGGAACTATTTTACATGCAACATTCATTTCCATTCTGGTTACCGCGCTTGGTATTATTTTGTCAGTACTGCTGACAACGACGATGGGATATGTTGTTTCAAGAAATACTTATAAACTGAAAAGTTTTTATACCTGGGTGATTTTTATCCCGATGATTTTCAACGGTGGTATGCTCGCCGGATACGTTGTTAATACAAATATCCTGCATTTGAGAAATTCTATCTGGGCATTGATCCTGCCGCTTGCGGTATCGCCATTTAATATTGTAATCTGTAAAACCTTTTTTAAAACGACGATTCCTGATTCCATCGTGGAATCGGCAAAAATTGATGGCGCAGGACAGCTTCGAATTTTTGCACAGATCATTTTACCGATTTCAAAGCCGATCATTGCAACAATCGCACTGTTCGCGGCATTTGGATATTGGAATGACTGGTTTCAGGCATCCTTATATATTTCAGACAAGAATTTACAGACATTACAGTCTATGCTGAATAATATCCAGAACAATATTGAGTATATAGCGAACAATCCATATGGCGGGCTTTCATTGCAGCAGTATAAAGCAAGTATGCCGACAGAGAGTGTGAGAATGGCGATCGCTATTATTATCGTGGTTCCTATTGCATGTGTATATCCATTTTTCCAGAAGTATTTTATTTCAGGTCTGACCATCGGCTCTGTAAAAGGATGATACCGTGTAAACAAAATAAGAGATATCAGATTTAGGAGGAAAATTTTATGATGAAAAAGAGAATTGTGTCATTGGGGCTTGCAGCAATGATGACCGCAGGATTATTCGCAGGGTGTGGAAATAGTTCTGAAAGCCAGGGGGACTCCACCGCTTCAGGCAGTAAAAGCGATGATATCGTTACTTTGAAGTGGGTCACAATTGGAAGTGGAATGCCGGATAACTATGATTCCTGGGTAAAGAAAGTGAATGATTATGTCGGCGAAAAAATAGGTGTAAATATTGATATGGAAGTAGTTGCCTGGGGAGACTGGGATAACCGTAGAAATATCATTATCAGTACCAATGAAGATTATGACATTATTTTCGGCAACGGAAATGTTTATACATCTGATACAAAACTCGGAGCTTATTATGACATTACAGATCTGATCGATGATAACATGCCGGGCTTGAAGGAACTTATGCCAAGTGACTATTGGGATGCAGTAGCGATCGATGGAAAGATTTATGCAGTTCCCACCTACAAAGACAGCTCATTATCCAATTATGCGATCTGGGATAAGGAGATCGTAGACAAGTATAATCTTGATATTGAATCTATGACAGACATATCTTCCCTGACAGATACCTTTAAGCAGATCAAAAGTGATACCAATGATTATCCGGTCTATGTAAAGAATGATGGTCTGTATTATATCTTTGATACTTATGATCAGTTAGGTGCCGGATGCCAGGCACTTGGTGTAAAGTACAATGATAAAGATGCGAAAGTATGCTATACACTGGAACAGGATGATATTTATTCAGAGTTAGAGACCATTCATGAGTGGTATCAGGACGGTATTATCAATCCGGATGCATCTACACTTTCCGAAGGCCGTGTATATAATGTCTGGAGAGTGGCACAGGGATGGTCTACCGCAGCACAGACATCCTGGGGTCCACAGATGGGAAAAGATGTTGAGGTTGCAAAAATTGGCGATACGATCTTATCGAATGATACAGTTCGCGGTTCTATTAACATGATCTCTGCAAATACAAAATATCCTGAGAAATGTTTACAGTTCTTAGATCTTGTAAATACAGATACGACTCTTAGGGATATGTTCTACTATGGAGAAGAGGGAGTAAACTTTGAGTACACAGATGACAATAAAGTTCACAAACTCAATGAAGACTGGACAATGGCAGGTTATACACAGGGAACATTCTTTACCGTTACACAGCAGGATACAGACACTGTAAATCAGTGGGATGAAGTGAAAGAGTTAAATGAAAATGCAGTACCATCTGTTCTGTTAGGATTTACATTTGATACATCAAACGTTGAGGATCAGTTATCAAACTGTACAGAAGTATGGTTACGTTACAAGAGTGAAGTCCTCACAGGTGTAAGAGATCCGAAGGAAGCAGTTCCGGAGATCAAAGAGGAATTAATGAATGCAGGATTCCAGGATGTCTTAGATGAGGCACAGTCACAGATTGATGAATTTTTAGCAAATAAACAGTAGGAAGAACAGTAAATATGAGTAAAATAGTAGGAAAAGCATTGCCGGATATGCCATGGCAAGACAAGGACGAAAACGATAAACTTCCTGTATGGAGATATAAAGCAAATCCAATCATTGATCGCTTTGCGACCAGAAATTCAAACAGCATTTTTAACAGTGCGGTCGTTCCGTTTGAAGATGGATATGCAGGAATATTCCGCTGCGACAGCAGATCGATCAGTATGGATATCTTTGCAGGGTTTAGTAAAGACGGGATCCATTGGGATATTTCGGATGATCCGATCGTATTCCACTGTGATGATGAAGAGATTGGAAAAAGAGATTACAGATATGATCCGAGAGTATGTTTTATAGAGGACCGCTATTATATCACCTGGTGTAATGGATATCATGGATATCCAACGATCGGCGTAGGTTATACATTTGATTTTAAAACATTTTATCAGTTGGAAAATGCATTTTTGCCATTTAACAGAAATGGAGTTCTTTTTCCGATCAATGGAAACTACTATATGCTAAGCCGTCCAAGTGATAATGGGCATACGCCGTTTGGAGATATCTTCGTCAGTGAAAGTCCTGACATGAAACACTGGGGGGTTCACAGATATGTGATGGGAACCATCAAAGGGGACGAGTCAGCATGGCAGTCAACCAAAATTGGTGCAGGCTGTATCCCGATCGAGACAGAAGAAGGATGGCTTGTGATCTACCACGGTGTTATCAACACCTGTAACGGTTTTGTATACCGTATGGGCTGTGCACTGTTAGATCTCGAACAACCATGGAAAGTCTTAAAGCGGACAAAAAATTATATTCTGGCACCACATGAAATTTATGAGTGTATGGGAGATGTTCCGAATGTCGTATTTCCGTGTGCTGCGCTTACGGACGCAGAAACAGGAAGAATTGCAATTTACTATGGCTGTGCAGATACAGTTACAGGACTTGCGTTTACGACAGTAAATGAATTAATGGAAAGCATGGAAAGTATGTAATAAAAAACGGAGTTGTTACAAAATAATAATAATATTATTTGTGACAGCTCTGTTTTTGCAAAAAATTTCTGGAAACAACAGTGGGAGAAAAGAATGATAGAGAAAAATTCGGGAAAACCATATATGAATGTAATATTTGGAAATTTTTACAGTCCGGGATATGACGATCCGGATTTTGTGGATGAGACGATGGAACTGATCAAAAATCTTGGTTATAACAGCGTTATGTTTGACACAAAAGACTGGGAAGATTTCAGGGAACGCTATAAAACCGGAGAACGGAGCCAATATGTAAAAATGCAGGAATATATGGGGCAGTCTGCATTGAAACATGGATTAACGTATAATTTCCTGGTGTTATATTTAAATGGCGATAATTTGTACCCGCATATCCGTTTCAGTCCACCTGTATTTGGGGAAGAGGTCGTGACAATAGATCAAAAAGGTGGAAAATGGTACAAGTACTGGTCAGATACTGCGAGAGAAACGATGGCAGAGCATGTAGACCAGATCCTTCAAATGTACGGGGAGGGCTGTACCACCTGCCGGTTGGGACAAAAACAGGTCCTTCCAACATGTACGATGTGGGATCCGATTGCAGCGCCAAGTTTTGACCAGGATGGAATAGAACGCTATCAGAAATTTTTAAAAGAGAAATATAAAAACAATATATCGTTATTCAATGAGAGGTACGATCTGGATATCGATGATTTTAAGCAGTTAAAACCAGAGGATTACTGGTATTCTGTGATTTATGGAGAGGGAAGCTGTTATACCGGAGAGGATATCAGAAAAAGAACAAAGAAGTTCTGGATATGGAAAGATAACATGTCCTGGAAAATAGAAGAACTGCGGCTGTACTTTAAAGATATGCAGACACGCCTCAAAAAAGACCACCCGGAATTATTCCTTTGTCCGGATCTGTCGCAGTGGGGATATTTTTTAAATGTGTACAGCCAGAAACAATGTGACAGTGACAATCCGGATTACAGTGAATTGTGGGATACTGCAATGCGGGGGATCGATATGTATGCGATCAGTCCATATGTGGATTCCTGCCATTTCATAACAGTTCCGGCAAGACCGGATGCGAGTCCGGATGCCTATGTCACTTCCTGCCAGCACAGTATGATGCGCGTGATGAATGAAGGAAAAGAATGTATCGGCGGTATCTATTGGGGACGTTATATTTACCGGGATCTGTATGCATTTTTAACACCGGAAGAAATTGTGGGTACCATGACCGCGTGCGGGGTAGATGGCTACACTTCCTATGGGATGAACGGACTTGATGATGGCGGTGTGCTAAATCGCATGGAAGATGACTTTTTAGATTCACTGAGAAGGGGAAATACCTGGTGTGCAGAAGTGATTCCAAAAAGGGGAAAAAGTAAATTTAAAGAGATCGCAATCCTTTTTCCATCCGAGATGTCAGATTATGAACCGTTTGATGTGGAAAATAATGAGATCCGCCGGCTGGATATGCTGGGGTGGTATGAAATATGCTGTGATCTTGGGTATCAGACCGATGTCATCAGCTATCATGACATTTTAGAGAATAAATTAAACGACTATAAAATGCTGATTGTTCCATCCAATGACTGTTATTTTGCAGAAGAACACACAGACATGGAAAAAATGATCCGGGAATGGGTGACAAATGGAGGAGTTGTGCTACATGGACCAGACTGTGGTTTAAGTAAAAACTGTTTTGGCATCCAGGGCATCCCATGTGAAAAAACACCGTACATATATCAAAAGCCTGTCATTCCACAGGGCTGTGAATTTCAGAGATATGAGACAGGCAGATGTATTAGTGCATATGCAGACGATGCGGGCAAATGTATTGTTATGCAGGAAATTGAAAAAGGAAAGGTTATTTCCTGCGGAGTACAGTTAGGTGCTTCTTATGTGGCAAAGAATATACCACATGTACCATATGAACAGAGAAATAAAGAAATGTATCCGATCATTCAGGCAAGAAGTACATTGTTGGAAGATCTGTTAGGGGTATGTGGAAAACCTGTTTCAGGAATCTGTGAAAGAGGCATTGAAGCAGGTGTGTTTGAGACGGGAATGGTTTTGGTAAATCATCGGTCAACACCGTATGAGATTGGAAATTTAAAAGGAAACCGGAAATTTACAAATCCAGTGAATGATACCGTGTTATTGCCACATTCCGCGGTATGGATCGAGCGTGAATAAAGAGCAGGTGAAAGTATGGCTTTTATAAGAGAAAAAGAAGAAATCAAAACGGGGTTTCAGGAGATAGAACCGTGGTCATCAGAGATTGACCTTCAGACGGATTTTGTAATGGTCTATGGTCTGAATGAATCTTTAGAATCCCGGATGCAGCAATATAGAGAGCGGGGTTATAAGGTACATTTAATGCTTGGGTGCGCCTGGGGAAATTATAAAGAATATCTGTGCGGCAGGTGGGACGGAAAGGAACACTGGGATGAATGTCAGACCGGAACGGAAACCCGATCCTGCACGGGGTCGATACGCCATATATGGTGCCGACACGGTCCTTTATCCAATATCTGACGGAACACTTATGCGCTCTCATAGATAAAGGGATCACAGAAATTTATATGGAAGAACCCGAATTCTGGGAAGCGGGAGGATATTCGGAGGCATTTAAAAAAGAATATCTGGCATATTATGGCGTGGATTGGGAGCCGCCCCATACAAATATCAATGCGAAGTACCGCAGTTCCAGATTAAAAGCATATTTATATGGAAGGCTTGTCAGACATCTCAGCAGAAATATCAAAGAGTATGGAAGAAAAACGGGGAAAGAGATCCATTTTTATGTGGCGACGCACAGTCTGGTAAATTATGCACAATGGAAGATCATGAGTCCGGAAAGCCGTCTTTTGGATGTTGATGAGGTGGATGGTTTTATCGCACAGGTATGGACGGGGACGAGCGGCACAGGAAACGTATATGAGGGCCATTATAAGAGCAGAACATTTGAGACGGCGTATTTAGAGTATGGCATCATGCAGGAACTGGTTAAAGGGACAGATAAGGAAGTATGGTTTTTACAGGATCCGGTGGAAGATAACCCGGAACATGGCTGGGAAGAGTATGCAGATAAATACAAAAAGACCCTGACAGCAGCTTTATTCTGGCCGGATGTGGATCACTACGAGGTGTGTCCGTGGCCAAACAGGGTGTTTAAAGGAAGATATCCCAGAAAAGTCGGTCTTGCGGAGGGAATGATCCCGACGGAGGATATGGAAGGTGCAAAAAATATCCCGGATACCTACGCGACATTTCTGGCAGGTATGATACAGACACTGGGAGATATGACCAAAGAGGAGAGCGAAACAGAAAAAGATGCGGTTGGTGTATTTTTAGCAGATAGCTGTATGTACCAGCGGACATACCCGGATCAAGTGGAACATCATGGGCAGAAGATCAATCTGTCGGGGATGGAAGATTGGATGAACCGTCTTATTTTTCAAAAGGAAGAAGAACGTCAGCTTCTTTTATCCATGGAAAAAATGGAATATGCGTATAAAGAATGCTGCGCATTCCCGGACTGGTTTGGTCTGACACTGCCATTATTAAAATATGGTTTACCGATACAGCCGGTCTATTTTGATCACATGGTCCGCTATGAGGAATATCTGAGAAAATATCGGTATCTGATCTTAAGTTATGAATTTATGAAACCGGAAAGTGAAGAATTTCATCACAAACTGGTGGAATGGGTAAAACAGGGAGGCACACTTTTTTATATTGGAAAAGACTTTGATCCATATAATTATTTACAGGAATGGTGGCAGAAATTTTCCTGCGACACGCCTGCACAACATCTTTTTGCAGAGTTTGGAATGGATAAGGAACCAGCCAATGGATGTTACCGGATCGGAGAGGGAAATGTTCTCGTATGGAATGAAGTTCCTGCGCTGTTAAGCGTGAATGAAGCGATCGCAGATAAATACCGCAACTGGATCCGGGAAGGACTTAAGATGGGCGGATATCACTGGAATATGTGCAATTATCTGTCGGTAAGAAGGGATCCGTATATTGTGATAGCGTCCATGCAGGAATCGGATACGGGATCGGTTTATACAAAAGAGGGTCTGTTTGTGGATCTGTATGAAGATAAATATCCGGTCGTGGAGCGGGTTTTGGTAGAACCCGGGCAGGAAAAGCTGCTGTTTGATCTTGAAAAGATAAAAGAAGATGTAAGGATTATCGCAACGGCAGCGCGTATTGAAAATATGGCATGTGAAAACGGACAGCTTAGTATTGAGGCGAAGGCAATTGATCACATTCAGGTGAATATGAGGATCCGCCTGCCAGGGAAACCGGAAGATTTATGTGCACATACAGAAAGCGGGAAAAACATGGAACTGCAGTCTGTATGGGATGAGAAAAGCAGAACGGTTTTGTTATCCTACAGAAGCAACAACGAAAAAGTACATATTACAGGGAAATTAAAGTATGAATCATGATGCTAATGCAGCTGCCAGATAATTTAATGGGCTGCATCATGGAACTTATATAAAGATTGGAAACGATCTTAATATAGAAAGAAAACAAGACAAGGAGGAAAATATGGATTTCTTAGACAAAAGAGTCGGTGTAATTTGCAACGAACTTAAGAAATTAAAAGTAAAACAGGTATTTCCACTGACACAGTGGGAGTACAAGGAAGGAAACTTTATTCACCCGGAGGATGCATTAAAAGACGAGGCAGCCTGGGAAAACTTTGACTGCAAGACCATGCACTGGTATGGCAAGGACCGCCACTACTGGTTCCGCACGACCTATACCATTCCAGAGGAGCTGGATGGAAAAAGTGTATGGATCCGCGTTTCCTCACAGATCGACGAGTGGGATGACGGAAGAAATCCGCAGTTTATCGTGTTTGTGAACGGGGAGGTTTATCAGGGTATCGATATGAACCACAGGGAGTGCCTGATCACAAGAAGCGGAAAGGCAGGAGAGACACTGACCATCGACCTGCAGGCGTATACCGGGATCATGCATGAGGAATTTGCGCTCCGCACACAGATCGAGGAGATCGATGCAGAGATCGAAAAACTCTATTATGACCTGTGGGTTCCGCTTGCAGCGTTTTCCCGCATGGAGGCAGATGACAAGAACCGCAAGGATATTGAGTATGTGCTCAATGAGACGATCAATCTGCTGGATCTAAGAACCCCGTATTCCGAAGACTTTTACCGGAGTGTGCGGGAAGCATCTGCTTATATCCAGAAAGCACTTTATGAGGATATGGCAGGGTATGAGGATGTGATCGCAACCTGTATCGGACATACGCATATCGATGTTGCGTGGTGGTGGACTGTGGCACAGACCAGGGAAAAAGTCGGACGCAGCTTTGCAACTGTGTTAAAGCTGATGGACGAGTACCCGAATTATAAGTTCATGTCCAGCCAGCCGCAGTTATATGCATTTTTAAAGGAGCGCTATCCGGAATTGTACGAGAAAGCAAAACAGCGCATCAAAGAGAAACGCTGGGAGCCGGAAGGCGGTATGTGGGTCGAGGCAGATTGCAACCTGACATCGGGAGAATCCCTCGTCCGTCAGTTTATGCATGGCAAACGCTTTTTTAAAGAGGAATTTGGCGTGGACAACCGTATCCTCTGGCTGCCGGATGTGTTCGGTTATTCCGGGGCACTGCCGCAGATCATGAAAAAATGCGGAATCGATTATTTTATGACAACCAAACTGGCATGGAACCAGTTCAATAAAGTACCTTACGATACGATGATGTGGCGCGGAATCGATGGAACAGAGGTGCTGACACACCTGATCACGACCCTTGGCGTGAGCCAGCCGATCAAAGATTACTTTACGACCTATAATGGCATGCTGCACCCGGATGCGATCATGGGAGGATGGATGCGTTACCAGAATAAGGACATCAATAACGATATCTTAGTCTCCTACGGTTACGGCGATGGCGGCGGCGGTCCGACCAGGGAAATGCTTGAGACTTCGATCCGCATGGAAAAGGGAATCAAAGGGATTCCGAAAGTACGCCAGGAATTTTCACGCACCTATTTTGAAGAACTTGAGGAGCGCGTGAAAGGTGACAGACGCCTGCCGGTATGGGAAGGTGAATTTTACTTTGAGTACCATCGCGGAACTTATACCTCCATGGCGAGAAATAAACGCAGCAACCGTAAGGCAGAACTTGGTCTGATGGATCTGGAACTGTTGTCCGTTTTAGCACAGGCACAGGCAGCGTATCCGGCAGAAGAACTCGACCGCATGTGGAAAAAAGTCCTGATCAACCAGTTCCATGATATTCTGCCTGGATCTGCGATCCATGAAGTATATGAGGTGACAAAGGAAGAATACGCTGCACTTCAGAAAGAGATCAAAGCACTGGAAGAGGAACGTCTCCATGCACTCGTGGGAGATGGCGAAGGCATCACTATTTTCAATACAACCGGACACGACCGCAGTGATATCGTAGAACTTGGGGAGATCCATGCGGAAGCGTTAAAGGATGCAGAGGGCGTGATCTATCCGGTACAGAAGACTGCAGAAGGTGCAGTGGTCTATGTAGAGCATCTGCCGTCAAAAGGATATAAGACATTTGCTGCTGTATCCGGGGAAACAGAGCAGAAAACGCCATTTGTCATTGTGGGTGACCATACGCTTGAGACACCGTTTTATACGGTTCATCTGGATGCGGAGGGACGTTTTGACCGCATCTACGACAAGGAAAACGACAGGGAAGTACTGCAGGATGGCAAAAAAGGCAATCAGTTCCGTATGTACGAGGATAAGCCGATGTGCTTTGATAACTGGGATGTGGATATTTACTATACCGAAAAGTACTGGGATGTCAATGATGTGATTTCTATGGAATGGACAGAGTGTGGTCCGGTGCGCACAACATTAGAGATCGAGCGCAGGGAGAGCAATTCTGTGATCCGCCAGAAGATCCATTTCTATGCAGACAGCAGAAGGATCGAATTTGAGACTTATGTGGACTGGAAAGAGCATCAGACATTGTTAAAGGTACATTTCCCGGTCAATGTACATACCGATGAAGCAACATTTGATGTACAGTTTGGTAATCTGACACGCAAAGTGCATACCAATACGAGCTGGGATAAAGCACGTTTTGAGAGCTGCGGACAGAAATGGATCGATCTCTCGGAAGGTCACTACGGAGTCAGCATGTTAAATGACTGCAAATATGGACATTCCGTGAAGGATTCTGATATGGCACTGACACTGATTAAATCCGGCATCGAACCGAATCCGGTGGCAGATCAGGAAGAGCACTATTTTACCTATGCAATCTATCCGCATGCGGAAAAATGGCAGGAAGCAAAGACCGTGGAGCAGGCATATGACCTGAACCAGCCGGCTATTGCAGTGGCAGGAGGAAAGCCGGGAAGCCTGTTGTCAAAAGCATCTGTGGACAGGTCCAACGTTGTATTAGAGACGATCAAGTGTGCAGAGTCCGGTCATGGCATCATTATCCGTATGTATGAGAGCGAAAATGCACTCACAAAGACAAATCTTGTAGTTGAGGGGAACTACAACAAAGCGTTTGTCTGCAATCTGCTCGAGGAGGAAGAAGCAGAATTAGAGTTGAAAGACGGAGTGGTTTGTGTACAACTGAAACCGTATGAAGTTGTTACTGTAAAACTCGTTTAAAATCATATAGAGGCATTCAGATTCCGAAGAGAGTTCGGTGGGATGCCTCTCTTTTTATAGGGAGATTTACGTTATGACCAATAAATTAAGCCATATTTTTGAGTGTTCCGATCATATTACGGAAAAACAGTATCGGACCAGCAGGGCACTTTTTATCCTCGATGGATGCGCTTCCACACAGATTTTTACGGTTACTTCCGGCGCATTTTTATCGGGACTTGCCTATCTTGTGGGTGCGGGGACGGCACTGACCGGGATCATAGCTGCACTGCCGACGCTGATGAATACCATCCAGATTTTTTCCTCTGTCGTCTATGAGAACCGCGCAGGCAGCAAACGGATCACGGTAGAGTTTGCACTCATCCAGCGCTTATGCCTGCTCATGATGCTGTTTGTTCCGACATTGATGTTAGGAGCGAGAATCTCGGTGGCAGTGATCGCGGTGCTGTATTCCTGTGCACATTTCTGTGGGGCATTTATCAACACCGGGGCAAATAACTGGCTGATCAGCCTGGTGAAAAAAGAACGGTTGGGAAGATATCTCGGACTGAAGGATTCAATGACTTTAGTTGCGTCCACAGGCGGTTCCCTGATCTTAAGTAAAATTTTAGATGCCTACCGTTTCGCGGATCAGGAGATTCTGGGATTCCGGATCATCGGCATTTTATGTATCGGTATCTGCGTGGTCGACATTACCTGTCTCACGCTGATCCGGGAACCGGAAAATGTGAAACATGTGGAGCCACTGAACATAAGGAAAGCAATACAGATGCCGCTCACAGACCAGAATTACCGCAATATATTGATTTTCTTCCTGCTGTGGAGTGTGGCGTCTGATTTTGCCAGTCCGTTTTTTTCTATTTATATGTTAGAGAATCTGGGGCTGTCCTATTTTTATATCACCGTCATGAATATGGTTGCATCGGTGGCGCGGATCGCGGCTGCAAATCTGTGGGGGAAGGCAGCAGACAGTTATTCGTGGAGGCTTGTCACGCTGGGGTCCATTTTTATGCTGGGAGTTGCATATATCGGCTGGGG
>OAXJ01001800.1_pt1 | contig 12690 bp, 28 predicted proteins | sample 1517241 | NCBI WGS metagenome assembly OAXJ01 (sample SAMEA2580293, study PRJEB22360) | human gut metagenome | biome: human gut; feature: human-associated habitat; material: faeces | place: Denmark | collected 2008/2010 | reverse complement strand
CAGCCGATTTCTCCGTAATCGAGTGTGCCGGCGGGAGTGTGGTCTTACCCTTTACATATTATATAGGTAAATTTGTTATGGTGTAAATCTATTCTTCATCATAATGATCTTTTTGAGGCAATATGTTATAAACATCACTTAATTCGAATAATTCGTTTAACAATCTACTATTACTCGTATTTGCATCATCTACAATAAAATTTATCTTATTCATTTGCGTAATTAATGCTTGGTTTTGTAATTTCAACGGAAAAAATGCAAAAATTAAAAAACTTATTACTGTAATAATGTAGAAAGGTGTAATTTTATTAAAATCAAGATTAATATCATTCTTGTCATCGGCTAATGCTTGAAATATAGAACCGGAAATAGCATGTAATATAAGAAAAGCGAATGCATACGCAAGCATATTTAAAAAACTAGTGAGTAAAGAAACATGAAAAATTGATTTATATTCAATTGATTGGTATTTATATGCAAATGTGCCTATGATAATTAACACAAAATACCAAAACCAGTTTGTATTTTTATATCTTTCGTAAAAATTTTTTATCAAATCAGCTTATTCTCTTTAGCCTTCTTAAGAAATTCTAACATTTTTTGCTCTTCGGGTGACAACATTTGTGTAACGGAGCCAGAATCGCCTGTAAGCTCACCATCAACCCAGAGGTCTATTGGTATTCCTGAATAAGATTTTAAAGCTCTCAGCTCGGCGAGAGTGGGCTCTGATTTATCAAGTCCTAGTTCTTCTACGCGACTTTCCGAGGTATCTATAATTTTTGCAATCTCATCATCCATGAGATTTTCTTCTGCTTGATAGTAATTGAGACGTTTTCCGAAAGTTTTGCGTTCCTTAAAAGCTTGTTCGTACTTTTGCTGTTTCTCTGATTTTTGAGGAAGGAACATAGGGCCTATTCCAAGTAATAACCAAGTTGGATTGAAATAGAACATTTGTGCAAGATTTATCAAATTTTCTTGTGTCAAATCTCTTTTACCTGTTTCATAATTCCAATATGCACGAAAAGATATACCAAGTCGTTCTGCCATTTGCTCCTGACTTAGCTTTGATATTATTCTTGCTTCTTTAAGTCTTGTATTAATAGTCATTTTTTTATTTTGTTAAAATTTATGAACAAATGTGCTTGACATTTTATGAACATTTGTGCATAATATTTCCATAAAGAACAAAAAGGAACTTTACTAAATGGAAAAATCTATTAGAACTAGTCTTTCCGAAGAACTTTTCGAAAAAGTTCAGGAAATGCGAGATAGTGGGTTAAATGTTTCTCAACTTATTAGAAACTTTTTAGCTAACTATCCTCTAGAACAAAACAAGGAGAGAATCGCTTAAACGATATCTCCCCTTAAATTATTCCGTAAGAATATCTTACCAAAAACACAATAAAAAGACTCCTATAAAGGGTCTATTTGTAATGCAAAATTTACAAAAGTTTTTAAATATGGAACCCAATAATGGCAGAAATCAACCCAAAAGAAATACCTAAAATAGAATTTCAATTGCACGCAAGATGCTTGCTAAGAAAAGTTGAACAATACTTCGAAGACCCGGTACATCAAAAAGAATATAAAGCGTGGCTAAGAGAATACAAGAGAAGTAAAAAACAAACAGCATAAGGAGCAAACAGCATGACAAACAAAGAATTTATATCAATCTGCATAGACGCGTTGTTGACAGTTGTGTTCTTTGTGGCGGCATATATCTTCTTTTGTGCTGCAGAACCGTTTTTGCAACTTTTACAGGGGGTGCACTAATGTACAATAACGAAACTTTATTAGAAATGCTGAATATAGCAACTAATTTTATGAATGAGCAGGAAGCCTGCTGTTACTGTGTACATAGAGACTATCCATCAGATTGCTCACACACGGATGAATGCTGCAAAGAAGGTATTTTCGAAGGGCTCAAACGAATGGCACAAAAGAATGTAAAGAAGGTGTCTTAATGTTTACACAAGAAGAACGTATGAGCTACATTGGCGGTTCAGATATTGCTGCTGTTATGGGCCAGAGCCGGTGGTCAACGCCTTACAGATTATGGGCAGAGAAAACAGGCAAGATAAAAACCGATTTATCAACCAATGAATCTGTAGAGATGGGAACAAGACTTGAGGGCTTTGTGGCTGATTTATTTAGTGAAAAAACAGGTAAGCAAGTCAGAAAGGCCCCTAAGACATACATCCATCCGGATTATCCTTTTTTAGTTGCTCATGTTGACCGACTTGTGACAGGTACAGATGAATTGTTGGAGTGCAAAACCTGTTCTGCATATAAGTTGGAAGAATGGGAAAATAAAATCCCTAAAGAGTATGTTTTACAGGTTATCTGGTACCTGGGAATAACAGGACGTAAAACAGGCTGGATAGCTTGCTTGATAGGCGGGCAGAAGTTTGATTACAAGTCCATAGAATTTTACAAAGACCTCTTTAATATGATGGTTGAAAAGTCCCTTAAATTCTGGAAGATGGTTCAAGATAGAGTCCCACCTGTTATTATGCCCGAAGATGATGAGGTTCTGGCACAGATTTATTCACATCATACAGCTGACCTCGTTCAGGTCCAGGAAATGGACGAAAGGGTTGCTTATCTGCAAGAAATAAAAATGCACATTGATGAATTGCAAAAAGAAAAAAGAGAAATTGAAACAGAGCTCAAAACTATGATTGCAGACAAGGCCGGGCTTATCACTGACAAGTATAAAGTTACGTGGAAATCTCAAATTCAGCGAAGAATCGACACTGAAACATTTAAAAATGAAAACCCTGATTTAGCACAACGATATATGTGTGAAAAATCAATAAGGGTTATGAGAATTACTAAAAACAAGGAGACCGAATAATGGCACAAAACGCAATAGTAGAAACAATACCGCAGCTGTCTTTAATCAATGACTTAGATGTAAATCTTGTTTCAGCAACACTTACAAAGGTTAAAACGCTTCAAAGCACATTAAAAAACATACTTACAGAAAACCACGATTACGGTAAAATTCAAGGCTGCGGAGACAAACCCACACTGTTAAAACCGGGGGCGGAGAAAATCCTTATGGCTTTAAGTATTACCTCAAGTTACGAACTTGTTGAACACACTGAAAGTTTTGAGGACAAAGGCTTTTTTGCTTATACAGTAAAATGTACGCTGCTCAAGAACGGTCAAAAGATAACCGAGGGCTTAGGCCATGCAAACTCAAAAGAAAAAAAATGGGCTTACGAATTTGTATATGAAAAAGACCTCCCGCCCGGAACTGACAAAGAACTATTGAAAAAGAAAAAGATTGAATCAGCAAAGGGTACTTTTTACAAATATGAGATAGAAGCTGATGCCAATTCAAAAGCCAACACCATCCTTAAAATGGCAAAAAAGCGTGCGCAAATTGACGCAGTATTGACAGTTGCAAGTCTTTCAGAAATATTTACTCAAGATTTTGATGACCTGCCTTCTGAAACCCAACCAACAGTGCAGCCAGTAGTAAACAAAATTAAGCAGGATACACAAGCTGCAAAAGATTTCTACTGTGACGATTGCGGTGCTGGAATAACCGAGAAAGTGGCTAATTACTCAACAGAAAAATTCGGCAGGACTTTATGTATGGCCTGTCAAAAAACAATTAACTCTTAACTCCTTCTCCAAGATAATGGAACATCTTCAGGGGCATATCCATCATGCCAGACCCGAATATATGCCCCTTTTTCTTATCAGATATCAGAGCAGAAGAATGTATAAAAAACAGTTAGAACCAACAATATTACGAAGATGGACAATGTCGGCAAAGGAATGCCTGGACAGAGGCTGCGTGTGCGACGGCTGTAAGTACAGCGAATATTTTAAAGGCACAAGATACAAATGCCAGATGAAAAAGTACGTAATAGCATTGGTTAAAAAATTCGGACATCCGAAAGACGTTCAAACAAAAACAATAATAGGTGAAAAATGAGCGGTTGGATAAGTATACACAGAAAAATACTTAATAATATTCTCTGGCAGGACAAACCGTTCAGCAAGGGGCAGGCCTGGGTTGACCTACTGCTCATTACAAATCATAAAAAAGGCTTGTTGAAAGTCAAAAACGGGTTGACCGTTGAAATTCAAAGAGGCGAATGCGGATATTCCGAGGTCGCATTGGCAGAAAGATGGGGTTGGAGCCGCGGAAAAGTTAGGCGCTTCATACAATACTTAAAATGCGAAAAAATGATACAGCAAAAAAATGCTGAAAATCGTTTAATAATCGAGGTTTGCAACTACGACCAATTCCAAACAGCACACCAAACGGTACACCAAACAGTACAGCAAACGGACACAAACAATAATGATAATAAGGATAACAATATAGAAGATGAAGAAGAAGAAAAAAGTGCCATTCAAATTTTGAAAAATTGGTACGGACAAGAATACAGAAATGTACATCTGACAGACAAAGAGTATCAAAAACTATTGGCATTCACGTTGAGTGAAAAAGTGTTGAGCCAGCTGATAGAAGACCTTTCAAAAAGGATAGCCGAAGGCAAAGAAAAAAACTGGTCAAAAGATACACCAAATATCCACTATGCACGTTTAAAAGCATACTGGGACTACCGGAGAAAAAATCCGGATAAATTCAGGCAACAAAATACAAAGGAGACAGACGGATGGAGATTATAAAATGTCAACATTGCGGAAAGCCATATGAAATGAAAGCTTTCACTGTTATTGGGATAACAAAAAAACTCTGGGTGGCACAATGCAATTGCATTGATAAGCTTGCAGAAAAGCAAAAAGAAGCACAGATACAAGAAGAAAAAAAACGTATTTTAGAAAAGAAATTCAAAAACTCAATGATGACACCGTTATTTCGGGAAAAGTGCTTTGATATGGTTGATAACAATGAGATGAAACGCAAGTGTATCGAATATGTTAAAGTATTCAAACCTCATAACTCAACGGGTTTAAGCTTGATAGGTAATGTCGGTACCGGCAAAACTACTCTTCTGGCTTGTATCTGTAATGAGCTCATGCAAAAAGGTTATAACTGTCTGTTTACACAACTTACAGATTTGTTGGATAAATTCTCTACTGCGCGCAGGTCAAGTGACGAAAGAGCAGAAGAAAAGCTACTAAACTGGCTTTTAGAATTTGACTTTGTTGTGTTGGATGACATAGGTCGGGAAAAATATACAGAAACCCGCCTAGAAGTTGTTTTTAAAATCGTTGACAAGTTGATTTCACACAAAATACCAATCGGCATAAGCGCAAATCCTGAAATGATAAAAAAACTTAAAAACATACCTGACTTTGCAGCAATATTAGACAGATTAAATGAAACTTGCCAACTTAAGCTTGAATTCAACGGTGAAAGTTTCAGGCGGCAAACCCACTAATAATATAGGCTTTTACGGTAATTAACAGGTAATTAACACACAATATACGAGGTAGCAATGGAAAAGAAAACACGGAAACAAAGCAAATACAAGTCTGAAATCAGAAAAAAAATTAGTGCACTGATTGTGAAAGGTTTTACAAACAAAGAAATTTCACTTGAAATCGGGCTGCATGAAAGCTCTGTTAACAATCATATAATATCGATGTTGGCCGAATTTAACTGTGCAAACCGTACACAACTTGCAGTAAAGATAGCAACAGGGAAGTAAAAGGAGGTTATCATGACAATTTCATTTACTTTGCCGATTAGTCCGGTAACAAAAAAGAATTCCCAGCAAATTGTAATGAAAGGTAAATATCCAAAACTGTTGCCGTCAAAACAATATAGAGAATTTGAAAAGAAGTGTTTACCGTATCTTTATCAGGTAAAAAATCAGACAGAAAGCATATTTTATCCTGTAAATGTCAAATGCATTTTTTATGTTGAAAAACGCTTCAATTATGACTTAACAAACCTGTTAGAGGCAGCTGATGACGTGTTGGTCAAATCGGGTTTAATCTTTGACGACAACAGAGACATTATAGCAGGTCATGATGGCAGTAGAGTTTTTTATGACAAGAGCAATCCACGTATTGAAGTGGTTATTTTCAAAATGGAAAATTATTCCCAGTGGAAAGACAGAAACATTGAGCAGATAGGATAAAGCTATGACACATGTTACAAGGAAAGATTTTTACGGGTTTCGCATGCTTATACAAGAATTGGAGCAGAAGACTTCGCAATATGAAGTTATGAATCGCAAATTGAGCGCGCCTGCTACTTCAATTATTTCATCAATGCCAAAAAGTCAAAACCAAACAAATAGGCTTGAATATCTATTGAATAAACGGATGGATTTAAGCAAAAAAATTGACCTTTTAAAAGTAAAGATAACCCAGGAGCGTGAAACACTCGACAAAGCGATGGAAATATTGAACGTTTCTGAGCGAACCGTGCTTGAGAGTAGATACTTTTTGCTCTATTCGTGGGACGAGATAGCAGGTGTAATTTTTGAATCATTTAAGGATTTTAAAGAAAACTACGAGGACTATTTACAAAAAACTAGGCTGATTCAAACTTATGCATTTAAAAAAATAGAGGGGAAAGATGTACGAAAAACTAACTAAAAAGGAAATAGAGGTATGCAAATGTCTGATTGACAGCAAAGGAATGTTTAACAGAAAAGAAATTGCGTTTGCTTTAGGGCTGTGCTTTTCTACCGTAAATACTCATTTAAATTCAATCTACGGAAAACTACTTATAAACTCCAAAGCAGAGCTTGTATATCTGCTCTGTACAGACAAAAGTATTTTAACCAACAACGAGAAAGGCTAACAGATGAGCTACATAGGTTTTATGAGAAACACAGTCAGTCATATAGAAAAGCTTTTTAACAAATATATGGAAAATTCAAAGAGCTATCCCTCGTCACTCGAAAAAGAAGATTACAAAAACTTTGTTTTCCAAATGGAGCGCATCCACAGATACGGCGAGATAGAAGACGAAAAAGAATACAAAAAGCTTATGAAACGATTGAAAGAACACGATTTAACAACAGTTGTAGAGCTTAGAAAGGCGATAAAATGAAACTACAAGAACTTGAACAAAAATACGAAGAACTCGGCAGAGAAATTGAGAAGCTGAAAAACCAGAAGAAGGGTAAGAGGTGGAAGCCTGATTGTGGTGAAGAGTATTATTTTATAGGCTTATTTGGCGGTGTATGCGAATTTTCGTGGAATAATTGTCCTCAGGACAATTATCTATATTCTCAAGGCAACTGCTTCCAAACAAAAGAAGAAGCTAAAGAACAGTCTGAAAACCTCAAGACAAAAGCAGAGCTAAGAGCGCTGGCAGAAGAGTTAAACGGCGATGAGGTTATTGATTGGAACGACGGCGAGCAATGGAAATATTGTATTTTTTACACATCCAGAGGAGACTACATTGATAGTGATGAAATGTGCGCCTGTCAAAGTCAAGGTGCAATCTATTGTTTAGACCCCGACTTTCTAGACAAAGCCATTGAGCGCATAGGCGAAGAACGTTTGATTAAGATGATTAAGAGCGGGGTGTAGGATGACTAAAGAACTATCAAAACAGCTGTGCGAGCTGTGCGGAATCAAGCCGAAATATTATTTTTATGACTTTATGCATAAAAAATTCATAGAAATTATCCACAAAACGTATTTAAAATTAAAAAATGAATATCAAACAAAAGAAGCTTACCCTGACTTCGGCAAGCCAGAGAATTTTATAAGGTTATTTAATCTTAAATGGTATTTACCTGATGATGAATATGGTACTCAGGAGGCGGGGCTTGCTTTTTATGTATTGTTTAATTATGGAAACAGCTCACAGGATTGGAATACCGAGGGATTTATCAGGATTCTAATAGAAATACTACAAAACACAAGAAGCGAACTTTATATTAAATATATAAAACAATCAATCAGAGAGGCAGAGTGGGTGTATGTATAGCAAGCTGAAGCTAATTTTGCTAATAAATATCATTTTTATACTTGCAGCAATAACACAGGATTTTTGGCTGCTTATCCCGCTGAATATCGGTATGTTATGGAGCACATTAATGAAAGGTTGACAAATGTATAAACCACAAGAACAAATGTCAGAATTGGAAAAAGAATTAGAATTACAATTTTATAGAGCTTCACTCGAACTGTATGAAAAACAAATTAATTTAGTATGGGAAATATTAGAAAATGACAAGACAAACATAAGTAATTTCGAAACATACAAAAAATTATTAGAAATGAAGGAAAAAGTAGAAGAAGCTATAAAAGCAAAGGGATATAACAAATGACTAACCACATAGAACAAATGATGAAAGCTGCGGGAGTGAAACCAAGGTTCTATATGGAAGTAAATGTAGGAGACCTTGATTGTAACTTTCAGGAAGTTTCAGAAAAAACGTTGAAAAAACTATGGGAGAATTGGGGATTTCATTTGCAATGTTCAGATTATTGGATGGAGGATGAAGAGGCGGAAAGTATCCCTGAAAATTTTGAAGATTTTAAAAGATCTGATTTTTGGGAAAAGAAATACCCGCCCTTCACTCCTGCCAAGCAGCTGGAGCTGATTAAGCTGATAGCTGATTTCCATTGTTTCAAAGACCTCAACGGGTTTTGGAATATGACAAGTGTAGATATGGGGAAACATCAAATATACAGTTTATGTTGTGAAAAGTCTTTTGAAGATTCTCTAGCTGAGTTTACAACCCACTTGATTGCAAGAATAACAATCGACAAAGCAGAAGTAAAGAGGATTCTGGAAGATGACTAAATACTGTATATCTTATGAATGTTTTAAACAATGGCTAGAAAGCGAGTTGTAATGAAGAATTACGAGATATGGTTGACATCATCAAACGGGGATTCAAAAAGCTTAGTAAAACGCTATCCCTTTGAAATCCAAGCTGTCATTTGGTGCTTTATGAACAAATTTATAAACAGCGGCAGCGGATATTATTTTCTTGACCCAAGAGTTGAAATAAAGGAGGTAAACAATGACAACTAACTACGAACGAATAAAAGCCATGAGCCTTGACGAGATGGCGGAATGGTTGAGAATATATACAAATTGCGCATTTTGCAATCAGATTTTTGGTTCTGTAACATGCTCAAATTGTAAACAAGACTATGAAAGACCCTACAAAAATTGGCTAAAGAAAGAGGCAGAGAATGACAGATAAAAAAGAAATAATAATTGATGGCGTGGATGTGAGTGGGTGTGAATATTATGACCAGGGTATTTGCAATATTCCTGATGTAATAGAAACTTACGATAGCTGTATAGATAAAGGCGCCTGCTACTTCAAACAGCTCCAACGCAAAGAAAAAGAGTGTGAAGAGGTATCAAATGAAATCGTAGAGTTAAATGTTAAATACGAAACAGTTGTTAACCTAGCTAAAAAGAATGCTGATGCAAACGAGTATTGCTTGCAAGAATTGGAAAAAGAAAACCAAAAACTCAAGCAAGCCCTTGATGAGATTGAGAAGATGATTGAAAGTATCATAACTGATTGTGACCCAATAACACCCAATTATAGATTAAATCAGATTAACGATAGAGCTTACGATATCCTCGACATCATCCGCAAGGCGAAAGGAGAAGAAGAATAATGCATGTCTTCGCAAGCTCTCAAGATGCCGCAAAAATAGCAAAGAAAATTGAAAAGCTAAAACAGCAGCAAAAAATCTCGACCTATGAGCTCGCATTAGACATGGGGTTGAGCGAATACCCAATTCAGACACTGCTTCCACACAACAAAGCAACTGTAAAAACAATCAACACAATAAATTATTACTTAACTTCATTGTAAAAGGTTCTAAATAACATGAAATACAACTAGCGACACAATTTTTAGCTTATTGAGGAGATTTTATGAAGCTTACGGAAGAACAAAAAGTTATATTAGAGGAATTGATTAGCGGCAGCACAAACCAGCAGATAGCGGATAAAACAGGATACTGTGAAAGAAGCATAAAACGTAAAATAAAACATTTATTTAACACATTTAATGTAAAAAATCGTTCTTCCCTTGTGCGCGAAGCAATCATTGCAAAATCAAACGGTATTATTTAAAAACTTGTCCCTTTAGGGACAAAATAATTTGCTATAATAACAATAAGCCTGAAATGTCTAATGCCGGACTTAAATTGCACGTATGAGGCGGACCGGAGCTATGGCATTTAGCCGAAAGGTAAAAAAGGGCTTTGTTGCCGTCTTTATTTTGAGGTTTTTATGTATTGTTGTAGTGAACTCTTGAAAGTTACCCGTTTGATTTTTAACACAAACGGATATTACAAACGTGTTGAATTTGCAGTGTGTCAAAATTGCGGAACTCCTCATACGCTTGTTTATACTATGCGAAAAGACGGCAAAGACAAAGAAAAATTTTTCAAAGGCAAAACTGCCGTTAACGAGTTCAAACGATACGAAAAGAGGAAGAATTTTTGCAGACAAGGCTCTTTCTCAAATCAAAACGTTTTTTACGGAGATTTTCTTAAAACCCGCAAAAAAGATATTAAAGGGAACCCGATATATCAACAAACACGTAAAAACTTCAACGGACAATACGAAATCATAAATACAATACATACAAACTACTCAACTATGTAGATGCAGTTATTCAGGGTGAACATCCCTCTTTTTCGTCATATTATTCACCCTGTTTTTTTAGATTATGGGAAAATTAGCAATACTGGGCGTAGGTGAATCGCTAAAAAACTTTGACTGGGATTCTGATTATGAGGTCTGGGGATTAAACCATCATCAAGACAAATTCAAGCGTTATGATTTGTGGTTTGACCTGCACAAACAAGAAAAAATCGAAGGTATTATTACTCAAGCCAACTTCCCGTTTGAGGAAGTGTATAAGCTTCGCCGGATTCCGGTTGAAGGAAGGACGATTGAAAAGCACCGCTACTTTGCATCTTCAATGAGTTACATGACAGCTTATGCTATTTTGAAAGGATATGATGAAATCCTTTTTGCGGGATGTGACTTCGACTGTGCAGACGAAAAGCGTACAAAACAAAGAGAATGCTTAGAGCAGTGGATTGCATTTGCGCAGGGGCGGGGAATAAAGATTAAAGTCATTGCAGGCTCACCGCTTGCAATGGAAACAGGGCAGTATGTTAATGTATAATTAGGCAAGTTTTGAAATAATATAATTTACAAAAGCACTGCAAGATACCAGCATAAACTTTGCATCTGCTTGGTCAACTTTAGATTCATCCAACAATGAATGCCTGAGCCCGCCTTCTGAATTGGTATAAAAATAAATTTTTTCTAACCCGGCTTTTAATTGAGGATTTAGTACAAGACCTTTGCTTTCAAGTTTTTTTAGAGATTTATCAAGAGTGCTCTCTCCTGTGAATTTTCGACATAAAGCTTCAACAGCGGATATAGATTCTTTTATGGAATTTCTGTAATCAGGATTTTCTCTATCAGACAAATGAGAAAGAGCTTTAGTTATATGAGATTTTACGGCAATATCATTATTAGAAGCCGCAGCTTTTTCAATTTCCTTTATTTCACACTCCGCAGTTATTTCTACAATATTAGAATCAACTAATCTGTATGCACAATTTTCTTTCTCCAGAATTTCATTTATTTTATTTTTAATACTTTTATACCCAAAATATCTGTAAAATTCTTCAATCAGATCATAAACCTTGTACCATTCATAATATACAAAGATATTTTTTAGAAATGAGTAGTCTGGGTGTGTATTTAAACTCAAACCTGTTCCTGTTTTGTAGCAAGGAAATTCATCTATTCTGTTTTTTAAAAAATCAACCCATATATACTCTGCAAACCCAGGCAAACTCTGCACAACAGCCGGCGTAGTATTGCATATTTTCCAGAACATACTCCATAACAAATTTCTTGTTTCATTGTCTAATGATTGGACTTGAAACTCTTTGATTTTTTCATACCCATATCTTTTTGAAAATGTATTCATGCCAAAACCTTTGATTTAAGACCTTATAAGTATAATATCATGATAATAAACAATTAAAATCTATGACAGGAAGACCTAAAAAATTTAAAACAGTTAAAGCGCTTCAAAAACTTATTGATGCATATTTTGATGACTGTGAAGCAAACAAAAAACATGTAACCCTTACAGGGCTTGCGCTGTGGCTTGATACCACACGTGAAACGCTTATGGATTATCAAAAGAATGATGAATATTCTGACACGATAAAAAGAGCAAAATTAAGAATTGAAAACGCTTATGAAATGCGGCTGATTGACAGAGGAAACGGTGGCGATATTTTTGCACTGAAACAGTTTGGTTGGTCGGACAAACATGAAGTAACAACTGCACCTGCGGAGAATACAAGAAAAGCCTACTTAGAAGCAATGGCAGGTATGAATGCCGATAAAATGGGAGAACAGCAAATACAGCCTTAAAGCCAGAGCATTTCTTGCGAAACAGCCTCAGGATTTTCCTTTGCTCACACTCTTAGACGGTGCTGTCAGGAGCGGAAAAACCTTAAACATAGTGCAAAAGATTCCGCAAATATTTGACTCAATCGGAAATGAAAACCTCAAGGTGTTTTCGGGTTATTCAAAAAGCACTGTGAGAAACAACGTGCTGATTGAACTTAAACCGTTCATTGAAAACTATCTCGGGGGAAATTTTAAGTATAACAGCGCATCGGGCGAACTGGACATCACACTGTTTGGCAAAGTATATAACTGTCTTGTGGTGGGGGGCGGAAAGTCTGACAGCTCGTCGGCAATTCAAG
>OAXJ01001776.1_pt1 | contig 12870 bp, 9 predicted proteins | sample 1517241 | NCBI WGS metagenome assembly OAXJ01 (sample SAMEA2580293, study PRJEB22360) | human gut metagenome | biome: human gut; feature: human-associated habitat; material: faeces | place: Denmark | collected 2008/2010 | reverse complement strand
AAGGTATTTCCGCTTTTTAATTATTCAGTTGTAACACATGTATTGTAATCCTACATGATTGATAAAAGTGTGACAGAAAGATTGAAAAATTAGTGAATATGTTATATACTGTAAAAAGTACAACAAAAGTACGATGAAATCATTAAGGAGGACTAAGAGAATGAAAGAATTTAAATACGTTGTAACAGATCCGGAGGGAATACACGCAAGACCGGCAGGAATTCTTGTAAAACAGGCAGCAGGATATACATCATCCGTTAAAATTACAAAAGGTGATAAAACAGCAGATGCAAAGAGAATCTTCGGAGTGATGGGGCTTGGCGTAAAAACAGGCGAAGAAGTTACGATTACAGTAGAAGGTGACGATGAAGATAAGGCATTTGCAGAATTAGAGGCATTTTTTAAAGAAAATTTATAAATCGGATTAAGGGAGAATTTATAAATTATGATTACAATAAAAGGAAAAAGTGTATTTGGCGGCGTTTCTATTGGAAAGATCATGTTTTATAAAAGAAATGAAAAAGTGATCAAAAGAACGCATGTAGATGATGTCGATGCAGAGTGGAAGAGATTCTGCGATGCAAAGGATACGGCAGTATCCCAGTTGAAAGAATTGTACGATAAAGCAATAGAAGATGTCGGAGAGGCAAATGCGATGATTTTCGAGATCCATCAGATGATGCTTGAGGATCTTGATTATCTTGAGTCTATTGAGAATATCATCCGTACACAGGAAGTGAACGCAGAATTTGCAGTTGCAACAACAGCAGATAATTTTGCACAGATGTTTGCTGCAATGGACGATGCTTATATGCAGGGAAGAGCGGCGGATGTAAAAGATGTGTCTGAGCGGGTATTGGATATTTTGTGCGGAGTATCCGGCGGTATGAAAGAGATGACTGAGCCGTGTATTATCGCGGCAGATGATCTGGCTCCGAGTGAGACGGTACAGCTTGATAAGAGCAAAGTTCTCGGTTTTGCTACAATGTATGGATCTTCCAATTCACATACGGCAATTCTTGCCCGTACAATGAATATTCCGGCGGTGATCGGACTCGGAGAAGATCTGTTGACAAAATATGACGGTAAAATGGCGGTGATTGACGGATTTACCGGAATGTTATACATTGATCCTGATGAAGAAACAATGAAAGTCATGGAAGAAAAGCGCGCGAAAGATCAGGAGCAGAAAGCGCTTCTTGAGCAGCTTAAAGGAAAAGAAAATGTAACTAAGAGCGGACAGAAGATCAATGTGTATGCAAACATCGGTAATGTTTCAGACGTAGGAGCAGTATTGAAAAATGATGCGGGCGGTATCGGTTTGTTCCGAAGCGAGTTCCTGTATTTGGAAAATTCGGATTTCCCGACAGAAGAGCAGCAGTTTGCAGTGTACAAACAAGTCGCTGAAAATATGGCAGGCAAGAAAGTAATCATTCGTACACTGGATATCGGTGCGGACAAGCAGGTTGATTATTTCGGACTTGATAAAGAAGAGAATCCGGCTCTCGGATATCGAGCAATCCGTATTTGTTTGACGAGAAAAGAGATCTTTAAGACGCAGCTTAGAGCTCTTTATCGTGCGGCGATGTTTGGAAATATCTCTATTATGTTCCCGATGATTATTTCAGTTGCGGAAGTTCATGAGATTAAAGCCATCATTGCAGAGGTGAAAGAAGAGCTTAAAAACGAGGGAATCCCGTTTAAGGATGATGTGGAACTCGGCGTTATGATTGAGACACCGGCATCTGTTATGATCAGTCGTGAATTGGCGAAAGAAGTGGATTTCTTCAGTGTGGGAACAAACGATCTTACACAGTATACATTGGCGATTGACCGTCAGAATGCAAAATTGGATAAGTTTTATGATCCGCATCACCCCGCAGTACTTGCTATGATCAAGATGGCGGCGGATAATGCCCATGCAGAAGGTGCTTGGATCGGTATTTGCGGTGAACTTGGAGCAGATCTTGAATTGACAGAAGAATTCCTTAAGATGGGATTAGATGAGCTGTCAGTATCTCCGGCTATGGTTCTCCCGCTTAGAAAGCGTATCAGAGAGTGCGAATAAAGCAAATATAAATTGCATATAAAGAGCAGATAAAAAGCTGATTTTTAAATGGTAAGTTTGAAGCTTATCGTTTAGGATCAGCTTTTTGTTATAGATAAAATTGGGGGATTTTATAGTGTGTTACAAAGTTTCTTGCTTGAGTTATTGTGGCGGATGCAGAATAGACTCTTGAAAAAACAGAACATATGTGCTACTCTTTAATAGAACACATGTTCTAACAAGAAAGAGGAAGGTTTTCGGAAAATGTTGAAACTGATGCAGACGGAGATGACTTTAGGAGAAAAGCTAGAGATATTGTCTGATGCGGCAAAATACGATGTTTCATGCACATCTGGCAGCACAGAGCGCAAGGGAGACGGAGAAGGAATGGGAAACTGCAGGAAAGCAGGAATTTGTCATAGTTTTTCGGCAGACGGGCGGTGTATTTCTCTTCTGAAGATTCTCTTTACAAATGAATGTATTTATGATTGTAAATATTGCGTGAACCGATCAGGAAATGATGTTGTACGTACATCTTTTACTCCGGAAGAAGTATGTACTTTGACGATGGAGTTTTATAGAAGAAATTATATAGAAGGATTATTTTTAAGTTCAGGGGTTTTAAAAAGTCCGAATTATACAATGGAACTTTTGTATACAGTGTTATACAAGCTGCGCCATGAACACAATTTTCAGGGATATATTCATGTGAAAGCGATTCCGGGAGCGGATTCTCGTCTTATTCAGATGACGGGGTATCTTGCAGATAGGATGAGTGTGAATATAGAACTTCCTACTGCGGAAAGCCTTCGTCTTTTGGCACCGCATAAAACGCGGAAGAATATCCTTGCACCAATGCGTTTTGTACAGCAGATGTCAGCGGAAAATCAATATGAAATTCAAACTTATCGTCATGTGCCTAAGTTTGTTCCGGCAGGACAGAGCACGCAGATGATCATAGGCGCTACACCGGAGTCTGATTATCAGATTTTGCATGTGGCAGAGTCGTTGTATAAAAAATTTGATCTTAAGCGAGTATTTTATTCTGCATTCATTCCGGTCAACGAAGATAAAAATCTTCCGTCTGTCAAAGAGCAGCGACCTCCTCTTTTAAGAGAGCACAGGCTTTATCAGGCTGACTGGCTTCTCAGATACTATCATTTTGAAGCAGGAGAACTTTTGGATGAAGAAAATCCTAATTTTAATGCATATCTTGATCCGAAATGCTTTTGGGCGTTAAGGCATCTCGAAGAATTTCCGATCGAGATAAATTACGCGGCATATGATATGCTTCTTAGAGTTCCCGGAATAGGGTATAAATCAGCATCGCGCATTGTGAAAGCGCGCAGGATGGGGATGCTTGATTTTGAAGATTTAAAGAAAATGGGAGTTGTTTTGAAGCGGGCGCTCTATTTTATTACATGTAAAGGAAAAATGATGTATCCGATTCGAATGGATGAAGATTATATTACAAGAAATCTCCTTAATACAAAAGAAAAACTGCCCGAAGGCGCAGATGGGATGAGCTTTCGTCAGTTGTCGTTATTTGACGATATGGGGATAGAATAGGAGGTAAAATAAGAGCTGCTGATTTTTGGTTACTTTGAAAAATAAGAGAATATCCGGCAGATTGGGGGAAGCGATGAAACAGATCTATATATGTGAAGATACGATAACCGGCATTTATTCAGCTTTGCATGATGCCTGGAAAGAATGCAGAGATACGCAGGCGGGTGTCGAATTGAGGGGGAGGACACAGCGGCAGCTTTTTTGTGAGTACAGAATAGTAGAAGAATCAGAAGAAAAAGCGCTGAGATTAGAAAGAATGATAAAGCATCATCTCGGATACAATGCCTACTGGGAGATTTACCATGCGCTTCTTTCGACAGATGACAGAAAAGGAACGGTAGTATTTGAAGTGCTGCAGGAAGCCAGAAAAATCAGGCAGAGTGAAAAGATAATGGAACATTTAGGGTGTCCGGCAGTTGCGGATGTATTTTCTATGAGCAGGAGCGTGTCCAATGAAGCGCATAGATATGAAGAATTTATTCGTTTCAGAGAACTTGAAAACGGAATTTTGTTTTCGGAGATTACTCCGAAAGCGCAGATTTTAACTTGTGTTGCAGATCATTTTGAGGATAGGTTTCCATTGGAAAATTGGATCATATATGATAAAACGCATAAAGTATGTCTTGTACACGGAGTTAGGAAAAGATGGAGACTTGTGTGGGGAGAGCTTTTTAATGAGAGAGCGGCAGAGAATATATCGGAAGAGGAACGGAAATATGAGTTTTTGTGGAAGCGGTTTTTTCATTCGGTTTCGATCAAAGAGAGGGAGAATCCCAAATGTCAGCAGGCGCACCTTCCTTTTCGATATAGAGGGGAAATGACGGAATTTAGTTGTGCGGAAGATAAAATAGGATTATGATAGAACTATCATGAAAATTTCAAAATGCAGATAAGATGCGGTGAAGTGAAAGTGCTTATATGAATATCCGAAATTTTGATGAAATACGAAGTGACAGAACGGGCAGAGATATTATTGAAAGAAGAAGTGAAGATTGTTCGTATTTCCGTGAGAGATTTAGTTGAATTTGTTTTGCGGGAAGGCGATATCGATAATCGAAAAATAGGAATGTCAGATAAAGATGTTATGGCTATGGGCGGAAGGCTTCACAGAAAAATACAACGGCAGATGGGATCGGATTATCATGCGGAAACAGCGATGAAGCTTCAGATTCCATGTGGAGAATTCGATCTTAGAGTTGAGGGGCGGGCAGACGGAGTTATTATAAAAGGGGATACATCTGAAGTAATTATAGATGAGATTAAAGGTATTTTGCGTGATTTGAGTTTGATCGAACAGCCGGTGAATGTCCATCTTGCTCAGGCAAAATGTTATGCGTATATATATGCAAAGCAGCATAGCCTGCGTGAAATCGGTATTCAGATGACATACTGCAATTTGGATACAGAAGAGATTCGACGATTTTTATCACACTATACGTATGAAGCATTGGAATGCTGGTTTGAAGAATTGATCAGTAGTTATGAAAAATGGGCTCGATTTCAGATTAAGTGGGAGGAAAAGAGGAATTCGTCAATTCGATTGGTTGAATTTCCGTTTTCTTACAGGGAAGGGCAAAGAGAGGTGGCAGCGGCGGTTTACCGTACTATATTACGGAAAAAGAAGCTGTTTCTTCAGGCTCCGACCGGAGTCGGAAAAACGATATCTACTTTGTTTCCGTCGGTAAAAGCGATAGGAGAGGGGCTGGGAGAAAAGATTTTTTACCTGACGGCAAAAACAATTACAAGAACTGTTGCGGAACAGGCGTTTCGGATACTGGGAGAACAAGGTCTGCAGATGAAAGTGATTACGCTTACTGCGAAAGAAAAGATATGTAAATGTGAGGAGACAGAATGCAATCCTGTTTCATGTCCATATGCAAAAGGTCATTTTGACCGCGTGAATGACGCAGTGTATGATCTGATAATGAATTACAATGAAATTACAAGAGACGTGATTGAAAATCAGTCTGAAAAATATATGGTTTGTCCTTTTGAAATGTCATTGGATGTTTCGTTATGGGTAGATGCAGTTATATGTGATTATAATTATGCGTTTGATCCGACGGCACATTTGAAACGTTTTTTTTCTGAAAATGCAGGGAAAAAATATATTTTTCTTGTAGATGAGGCGCATAATCTTGTCGAACGAGGAAGGGAAATGTACAGTGCCCGGTTGTATAAAGAAGATTTCCTTGAATTGAAAAAAATGATGCGTGTTAAAGAACCGATTCTTTCAAAAAAAGCAGACGAAGTAAACCGACAGTTTCTTTTATTAAAGAGAGAATGTGAAGAATATAGAGTGCTTGAAAGTGTTTCTCATCTGGCGATAAAATTGATGAATCTTTTGGCGGAGATGGAACGTTTTTTTGAGAAATCTTCCGAATCGGATAAACGGGATCAAGTTTTAGAATTGTATTTTAAAGTAAGAGAGTTTTTAAATATTCATGATATTCTGGATGAAAATTATGTTATATATAGTGAGTATCAGCAAGACGGCAGATTTATGGTAAAGCTTTTTTGTGTAAATCCGGCAGTGAATTTACAGGCATATTTAGAATATGGTATCGGAACGGTCTTTTTTTCGGCAACGCTTCTTCCGGTCCGTTATTATAAAAAGCTTTTATCGATTGAAACAGATGATTATGCGATCTATGCGGATTCTCCGTTTCCGAAAGACAGTCGGCTGCTTTTGATCGGAAGAGATGTGAGTACAAGATATACACAGCGTGGACCGGAGATGTACCGGCGGATTGCGTCATATATTGTGGGTGCAGCAGATGCGAAAAAGGGAAATTATATGGTGTTCTTTCCGTCCTATCGGGTAATGGAAGAAGTGCATAGTGTTTTTTCGGAAAAGTGCGGAAAAATTTCTTCTGCTGTTCAGTCTCCGTTTATGAGTGAAGAAGACAGAGAGGTGTTTCTTAAAGAGTTCGATGAGATAAGGGAAGAAAGCTTTGTCGGTTTTTGCGTGATGGGAGGGATTTTTTCTGAAGGGATAGATTTGCCGGAAGATAAGTTGATCGGTGTGATCATTGTTGGAACAGGATTTCCTCAAGTATGTAATGAACGGGAGATTGTCAAACAGTATTTTAGCGGAATCGGTTCAGATGGTTTTGAATATGCATATCTCTATCCGGGGATGAATAAAGTGCTTCAATCTGCAGGAAGGGTGATCAGGACAGAAAAAGACAGAGGACTGATCCTTTTGCTCGATGAGCGGTTTTCCACAGGAAGGTATCGGGAATTATTTCCGAGAGAATGGAGTAATGCCCGACACTGTACTGCGGAAAGTTTGACGAGTTACATGCAGGAATTTTGGGAATGTTAGCATGTTTTATCACGGAAGTAACTCAAAAATTCCATTGAGGCACGTGAGAGCGGAAGGTGTTCGTTGTATGCGATAGCAAGTTCGCGCTCGGGAAGTTCTTCTTTTGTGCGCAGGATGAATACGTCTTCGCTGTCAGGGGAAATACAATAGTCCGGCACAAAAGCAATGCCTAATCCTATGCGTGCCAGATCGATCAGCAGATCATTGCTCGTAAGTTCGATTTCGGGAACAAGATCGAGCTGATGTTGTTGAAATACCTGATGAAGAAATTCGTTGGTCGTACTGTTTTTGTCCAGCATTAAGATGGGATATTTCAACAGTTGGGAGAAAGTCAGAGTTTCTCCTTTTAGTTTTTGGAAAGTATTTCCGGCGATAAACACGTCTCTGAATTTTTTGATGCGCATAACGGAAGTTGTTGTTCCGAGGTGATTGTTCGGAAAGTTTACAACAGTAAGATCTACAAGTCCGTTTCGCAGAAGCTCGGCACATTTCATGGACGTTTGGTTGATTACTTTGATATGCGCGCCGGGAAATGCTTTATGAAAGCGCTCTAAGTAAGGAATCAGGAAATAGCGGCATATAGTATCGCTGGCACCGATGCGTATTTGCCCTCCGGTTGATGCCGCGTCGAGAAGTTGGGTTTCACCTTTTTGAATCAGATTCATAGCGGGTTCAACATGCCGCATAAGAATTTCTCCTTCGGGAGTCAGTTGAACTTTTTTTGTACTTCTGATAAAAAGTGTCTGATCTAGTTTTCTCTCTAATGTTTTGATAGACTGGCTGACTGCGGATTGTGAAATATAGAGCTGTTTGGATGCTTCTGAAAAGTTTAAAGTAGAAGCAACGTGATAAAAAACTTTGTAAAGTTCATAATTAATATCGATCACTATTAGACCTCCTAATAAATACTACAGGTATTATAAGATATATTTTATAAAATTACAATAAATTTGGAGGATAGTAGAGCGGTGACAGGAAGATTATTGTTTGAGATTCATAAAAAAGTGAGATGTATGGGAGACGTAGAATGAATGGGAAAACCAAGAAAATTATTCAGTGGACAGCGGGGGTGATTTTTTCATTATTAATCATTTTTGTAATTTTGATTTCTTCTTTTGAAATTGTTCTGTATTCGGATATGAGTGTTTACCGCAAAGAATATGAAAAGTATGAAGTGTTGGATGAATTGGATATGACGATGGATGATGCAATGTATGTGACACGTGAAATGATGGATTATTTGCGGGGAGATAAGGAAACATTATCTGTTATCACAGAAGTGGAGGGGAAAAGACAAGATTTTTTTAATGAACAGGATAGGTTTCATATGAGAGAGGTCAGAGATATTTTTGCCGGAGGGCTGCGATTGAGAACTGCGGCGCTTGTGGCGGCAGCAGTCTCCCTTTTGATTCTATATATGTGTCGCGCGGATGTTAAGAAGATCCTTCCACAGACATATCAGGTGGCAGTGGGGATTGTTTTGATCCCGACAGCAGGGATCGGAATTGCCGCGGCGATTGATTTTAATTCAGTATTTGTACAGTTTCATAATATCTTTTTTGACAATGATCTTTGGCTGTTTGATCCGGCGGAAGATTTTATGATCCGAATGCTTCCCGAAGGTCTTTTTTATGATATGGCATTCAGAGTCGGAAGCCTATTTGCCGGGATTCTTGTAATACTTTTTCTGTTAAGTCTTTATATGAGATGGAGAGAAAACAGTCGAAAAGTAAAAGAAAAAACAGGAAAAAAGAAAAATGATTAGTATTGCTTATTAGAAAGTTTAGTTATATTAATTATACTAATGATGTGAAGTGTGGTACGATACAAACAGAGGTTTTCAGTTAAAAATGGAGGAGACAACATATGAGTAATGTGAAACGTGTATTTGTAGAGAAGAAGCCGGAGTTTGCTGTTGCTGCGAAGGAGCTGGGTCATGAAATCCGCCATTATCTCGGTATTACAGATGTGACGGGAGTGCGTGTGCTGATTCGATATGATGTGGAAAATATTTCAGATGAAACTTTTGAAAAGGCATGTCAGGGGGTATTTGCAGAACCGCCTGTAGATATTCTTTATAAAGAGACATTTAATATGTCTGATGCGGATCACAGCTTTTCGGTAGAGTATCTTCCGGGACAGTTTGATCAAAGAGCTGATTCGGCAGAACAGTGTGTAAGATTTATTAAAGAGGATGAAACACCGGTGATCCATACGGCAACGACGTATGTGATCGAAGGTACGATTTCGGAAGAAGAATTTGCGGCGATAAAGAATCATTGTATCAATCCGGTTGATTCAAGAGAAGCCGGAGAAGAAAAACCGGAAACACTCGTGACGGTTTTTGATGATCCGGAAGATGTGATCGTATTTGGAGGATTCAAAGAAATGAAGGAAGACGAACTAGAAAAGCTTTATAGTTCATTGGGGCTGGCAATGACTTTTAAAGATTTTCTTCATATTCGCAATTATTATAAAGATGAAGAGCATAGAGATCCGACGATGACGGAGATCCGAGTTCTTGATACATACTGGTCCGATCATTGCCGTCATACAACATTTTCGACAGAGTTGAAGGAAGTATCTTTTAATGAAGGTTTTTATAAGAAACCGATTGAGGATACATATAAAGCATATCTGAAAGATCATAGTGAGATTTTCGCTGGTAGAGAGGACAAGTTTGTCTGCCTGATGGATCTGGCGTTGATGGCAATGCGCAGATTGAAAAAAGAAGGAAAACTTCAGGATCAGGAAAAATCAGATGAAATCAATGCATGCAGTATTGTGGTTCCGATCAAAGTGGACGGCGTAGAAGAAGAGTGGCTGATCAACTTTAAAAATGAAACGCATAATCATCCGACGGAAATCGAACCGTTTGGCGGCGCGGCTACATGTCTTGGCGGTGCGATTCGAGATCCGCTGTCAGGTCGTACATATGTATATCAGGCAATGAGAGTGACAGGAGCTGCAGATCCGACAGTATCTGTAGAAGAAACATTAAAAGGAAAGCTTCCGCAGAAAAAACTTGTTAGGGGAGCGGCTTCAGGCTACAGTTCTTACGGAAATCAGATAGGATTGGCTACAGGTCTTGTAAAAGAGATTTATCATCCTGATTATGTTGCAAAAAGAATGGAAATAGGAGCGGTATTGGGAGCGGCTCCGAGAAGGGCGGTAATCCGGGAGAATTCTGATCCGGGAGATATTATTATTTTGCTTGGCGGACGTACAGGACGTGACGGCTGTGGCGGTGCGACCGGTTCGTCTAAAGTGCATACAGAAGAGTCGATCGAAACATGCGGTGCGGAAGTTCAGAAAGGAAACCCGCCTACAGAGCGTAAGATTCAAAGATTATTCCGCCGTGAAGAGGTAAGCTGCCTTATTAAAAAATGCAACGATTTCGGTGCGGGAGGAGTGTCTGTGGCAATCGGCGAACTGGCAGATGGTCTCCGGGTTGAACTTGATAAAGTGCCGAAGAAATATGCAGGTCTCGACGGAACAGAAATTGCAATTTCGGAATCCCAGGAAAGAATGGCTGTTGTTGTAGATCCAAAAGATGTAGAGAAGTTTATGTCCTATGCGAAAGAAGAGAATCTGGAAGCGACGGAAGTAGCGGTTGTTACAGAAGAGCCAAGACTTGTTCTTGTATGGAGAGGAAAAGAGATTGTCAATCTTTCCCGAGCGTTTTTGGATACGAATGGAGCGCATCAGGAAACGGCGGTAGAAGTGGAAATACCTCGTCAAGAAGAAAGTTTATTTGTTAAAACAGCAGTAAGTGATGTGAAGGAAAAATGGCTGGATGTATTAAGCGATTTGAATGTCTGCTCTCAGAAAGGACTTGTTGAGATGTTTGACGGTTCAATCGGCGCAGGCTCGGTCTTTATGCCTCACGGTGGAAAATATCAGATGACAGAGACACAGGCCATGGTAGCAAAGGTTCCCGTGCAAAACGGAACAACTGACAGTGTGTCTATGATGAGTTATGGATTTGACCCGTATCTTTCAAGTTGGAGTCCGTATCATGGCGCAGCTTACGCGGTTGTTGAATCGGTTGCCAAGATAGTTGCGGCAGGTGGAGATTACAGTAAGATCAGATTTACGTTTCAGGAATATTTCAGAAGAATGTCAGAAGATCCAAAACGTTGGAGCCAGCCTTTTGCAGCGCTTCTTGGAGCTTATGCGGCACAGATCGGATTCGGACTTCCGTCGATCGGAGGAAAAGACAGTATGTCCGGAACATTTCAGGATATAGATGTTCCGCCGACTTTGGTTTCGTTTGCTGTAGATATGGCAGTAGAAAAAGAAATTATTACGCCGGAATTGAAAGAGGCAGGAAATAAGCTTGTGTGGCTGAAAGCGGCTCGTGATGAGTATGACCTTCCTGTTTATAGCCGGATTATGGAACAGTATAGCAAGTTTACAGAAGATATCAGAAATGGAAGAGTTGTTTCGGCTTATGCGCTTGACAGACATGGTGTTGTTTCGGCAGTCAGCAAAATGGCATTCGGAAATCAAATGGGTGTATGTCTTGAAAGCAGTTTGGATAAAGATGCGATTTTTGCTCCTGCATTTGGCGATATCGTCGCAGAGGTTAAAGCAGACACGTTTGAAGAGCTTGTGGGAGAATATACTTTGATCGGTGAAGTGACAAATGAAAAGGCGTTCGCATATGGCGATGTGAAGATCGGTATGGATGATGCGCTGGATGCATGGACAAAACCGCTTGAAAAAGTATTTGCAACAAAATCAGCGGAAAGTTCGGATATACCGGTAGAGGAAAAGTTATACGATGCTTCAACCGTACATGTGTGCAGCCATAAGATCGGACAGCCTACGGTGTTTATTCCGGTATTCCCGGGTACAAACTGTGAGTATGACAGTGCGAGGGCTTTTGAGAGAGCCGGTGCAAATGTGATTACGAAGGTGTTTAGAAACTTAGATGCAGAAGACATCCGTTCTTCGGTGGAAGAGTTTGAAAAAGCGATTTCTAAAGCGCAGATTATTATGTTCCCCGGTGGATTTAGTGCGGGAGATGAACCTGATGGATCGGCAAAGTTCTTTGCAACAGCGTTTAGAAACGCAAAGATTAAAGAAGCGGTAGATAAATTGCTAAATGAACGCGACGGACTTGCATTAGGCGTATGCAATGGTTTTCAGGCTTTGATCAAGCTTGGACTCGTTCCATATGGACAGATCGTCGGACAGACCGATGATTCTCCGACTTTGACGTATAACACAATAGGACGTCATATATCGAAGATGGTTTATACAAAAGTGGTTACAAATAAATCTCCATGGCTTGCAGAGGCAAAACTCGGAGGCGTATATACAAATCCTGCGTCTCATGGAGAAGGACGATTTGTTGCGAGTGAAGAATGGATTGACAAGTTGTTTGCGAATGGTCAGGTGGCGACACAATATTGTAGTCCTGAAGGACATATTACGATGGATGAAGAATGGAATGTCAATGGATCTTATCACGCGATTGAAGGAATCACAAGTCCGGACGGTCGAGTGCTCGGAAAAATGGCTCACTCTGAAAGAAGGGGTAATTCTGTTGCGATTAATATTTATGGAGAGCAGGATCTTAAGATTTTTGAATCCGGAGTAAAATATTTTAAGTAAAAAGTCAGTAATGCAAAGGCAGGGCATATGCGAGTGTATGCTCTGCTTTTGTATGATTATTTAATATTGTCAGAGCAGGAGGGGGCAGACTTATGTTCAAAAGTGAGAAAAAGCAGAGGGGTGAGGGGGATAACAACAGATGAAAAAGAAAATAATATAATAAAAACTCCAAGAAAATATCTTGGAGTTTTTATTAGTAGCGGAAACTGGATTTGAACCAGCGACACCACGGGTATGAACCGTGTGCTCTAGCCAACTGAGCTATTCCGCCATAACTTGAACAAAATGTTCCGAATATTTGTAA